>Ga0335072_10005825_pt1 | contig 18118 bp, 12 predicted proteins | sample Lox_Sample_21_FD_206725 | JGI IMG/M metagenome (GOLD analysis project Ga0335072, IMG submission 206725) | Soil microbial communities from Loxahatchee National Wildlife Refuge, Florida, United States - Lox_Sample_2.1 | ecosystem: Environmental > Terrestrial > Soil > Wetlands | place: USA... | reverse complement strand
GCCGCTCGCGGACGCGTTGTCCTTGGTATTGACGGCGACCACGCAGACGCCGGGAAGCGGATGCCCGGCTTGGCCGGTCACCACCCCCTTGATGATGCCGCCGGGCTGCAGGGCCGCGTTGATGTTGGCTGTCCGGCCTGCCGGTGCCGACACCAGGTCAGCGGTCCCCGGGTCCGGCGCGCCCGGATACCACTGCTCGGCGTACCGCCCGTACCCGCAGCCGAAGCTGATCAGGTACTGGCCAGGCTCGAGGTTGGCGATCGTATAGGTCCCGTGCCGGGTGCTGCCCGCCGTGCTGGCGAACACGTCTTGTTCGGCGTCGGACTGCGGCGAGGCGTCAACACAGACCCCGGACAGCGCGTTCCCGCCGCTGGTCACCTTGCCGGTGATTGTGGCGCCGGGCAGCATCGGGGCGTCGATGGTGACCACATCGCCGGTCGTCACCTTGAGCCATGACGCGGTGCTCTCACTGGGCTGGTTCTGGTACCAGTACGGGGCGTAGCTGCCGCGGTTGCCGCAGCCGCCGTAGAAACCGACCTGGTACTGACCGGCCGAAAGCTGATCGATGCTGTACGTGCCGTTCGTGTCGAAGCCGTCGTAGCCAGACGCGTTGTTGGCGGTGTCGATCTCGAAGCAGATGCCAGGCAGCGGCTTGCCGCCGCTACCGGTGATCGTTCCCTGGATGGTCGCGCCCGGCTGCAGGACCGCGTTGACATTGCCGGTCTGGTGGGCGGCGGTAGTGTGCGCGGTCAGGGTCACCGATGTGTAGTTCCCGTTGTTGCCGCAGCCGGGCGAGAACTGGAGCTGATAGCGCCCGCCGGTGAGCCCGATGACCCGGTAGTGGCCGTCGCTCCGAGTGGACGCGAAAGCACTGACCGATCCGCTGAAATTGTTCGCGTTGACGCAGATGCCGCCGAGCGGTGTGAGGCCGGAACTGCTGTTCAGTGTCACTGTGCCGGTGATGCTGGCGCCGGGTGCGAGTTTCTCGTTAACCGTGCGGTCTTGTCCGAGGCTGATCTTGACGCCGCGGTGGGTCGCCGGCGCGTAGTTGCTGCCGCGGGAGCCGCAGCCGATGGAGAACTGCAGTGTGTACTTACCGGGGAACAGCGCGCGCAAGTGATAGCTGCCGTTACCCGTCGTGTTGCTCTCGAAACCGAAGATTTCCTCAGGGCCGACTGCCCCCTCGGCGGCGACGCAAATGCCGCGCAACCTGGCGCCGGAATTGCCGGTGACCGTGCCGGAGATCTCACCGCCGAGGCGCAGGTGCGCGTTGATTCCGGCGGTCTTGTGACCAGCGCGGACGCTGACAGCGGTTGCGTTGTTGCCGAACAGAGCCGAGATGTTGTTGCGATCCTTGTAGACCTGCTCCAGCCAGTTCCCTTGGCCGGGGCAGAACGGAGCAGCAAAGATGACGTGATACCGGCCTGCCGCTACGTGGCGGACCGAGTAGGTGCCGTTCTTGCTCGTTGTCGCGGCGTAGCCCCGTCCATTGCGCACGGGCACCACCTGCACGCAGATGCCGCGGAGTGCCTTGCCCTTGCCAGTGACCTTGCCGCTGATCTTGCCCGTCTTCGCGGTCGCCGCGGCGCTGAGGCTGCGGCCGTTCGCGCTGAGCTCGCGCCGGACCGATGCCCGTCCGGCTGCGATGGCAGCCGCCACATTGGTCGGCCTGAGCATCACGACGGGAACGCGCCGGACCTGGCCGGCGGCGACTTGCACGCGCGCGGCCGTGTTCTGGGTGCTCGTGCCGCCCGACCAGGTGGTCAGGTACCCAGACGGACTCGTCAGCGAATGGCCGGCTCCTGCGCAGACCCGGTACTCGAGCGCGTAGCTGCCGGCGGGCAGGCCGGCCAGCCTGAAGGTGCCGTCAGGAGCGGCGGCTGCGGTCACGCTCCGTCCGGCACCGACGGCGGTGACGCAGGCGCCCGCGACCTGCTGGCCGTCGAACCCGATAACGCTGCCGGTGAGTGCCCCCTGCTGGCTCGGGCGAGCATGCGAAGCCCGGTCGGTCCGCTGCTCGATCATGGCAACCTGGGCCAGGCTCGGCTCGCGATGTGCCGGGCTGATGGTGTGTGCTGATGTGCTGGCTCGTGCAGCGGTGCTGGCGGTTGCCACTGTTGCGGCCGCGACTGATGCGCTGACCGCGGTGCAGACTGCGATGAGGCCGGCCGCGACAAGGCGGCTCCCCCGAAGAATGTTGCTCACGCGGCGAGAATAGACCTTGGGACTCCGGATAAAACCCCATATGGGCAATGGTGCCGCGCGTCGCAGTGGACTTTCCTGGCCGGTTCAGCCCTAGCGCGTGAAGATCATCCCAGGTAGTCGTTTCTGCATGGCATTTCGGCCCGCGCGGTTAGCTTGCCTGCGGGATTTCTTCCGCGGCGGTCAGGTCCGCAGCCGGAGCGCCGCCGCTGAGCACGCGGAGCGCCTCCGGTGCCAGGTAAGCGTGTACCGGGGTGCCCTGCGCGAGCCCGGATTGCCCGCCGTCATTCTGCAGCAGCGCCTGCACGTCGGTTCCGGCTGCCAGCCGGAGGAAGACCTGAGTCGCGGAGCCCAGGTACACAAGCCGCTCGATCATGGCAGGTACCCGGTTCGGGCCGGGCGAGCCGTACTCCTCGATCCGAACTCGCTCCGGCCGGATGACCGCGTGCGCCTGGTCCGGCGCATCCAGTCCGCCGTGCTCGACGGTCAGTACGCTCTCGCCAAGCCGAACATCGCAGCGCGGGCCGGGACCGCGGGATACAACGTCGACCGGCATCAGGTTCGAGACGCCGAGGAAGTCGGCCACGTAGGTGTCTGCGGGCGACTCGTAGACCTCAGCGGGCGGGCCGATCTGGACGACCTTGCCGTCCCGCATGACCGCGAGCCGGTCGGACATGGTGAGCGCTTCCTCTTGGTCGTGGGTGACGTAGAGGAAGGTGATGCCGACCTGTTCCTGCAGTGCCTTCAGTTCGACCTTGAGCGACCGCCTGAGTTTGGCGTCGAGCGCCCCGAGCGGTTCATCCAGCAGCAGCACAGCCGGCTGCAGGACGAGCGCCCTGGCCAGGGCTACTCGCTGCTGCTGGCCGCCGGACAACTGTCCGGGCCGCCGCTTGGCGAACTGCTTCAGCTTCACTAGCTCGAGCGCGGAGTAAACGCGCTGGTCTAGCTCCGCCTTGGGCAGCCGCTTGTTCCTGAGGCCGAAGGCGACGTTGTCGAAGACGGTGAGGAACGGGAAGAGCGCATAGCTCTGGAAGACAGTGTTCACGTTCCGCCGGTGCGGCGGCACGGCCGAGACGTCGGTGCCGTCGAGCAGGATCCGGCCTGCGCTGGGCTGCTCGAAGCCAGCGATGAGGCGGAGGGTGGTCGTCTTGCCGCAGCCGGAGGGCCCGAGCAGGGAGAAGAACTCCCCGCTGGCGATCTGCAGGTCGATGTTGTCGACCGCGACTTCGGTGAAGCGCTTCGTCAGCGAGACAAGCTCGATGCGGCCACCAGCCACTTCGGCCACCTACCCTTCTGTCATTGCCGCCCGGCTCGATGAGTTGCGGCGCCGGCCAGGTTTCCAGTCGAAGCCGAGCTGATCAGCAACAAAATGCATACTTAGCTCAAATGCCCGCACCGAGTCAACTACCGGATCTTCGAGGGCGATCTGGATAGTCAGCCCGTCCATCAGCGTCGACAGGTAGATGGCGAAGCTGCCTGCGTCCACCGGGCGGAACTCGCCCGCTTCCTGGCCCTGGAGCACCAGTGCTCCGATGAGCTCGCGCCAGCGCTCGTCCGACTTCTGCCGGACGCCGGCAACCTCGGCGTTCCTGGCCGCCTGTGCCCAGAAGTCCAGCCAGAGCTGCCATGAGCTGGCGGGCTCTGGATCCGCCTCGGACAGCACGCTCATCGCGACGATTTCCTCAAGGCGCTCAGCGGCTGATTGCAGGCCGGCCATCCTGCTCTGGCCGACGGCGTACCAGGTGTCCTCGTAGTACCTGATGGCCTCGGTGAGGAGCTGGTCCTTGGTCTTGAAGTAGTAGATGACAAGGGCAGGGCTGACGCCGGCTCGCTCGGCCACGTCGGCGATCCTGGTGTCGGCATATCCCCGCGCCGAGATAACCTCGAGCGCCGCGTGCAGCATCTGCTCTCGCCGCTGATCAGCCGTCCCCGGCACCTCAGTGCCTTCGGCTGCGCGAGTTGTCATCGCGGCTGTTCCTCCCATGACGGCAATAATTACTGCTCTTGGCGCCGTCTGTCTGCGTGTTGGCCTCCGTGCCCGATCGCCGCCCGTCGATTCTCGCCCGTTCGGCCCGCTGGCAATCTCCGCTGCGCTGCTTCGCCTGCCTCTCTTGCTTACAGGCTAGCAGTTTTCTAAACTGAACATTCAGTCAAACATGCGCGGGCACGTTTCACCAGCCCTCTGCGGGCACGTGACCGCAACTTAAGGAAGGCTGGCTCATGGGCCAAACATACGACGCAGTCGTAGTAGGCGGAGGGCATAACGGCCTGGTAGCTGCCGCATACCTTGCGAAATCCGGGGCGAGAACCGTAGTTCTCGAGGGCAGGCACAAGATTGGCGGCGCCGCTACGACCGAATCTCCGTGGCCGGACGCACCCGAGTTCGCGGTAACCAGGCTGTCCTATGTGATGAGCCTGCTGCCGCCGACGATCATAAATGACCTTGAGCTTGCCAGGCACGGCTACAAGATCTACCCGATGGGCCCCTATTACCAGGCGTTCAGTGAGGGTGGCTCGATCACCCTGTACGCGGACGACGCCAAGCGCAACCACGAGTCGGTGTCGAAGTGGTCCAAGAAGGACGCCGACGCCATGCCGAAGTGGGATGCCTGGCTGGCGGGCCTGGCAGAAGTTCTCGGTCCGTTGCTGCTCACCGTTCCGCCGGCCATTGGCTCGCATAAGCCGAAGGACCTGGCGAGCCTGCTCAGGCTGGCCTGGCGCCACCGCGGACTCGACGTCAGGACGATCGCCGACGTCACCCGGCTGATGACCATGAGCATTGCCGACCTGCTCGACGACTGGTTTGAGTCGCCGCAAGTCAAGGGCGCGCTCGCGGTCAACGGCGTGATCGGAACCTGGGCCGGCCCGTACGAGCCCGGCACCGCCTATGTGATGGCGCACCACTCAATCGGCGACGTCGGCGACGGCCACCTCGGTAACTGGGGCTTCCAGGAGGGCGGCATGGGCGCGGTGTCCAGCGCCATCGAGTCCGCCGCCCGCGAGCACGGTGCCGAGATCCGGCTCAACGCTCCCGTCGCCAGGGTCATGGTGGACGGCGGCAAAGCCGTCGGCGTCGTCCTGGCGAACGGCGACGAGATCCGCGCCAAGGTCGTCGTCTCAACGCTGCACCCGAAAACGGCCTTCCTCGAGCAGGTCGGCCGGGAGCACCTGCCAGCCGAATTCTCTACCGACATCGAGCGCTGGAAGTCCCGCAGCGGGGTCGTGAAGATCAACCTGGCGCTGGCCGAGCTGCCGGACTTCACCGCCGACCCCGGCACCGAGCTGCAGGAGCATCACACTGGCTCAGTCGAGATGGCGCCGACCATGGAGTACATCGAGCGCGCATTCCTGGACGCGCGTGACGGCAAGCCGGCCGTCCGGCCGTTCAGCGACGGGGTGATCCCGACTGCCTTCGACAAGACGCTGTCGCCCGAGGGCACGCACATCATGTCGCTCTTCACCCAGTGGGTCCCGGCCGACTGGAACTCCGAACCGCACACCGAAGAGCTTGAGGCTTACGCCGACCGGATGATCGACTGCTACAACGAGCTGGCGCCGAACTTCAAGAGCTCGATCCTGCACCGGGACATCGTCGGCCCTTACCAGATGGAGCACGAGTACGGGCTGATCGGCGGCAACATCTTCCACGGCGAGCTGTCGCTGGAGCAGCTGTTCCACATGCGCCCTGCGCCCGGCTTCGCTGACTACCGCACGCCGGTCGATGGCCTGTACTACGGCAGCTCGGCCACGCATGCCGGCGGCGGCGTCTGCGGCATCCCGGGCTGGCAGGCGGCACGGGCCGCGATCGCCGACCGCAAGGAGATCGTCCGCGGCGGGTCCCGCCGCGCCCGCGGGCGGTCATGACGGCGCTGCCGGAGCACATAACACACCAGGGCGGGAACGGGCACGTACCCCGGCCGCTGAGCACCACCAGCCCGGCGGCCGGGGACGCTGTCAGGACGATGCTGGAGGCGCGCAGTGTCGCCCTGGTCGGTGCGTCTTCGCGGGCCGCGAGCTTCGGTAGCCGGATGCTCGAGGAAGTCAGCAAGAGCACCGCACGGCCCCGCATCTACCCGGTCAATCCGAGGTATGCCGAGCTGGCTGGCGCCCGCTGTTATCCGTCGCTGGCCGACTTGCCCGAAGCCCCCGAGCTGGCGCTGCTGGCGGTCCCGGACGCGGCGCTGGAGCAGCAGCTGTCGCTGGCAGCTGACACCGGTTGTCGCTCCGCCGTCATCTTCGGAAACGCGCACGAAGAACACGTGCCGAGCGCTTCAGCAGGGCGCGGTATCGGCGGCGACTTGCTCTCCGGAATCGCTGTGCACGCCTGCGTGCCGGCGCTGCGGGACCGGCTGGCGACAATCGCACGCGATGCGGGCATGGCGCTGTGCGGGGCAGGCTGCATGGGTTTCGCCAACGTCGGCCACGGGCTCCGCGCTCTCGGCTACACCGAGCCCGACCCGCTGCCCGCCGGGTCGGTAGCGCTCGTCACTCACTCCGGGTCGGTGTTCTCGGCGATGCTGCGGGCGCGGCGCGGTTTCGGCTTCACGCTGGCTGTCTCCTCTGGCCAGGAACTGGTGACCGCGGCGCCGGCTTACCTCGACTATGCGCTTGCCCAGCCCGGCACCAGGGTTCTCGGGCTCGTGCTCGAGACCATCAGGGATGGCGCGGCGCTGCAGGAGGTGCTGGGCAGAGCGGCAGTGGCGGACATCCCCGTGGTCCTGCTGACCGCGGGCAACTCGGACAGCGGCCGGGCGATGGTAGCGGCTCACTCCGGCGCGCTGGCTGGATCTGACGGCGGGTGGGAGGCGCTGGCGCGGGCGTACGGGGTGCACCGCGTGAGCGATCTGGCCGAGTTCACCGACACGCTCGAGCTGTTCTCGCTCGGCCGCCGGGTTCCCGCCGGGCAATACCGGGGGAGCGCGGCGAGGCGGACCGGGATCGCCGCCGTGCACGACTCCGGGCTGGAGCGGGCGCATGTGGCCGACGTCGCTGAGGCGCTCGGTGTCCCGTTCGCCGAGATCGGGCAGGTCACCCGCGATCGGCTGGCCAGCTTGCTGGACCCAGGCCTGGTGCCAGCCAATCCGCTGGATGTCTGGGGCACCGGGGCCGATACCAGGGATCTGTTCGGCGGCTGCATGCTGGCGCTGGCCGATGACCCGGCGGTCGAGGCGGTGGCACTGGCCGTGGATCTAGTCCACGAGTACGACGGCGACGACTCGTATCCGCTCGCGCTGTCAGATGTCGCGGGGCGGACAGCCAAGCCGCTCGCGGTGCTCAGCAACCTCCCCAGCGCACTGGACCCGGAGCTGGCCCGGCAGCTGCGCGGTCAGGGCGTCGGGGTGCTCGAAGGCACGCGCTCAGGTCTGCTGGCGCTCCGCCATCTGCTCGATCACGCGCGGCACCAGGGTGTGGGTGCCGATCTAGCGGGGTCACAGGCCCGCCAACGAGGCACCCATGGCGTTCGGATCGACCGCGACCGCCAGGCGCGCGGAGCCGCGCTGCTGGCGAGCGGGCAGGCGACCGGAGCGGCGCTGCTGAACGTTCTCGCCGACTACGGGATCGCGGTTGCCCGCTCGCGGCCCGCCAGTGATCGCGAAGCAGTGCTCGGGGCGGCGGAGCAGATCGGGTACCCGGTCGTACTGAAGACCGACGAGCCAGGAATCCTGCACAAGTCCGACGTCGGTGGCGTCGTTCTCGGGATCGCTGACGCGCCCGAACTTGCCGCCGCGTACGCCGCCCTGGCGACGCGCCTGGGCTCGCGGGTGCTGGTGTGCCAGACGGTTCCTGTCGGGACCGAGCTCGCGCTGGGCATCGTGACCGACCCGGAACTCGGCCCGCTGATCGTGACCGGCGCCGGGGGAGTACTTGTTGAATTGCTGGCGGACCGCGCTGTCGCGCTGCCGCCGGTCAGTCCGGCGCAGGCCGGTGAACTCGTGGCGGGACTACGCGTTGCCAGGCTGCTGGCAGGCGCCCGGGGCGCGCCGCCGGCCGATATGGACGCCGTGATCCGCGCCATCTGCGGGCTGTCGGAACTGGCGATCGAGCTTGGTAGCCAGCTCGATGCGCTGGACATCAACCCGCTGATCTGCGGACCGAACGGAGCGGTCGCCGTCGACGCACTTGTCGTTCCGCGCGCATCCTGAGTGCCGGTCAGGGCGCGCTGCGCACGGGAAGAGACTCCAAGCCCCTGAGAGTGAAGGTTGGCCGTCGTACTGGCTCCCCGGCAAGCTCGAGCCGCCCGACGCGGGAGATGAGCGCGGCGAACGCGACCTGGCCTTCCAGCCGCGCGAGCGCCGCGCCGAGGCAGTGGTGGATGCCGCCGCCGAATGCTACGTGCCGGTGCGCGTCCGGGCGGGTGATGTCCAGCGCGGCCGCGTGAGCGAACACGGCCGGATCCCTGTTCGCGGCGCCGAGCATCAGTACTATCTCGTCGTCGGCGCGAACTTTCCGGTCGGCCAGCGCCATATCCTCGGTCACCACTCGCTGGCTGATCTGCACTGGGCTGTCGAACCGCAGCAGCTCCTCCACGGCACCATTAATGAGTTCTCTGGCCGCCAGGAGGAGCTCTAGCTGGCTCGGGTTACGCAGCAGCGCCAGGGTGCCGTTGCCGATGAGGTTGACCGTCGTCTCGTGTCCCGCCACCAGCAGGAGCATTGCCAGGCTGATTACCTCTGCTGGTGAGATACGGTCACCGCCGTCCTGAACCGCGAGCAGATCGGACAGCAAGTCATCCGCAGGGCGGGCGCGCCGCGCCGCGAGCAGATTGGTGAGGTAGTCGTGGAGGCCGACCTCGGCTTCCTCGATGGCCCGGTCGTCGTCCGCAGAACGCAGCACCGACGGGTCGATCGACCGCGACAGGGCTCGCGACCAGCCGGTAAAGATGTTCTCGTCGGCCGCGGGCACGCCGAGCAATGAGCAGATCACCTGTACCGGCAGCGGATAGGCCAGGCGCTCGATGAGGTCGAAGGGCTCGCCCGGGGCGACGCTGGCGAGGATGTTGTCAACGAGCGCGGCGCACATCTGCTCGATGGTCTCGCGCAGGGCCTGGACGCGGCGGGGCGTGAACGCGCGGGAGACCAGGCTGCGCAGCCTGGTGTGATCGGGCGGATCCATGAACAGCAGGCTCTGCGTGCGCACGACCGACAATTCGCGGACTCCTGTTTCGGTGGTGGCCCGAGTCTCGTTGCTTGACAGCGCGGGATTACGGAGCATGGCCGCGACGTCCGGATGAGAGAGGCAGAACCAGATCGTGTCGGCCGCTCGCATCAGCGGCTCACTGCCGCGGTAAGCCTCATAGTGCGGATAAGGATCCTCGCGCGCAGCCGCGGTCATTGCGCCGAGGAAGAACTGCTCCTCAACGGTGGCATCAGACATCACTCACCCCGCGTCATCCGATTCACTGATGTATCGACTCAATACAATGCCGTATCCTACTGTCATGTCAAGAGTGCGTATCCGGCCCACGCGTGAGGAAACTCGCCAGCGGCTCTTCGACGCGGCAGGGCGCGTCTTCGAGACTCAGGGCATCGCCGCGGCCAGCATCGAGGCGATCGCCGAGGCTGCTGACTTCACCCGCGGCGCCTTCTACTCAAACTTCGCCAGCAAGGATGAGCTCATCATTGCCATGCTGGCCGATCACGCCGAGCGGTCGGCTCGGCGGAACCTGGAACTGCTAGCCCGGCACCGGGATCCGGTCGATTTCGTCGAAGCGCTGCGGGCCGTCGAGCCGGATCAGGACGACCCGCTCGACCGGTCCGAACTGCTCCACATGGAGGTGATCCTCTACGTCGCACGGGCCCGGGAGAACATGCCTGAGCTCGCCCGGGGCCTGCGCGACCGGCGTGCCACGATCGCTGAGATCATTGCCCAGACGAGCGCGCAGGGCACCGCAGCCGATCCGGCATGGGCGTCGATCCTGCTCGCGCTCGAGGACGGCTTCCGGTTGCACCGGCTCATCGATCCGGCGACGACGCCGGAAGACAGCTTCCTGCAAACCGTGGAAGTACTGCAGCGGCTGATAGGCCTGCGCTCGCAATAGCGCGGTGCAGCTGCCGTCATCTTCGGAAACGCGCGCGAAGCCCTGCACGCGAGCGCACCGGGGTTGCGGGACCGGCTGGCGGCGATCGCGCGCGGTGCTGGCAGCGATACCGTGCGGGCAGCTACATCAACGACCCTGGCTAACGCCAACACCGCAGCCGAACAAGACCTCAGTGAGGTTGACGAGAAGCAAGAGCCCGACCATCGTGGGGAACGTTCAACGCGGACCTGAACCCGGATGGTTCATTCGGTCGAATAGGCTCAATCCGGGCATCGCGGATGACTTGCCTCGCATCGGTGGGGGGGCGCGAACCGACCCGGCGGAGTCGCTGGAGGGACCACCCTCAACGACCAAGCTGCTGATCCGCGGCCCGAACAGAGCGGTCGCCGTCGACGCGCTCGTAATTGCGCGTTAAGGAGCCCGCGGCCGATAGCCGTCGATCCGGACTGCACGTCGCCGTCCACGCGCTTGAGGCGATCCGGCCGCCCAGGCCGCCGCCTGTCACGAGTCGCTGGCGTGCAAAACTCGACGTATGGCGCCGCCGCTGCGCTGCCTTGTCACCGGAGCTACGGGATACATCGGCGGCCGGCTGGTCCCTGAGTTGCTGGCCGCCGGTTACACAGTCCGGTGCATGGCGCGGGATGCGAACAAGCTCGGCGGTCGCTCCTGGTCTGGTCAGGTAGAGGTCGCGGTAGCAGACGCGGCCGACCCAGCTGCCGTCGGGCGCGCAATGGATCGCGTCGACGTGGCGTACTACCTCATCCATTCGCTTGGCAGCGGGCCATCGTTCGAACTGCGAGACCGTGCTGCCGCGCGGACCTTTGCCGAGGCTGCGGCGGCCGCCGGCCTGCAGCGCATTGTCTATCTGGGCGGCATCGTGTCGGGCGATCCTGTCAGGCTGTCGCCGCACCTGCGCTCGCGCGGCGAAGTCGGGGACATTCTGCTGGCCAGTGGAGTACCAACGGTCGTACTGCAGGCCGCCGTGATCATCGGCAGCGGAAGTGCGTCATTCGAGATGCTTCGCTACCTGACGGAGCGCCTGCCCGTCATGGTCACTCCGAGATGGGTCAAGACGCACATCCAGCCGATAGCGGTCCGGGATGTGCTGCACTATCTCGCTGCTTGCGCAACGCTCCCTGGCGGTGTGAGCAGGAAGTTCGACATCGGCGGGCCGGATGTCCTGACATACGCAGAGATGATGCGCCGCTACGCAAACGTCGCGGCCCTGCATCCGCGTGTCCTGATTCCAGTGCCGTTGCTGACGCCGCGCCTTTCCTCGCTATGGGTTGGCTTGGTGACCCCGGTGCCGCCGGGCATTGCCAGGCCGCTGGTCGAATCCCTGAGGAATGAAGTCGTCTGCGCCGACCACGACATCGCCCGGTACGTTGCCGACCCGGCGGACGGGTTGCTGGCGGCGGATCGGGCAATGGCTCTCGCATTGCGGCACACCCAGGCAGGCGATGTCTCCACCCGGTGGTCGTCGGCGGCCACGGTCGGGGCTCCCAGCGATCCGTTGCCGACTGACCCGGACTGGGCGGGTGGCTCCCTCTATGTCGATGAGCGCACCGGGACCGTCCGGTCATCGCAAGCGGCGCTCTGGCGTGTCATTGAAAGGATCGGTGGTGAGACCGGGTGGTATTCCTTCCCTGCTGCGTGGACTGTGCGCGGGCTGGTCGACCGGCTAGCCGGCGGGGCGGGCGTGCGACGCGGGCGCCGCGACCCGGCTCGTCTTGTCGTCGGCGACGCGCTGGACTTCTGGCGGGTGGAGGCGATAGCGCCAGGGTCGCTGCTGCGCCTGCGCGCGGAGATGAAGCTCCCCGGCCTGGCCTGGCTCGAGCTGATGGCCGGCCACGACTCCCACGGCCGGACGACCTACACTCAGCGTGCCATCTTCCAGCCGCGCGGGCTTGCCGGGCACGTCTACTGGCGATCGGTCGCGCCGTTCCACGGCGTCGTGTTCGGCGGGATGCTTCACAACATCACCGCGGCGGCGCAGCGCGCCGACGCTGGCTAGCGTCACTCCGCGCCGACGAGCGCCGGCGGGGATGCCGACGACAGATACTTGCCGCCGTCAGCGATCGAGCCCCCGCCACGGGCCACGGTGCTGCCGGGCTAACCTTCGGCGCCGGCGATCGCGGTCAGCGCCTGCTGGCCGTCGATCCGCTGTCCCCTGGTCATGATCCGGTAGCCGAGGAAGCCGAGGCCAGCCACCAGGAACGACAGCACCAGCATGACCGTGGCCAGCGCGTTGAGTGCCGGGCCGCCGTTGCCACCGTGCTGCGTGGAGTAGATGATCACCGACATCGGCGTGTTGCTCGCGTTGGATGACAGCAGGTCCACGATCACGAAGTCGTCGATCACACCGGAGAAGACCAGGATCGCGCTCGCGAAGATGGCAGGCGTCAGCAGGGGCAGCATGACCCGGCGCATGGTCTGGAACTGGGTGCAGCCGAGATCGGCCGAGGCTTCCTCGTACTGCCTGCCGATAGTCACCAGCCTGCCCTGGACGATGATGGCCGGCCAGCTGACGTTCCAGGTCACCAGGCCCAGTACCTCCGCCCAGTTACCGAGGCCGACTGTTCGCAGGCCCGGCATCTTCGTGAAGACGAAGAACATCGCGACGCCGAAGATCAGCTCGGGCACGACGAACGACAAGATCATGATGAAGTTGAAGCTCGACGGCAGGAACCCGCGCCAGCGGTTGATGCCGAGCGCGAACGCCACCCCGATCGGCACCGCGATGAGCGTGGTATACGCCGACAGCTTCAGCGTTTCGAACATGGCGCTGTGCAACTGCGGGTTATGCCAGATCGAGTTGACTTTGTCGCCCCAGTACCAGCGCCAGGTCAGGCCCTGATAGGTCGCCTGGGACTTGCCCTTGTTGAACGAGAACAGCACCGCGATGGCGATCGGCGCGAGCGACCAGATCAGGTACAGCCAGGTGAAGCTTTCCAGGAACCACGGGTGCCGCCACGGGTTACGCAACAACCGAGGCTTAGATCGCGGCGTTTCCTTGACCGCAGGAACTGTCTGCGAGACCACTGTGCTGCTCATGACGCCGCCTGCGAGGCCCGGTTGGTTTGCACGACGTAGTAGAGCATCGGGACCAGCAGGACCAGTAGGACGATCAGCGACAAGATTGCTCCCTGGCCTGCGGACGGGGTGCTCAGCTGGCCCTCGATCAGGTTTCCGATCATGGAGGTATTCGGTGCGCCGGATAGCAGCTGGTTGGTGTAGTAGTCGCCGAGCATCGGCAACACGGTGATCAGCATGCCGGTCAGGATCGGCTGCCTGGACAGCGGCAGCGTGACCCGGATAAAAGTCGTGGCCCGCCCGAGACCGAGATCGCGGCCCGCCTCGATGAGCGACGGATCGATCCTGTCTAGCCCGGCGTACAGCACCAGGATCAGGTACGGGATATAGCCGTAGACCAGGCCAAGGACGACCGTGTACCAGTGCCCGCCCAGCCAGTCCGGCGAGCCGAGGCCGATGAACGACAAGACCTTATTGATGTAGCCGTTTGTTTGCAGCAGGTCGATCCAGGCCAGCATCCGCATCATGTAGCTGATCCAGAATGGTGCGATCAGCAGTACCAGGAACACGCCCTTGCGCCGGCCGGCGAACCTGGCCACGAAGTAGGCGGCCGGGTAGGCGATGACCAGGCTCAGCAGTGAGGCGACCACCACGTACCAGATGGTCCGCCAGGCGATCTCACCAACGAACGCGCCAGAGCCAAACAGGTCGCGCCACACGTTGGTGAAGTTGGCCGAACTCCAGGTGAACGGGTTGTAGACAGCGACCGGGGACTCGGTCTGGCGGTCCAGCTTGCCTTCACCGATGGCCAGCATCGCGTAGAACGGGACGACGAACAGGATAAGCAGCCAGATCATGCCGGGGGCGGCGAGCACGAACCAGAACCACTGGTTTGGCCGGTAGGGCTTGGATTGACGGCGCGGTCGCCCGGCTGCGCCGGTCCCCGGCGCAGCCGGCGTCGGAGGCGGGCTCGCTGGCGGGCCCGGCGGGGCCTGGGTTGCCACGCTAGATCCCGTTGCTCGCGACGAGCCAGGCCTGCTGCCAGAGCGCGTCCGCGTCGACCGGCAGTTGCAGCTCACCTACCCCGCGGCGGAAGTCGGACGGCAGGACTGCCGTGGACATCAGGCTTGGCGGCAGGATTTTTTCCTTCACCAGCAACTCCGGGGTGATCGCGTTGAGTGGCTGCATGTAACCGTTCCAGCTGATGTTCTCAACCGCCACCGGCTCGTCCAGCAGGTAGTTGACGAACAGATGAGCGAGGACCGGGCTCGATGAGGCGCGCAGCACCGTGTTGGTGTCGTTGGCGATGGGACCTTTGCCATCCCGCGGGAACCAGTAGCCGACAACGTCGACCGGCACGCCCTTCGGCATGTACTCCGGTGCCGCTGCCATGTCACCCGACCAGGCGTGATGAATCCAGGTCTGGCCGGTCGGGATCTCGCTGTAGTCGTTGTTGTCGATCTGCATGTCGACCAGGCTGGCCAGCTGCAGGAGCGTGTTCCTGGAGAGCTCGATCTGGGACTTACTCGTTGTATTGAGGTTATAGATGTCGTTCATCATCAGGCCGAGGCTGATGCCCTCGCGGTAGTCATCGAGGATCGCGATCTTGCCCTTGTACTTGGGCTGGAAGAACATCTCCCGCCACGGGTTCTTCATCGCGTACGGGTTCTCGTGCACCAGGTCCTTACGCCAGGCGATGCCCGTGGTGTAGATGGTGTACGGCACCGTGTACTGCCAGCCCCTGTCGTAGTAGGGGTTCTGGAAGTCTGGCCAGGCTTGCGAGATGTTCGGGATGTAGCTGTGGTTGAGCGGCTGGATCAGTTTCGACTCGATGAGGTCACCGAGTACGTCGATCGTGGCGCCCATCAGCACGTCGAACTTCAGCCCGCTGCGTAGCTTGGACAGCGCCTCGTTCATGGTGTTGAACGTGGTGACCTCGACCTTGCAGTTGTACTTCTTCGCGAAGCTGTTCACACACGCCTGGTTGATGTACGCGACCCAGTTGTAGACCTGCAGCGTGGCGCCGGTCTCTGGCTGCATGCCGTCGGGGATGGCCTTGTTCCCGGCGACTGGCCAGCTCACCGGACTGCCCGGGCGCGGCAGCGGGATGTTGTTCGGCCCGACCAGGTAGGCCGCGCAGGCGTCGAGAAGCGTCGCGCCGCCACCTGCCGCCAGGGCCGCCACGAGACCGCGCTGGAGAGCCTGGCGGCGGGAGAGTTCGGGCCGTCGACGGGTGCCGTCCGGCTGCCAGCCCTCTCGTGGGTGCATGTATCGCCACCTTCCGCCCGGCCGGCACTAGCTCGACGTATGCGCGACGTGCTAACTGCCCGTTTCGCCAGACTCGTTGTCTCGTCGCATTACCCGCCCAGAATGTCCCGGTGCGCGCCAGTGCGCAAGACCTTCCGGGTAACCTAGCTCACATTTACTTCTGATTCAGTTGGATTATGGCCGCACCGCTGCCGCAAAGGCTGCGAAGTTGCCGATGAACCTGTCGATATCGGCCTCGTCGTGCTGGACCGACATCAGCCACTGCTCGATCTTGCCCCACGGCGGCAAGAAGACGCCGCCGTTGTGCTGGAAGAGCCAGTGCGCGTGACTGTAGGAGTCCCGGACGTCGAGGAAGTCACGGAAGTTCCTTACTGGCCTGGCCGAGAACACCACGCACCCCTTCGCGCCGACCGATACGACCTGGGCGTTCAGGTGGTTCCGCGCGATCTCGCGCTCTAGCCCGTCGACTGCCCGGAGGCGCAGCTTCTCCAGCCGCTCGTAGGCATCCGCGGTAGCGACCTCGGTCAGCATGGCGCGGCATGCGGCCATCGCCAGCGGATTGCCGTTGAAGGTGCCGACCATCTCGTAGTCGCCGTTGGCAACGTGCGCCATGACCTCGTGCGTGCCGCCGATCGCGGCCACTGCAATGCCACCGCCGATGGCCTTGGCCAGGCAGACAATGTCAGGCGTGACACCGCTGACGTCGGTCGCGCCGCCAGGCCCGGCAGTTAGCCCGGTCTTGACCTCGTCGAAGGTCAGCAGTGCGTCGTGGGCGTGCAGCAGATCCTTGAGCGCGGCCAGGTAGCCGGGCTCCGGCATGATGATGCCGGCGTTCATCATGATCGGTTCGAGGATCATGCCGGCTATCTGGCCAGGGTTTTCCTCCAGCCGGCGCCGGACAGCGTCCAGGTCGTTGAACCCGACGATCAGCGTCAGATCGGTGATCGCGCGCGGAATGCCGGTGCTGGACGGCACGCTGTTCGGGCGGCCGGCGGGGCCGCGGTCGTCCTCCGGTGAGTCCGGGCAGACCGATACCTGGACCGAGTCGTGGTGGCCGTGGTAGCAGCCTTCGACCTTGATGATCAGGTCGCGTCCGGTGATGGCGCGCATCAGGTGCACTGCGTCCATGGTCGCCTCGGTGCCGGAGTTCGCGAAGCGCCATTGCGGCAGGCCGAACCGGCGGGACAACTCTGCGGCTGCAGCGAGCGCGGTCTGTGTGGGCTGCGCGAAATGTGTCCCGCGCTCCACCTGGGAACGGACCGCCTCGACAATGGCGGGGTGGCCGTGGCCGGCCAGCGAGACGCCGTAACCGCCGTGCAGGTCTACATACTCATTACCGTCGACGTCGTAGAGCTTGGAGCCGCTGCCGTGGCTGAGCCAGACCGGCTGCGGGCGGGAGATCTGCCAACTGGACACCACCCCGCCGGCCAGTGAACTGGTAGCAGCCGCTGCCAGCCGTGCTGACTCAGGCTGGCGGCGGACGAAGATTTCTTCCTGCGCCTCGATGATCTCAGCGAGTGACGGCCTGCCGGCGGCCTTGGCAGCGGCAGAAGTGGTAGTGGTCCGATCGGTTGGACTGGCCTGAGTCGTGGCCATGAGTATCGCGCTCCCAACGCGTTGACTGAATGTTCAGTCTAAGCAGCGCTAAACTGGCCTGGCAAGGCTTGACCCGCGCCGGGATGGATTCGGCCGGGTCAAGTCGGCTGAGTCAAGTGAGTGCGGCGGCGGCTGGACAGAGCTTGTACTCGTTCTCCGCTGAGGACTGCTGCGACGGCAATGAGCCCTCCGGGGCGCCGACGTCGGTGTCTATCTATATCAACGAGTACGACCCGACCACTGGCGCCACCTCTACGACGAACGAGACGGTGAGCTGGTCGGCGATCCGGTACACCGGCTACTGCCTGCTCGTCATCGACAGCGTGCCGGGTAACTTCGGCGGCCGCCCCACGCTGCGGATCAGCGGCCTCGACGAGGCCGGCGGCCCGCTCGACTAACTTGAGCTGCAGGGATAGCTGCTGCCAGACCCTGCACAGGGGCGGCACGGCCAAGGGTCGTGCCGCCCCTGCCGCGTCCGCTACCGGAGGGGGTGCCGGGCGTCAGCGTTGCTGTTTCGACGCCTAGAGTCGGTCTGCCGTTCGCGCGGTCGCCTCCGACTCGATCACTGCGTCACGTAATCTCGAGCCGGGACGAAACCTCATGACTGCCGCTATAAACATTCAAATTGGGTAATCCTTGATGGCTGAGCATCAGCACAGCGCAAGTTCAGATATCGACCAGCACCGGGACCGAGCAACGTCAGGCAGGCCGCGCCTGGGCGGTCGCGTCGCACCCTGGTGCGATGGCCAGCGGATGATCGCTGTCACTACCGAGCGGCTCGCCACCGCGAGCGGCTCGCCAGCGGCCACTGGCTATCTGCCAACAGTCCCGGCGGACAGCGAAGAGCCCGCCCTGGACTAGTGCCCCTGCCGGGGCCGCATCGTGCCGCGGTCGCCGTGATTCCTGCCGGACGCGATGTCCGTGCGAGAAGGTCCTCGGGAACGCCGCGAGTTCACCATCCGGAAGCTTCGCAGCCACGCG
>Ga0335072_10005824_pt1 | contig 18121 bp, 17 predicted proteins | sample Lox_Sample_21_FD_206725 | JGI IMG/M metagenome (GOLD analysis project Ga0335072, IMG submission 206725) | Soil microbial communities from Loxahatchee National Wildlife Refuge, Florida, United States - Lox_Sample_2.1 | ecosystem: Environmental > Terrestrial > Soil > Wetlands | place: USA... | reverse complement strand
ACCATCGTTGGCTTCTCGACCACGTACCGGTCCGGGGAGACCTGGCCCGAAACGACCGACTCACCGAGGCCGAACGACCCCTCGATCACCAAGTGGCCGCGCTCGCCCGTCGCCGGGTCGATCGTGAACATCACGCCGGCCCGGGTGGACGGGATCTGGCGCTGGATCACGACCGCGATGTCCATGTCGGTTTGGCCGAACCCGCGCTGGCCGCGGTAGTAGATCGTCCGCGCACCGAATAGCGACTCCCAGCAGCGCTTGACCGCGTCGATCACAGCATCGCGGCCCCGTACGTTGAGGAAGGTCTCGTTCATGCCGGCGAAAGATGCGGAGGCCGTGTCCTCAGCGGTCGCCGATGAGCGCACCGCGACTGGCACGTCGGGCTCCTCGCCGCTCAGTCCCTCGTAGGCGCCGCCGATCGCGTCCGCCAACCATGCCGGCATGTCGGTGTCGGCGATCGCCTGGCGCGCTTGCTCGGAGGCCGCCCGCAGCGCCGCCGTGTCCTCCACGTCGAGCTTTCCGAGGATTGCCTCTAGCCGGTCTGACAGCCCACTTTGATGCCTAAATTCGGCGTACGCCGGCGCGCCGACGACGAAACCCGGCGGCACCGGTAGGCCGAGCCGGGTCAACTGGCCCAGGTTGGCGCCTTTGCCGCCGGCATAGCCGACTTCGGCGGTGGTGAGTTCAGAGAAGCGCCTGACGGGAACGAGACCCTGCGGCGTGGCGGTAGGACTGTTGGCGGTCGTAGTCATGCCTCGAACCTACGCCGCGTGCTCGTCGTCCGAATCCGGGTGCAGCTCCCGTTCCCATCCGTAGTGCTTGCGGATGGCCGCGGGTTTTCCCACAGTGCGCGCGTACTCGCTCCGGATGGCGCGCGCGTCCCGTCGATCGATCATCGGGGTCTCGTCTAACCAAGAGAAGGAGACCTACATGACCACCACTGTTCCGGAGCACACCATTCCCGACCTCACCACGACCGCGCCGGAGCTCGCGAGCTACCGCGCCGCGGTTGTGCATGAGTTCAATGCACCGCTCACGGTCGACCACGTGACCGCAAAGCCGCTCGAGGCCGGCCAGATCCGGGTCAGAGTCGAGGCGTGCGGGCTCTGCCACACCGACATTCATGCCGCCCACGGCGACTGGCCAATCAAGCCTTCGCCGCCGTTCGTCCCCGGTCATGAGGGTGTCGGCATCGTTCAGGAACTCGGCCCGGGTGTGACCGAGGTCGCGCTCGGCGATCGCGTCGCGATGCCGTGGCTCGGCTACGCATGCGGTACCTGCGATTACTGCGTATCCGGCTGGGAGACGCTGTGCGACTCCCAGGAAAACATGGGCTACTCGATCGACGGCGGCTTCGGCGAGTACGCCACCGCCTACGCGCGTTACGTCGTTAGAGTGCCGGACGGCGTCGACGCCTTCGATGCGGCGCCGCTGACCTGCGCCGGCGTTACCACGTATAAGGCGGTCAAGGTAGCGGGTACCCGCTCGTCGGACCTGGTCGCGGTGTTCGGCGTCGGCGGCCTCGGCCATCTCGCGATTCAGTACGCAAACATCGCGGGGGGTCGGGTGATCGCCGTCGACCTGGTCGACGAGAAGCTCGAGCTGGCCCGCGAGCTCGGTGCCGAGTTCACCGTCAATGCCTCCAAGCAGGATCCGGTGCAGGCGATCCAGGCGCTCGGCGGCGCCGACCAGGCGATCGCTCTGGCCGTCTCGCCGCGCGCGTTCGAGCAGGCCTATGGGACGCTGCGGCGTGGCGGCAAGCTCGTGTTCGTCGCGTTGCCGGCGGATAACGACGTGACGCTTCCGATCTTCGAGACCGTACTGAACGGGATCACGATCGTCGGCTCAATCGTCGGCACCCGTACTGACCTGCGCGAGGTGTTCGAGCTGCACGCCGCCGGCAAGACGCGGGTCATCCGCGAGATACGTCCCCTGTGTCGAGTGAACGAGTCGATTGCCGATGTCGAAGCTGGACGCGTCGCGGCAAGAGTCGTGTTCGTGCCATGACGGCGTGATCGACGAAGTCACCTGCTCAGACGCGGCCGGGGCGCTTCCTATGAGGCGCCCCGGCCGTTTTGCATTTGTTACGGGAGCAGGAACGGCGCCGTGGTGACAATCGTCCGCGACTGATGTCGAAGGCTGCGCCGCAGTCGCCCCGCCGTACCGCCTTGCAGAAGACGCTGCCAGGTGCGGCGGGGCACTAGTTCGGGAACGATGACGGTGAGTGTCACGTCCGGCCGCTGACCGTGGAGCTCCTCGAGGTAGCGGGCCAGCGGCCCGACGATTGCGCGGTACGGGGAAACGACGACCTCGAGCGGAAGGTGGTCTCCCCAAGCGTGCCAGTACGCCTCGAATCTGGCCGCCTCCGACTCGTTTGGGCTGATGTGAACGGCGAGCACCGGCTGTCCCAGCGACGCGGCGTACGCGAGCGCGCGCATACTGGCAAGATTGAGGCCCACGATCGGCACCACCGCGAGGTTATGGACTTCCTCGGGGCTCTCTTCGACCGGCGCCTGAATGCCTTTCAATGCGGCGTCAAGTCGCGGCCCGAGCCGCCGCTGGCTGGACGGCTCCCCGGCTGCAAGGTCGAATGGCCGGAGAGCGACGGCACTGTGGACCATCTCGTAGTAGCCGTGAATCCGCTTGAACAGGATCACGAGCAACGGCACGGCCACGAGTACAGCCCACGCGCCCTCGGTGAACTTCGTCACCGCGCTGATTGCCAGAACGATGGCGGAAAGCGCGCACCCGACGCCGTTGAACGCAATGCTCTTGCGCCAATGAGGGTCACGACGCCGCCACCAGTGCATCACCATCCCGGCTTGCGACAGCGTGAACGCCAGAAACACCCCGACCGCGTACAGTGGAATCAGCGACTCCGTATTCCCGCCGAGCACCGCAAACGCGAATCCGGACACCACAGCGAGTGCCACGATCCCGTTGTAGAACGCGAGCCTGTCGCCCATCCGGAGGAAGACGATCGGCGCGCGGCGGTCGCGAGCCATGAAGTACAGCAGGCGGGGAAAGTCGTTGAAAGCGGTGTTGGCCGCGAGCAGCAGCACGAGCGCGGTGGCCGCCTGCACGTACGCGTAGAGTGCCCCACCGCCGAGCGTCGAATGCGCGAGCTCCGAGAGCACCGTTTCCCCGGCTCGCGGCGCGATCCCATCGAAATGGATCAGGGCCACGATTCCGGCGAACATTGTGATCAGCAGCCCGATCATCCAGCTAAGCGTGGTACGCGCGTTGCGCCACTCGACGGGTTTGAACGCCGGTATCGCGTTCGAGATCGCCTCAATGCCTGTCATCGCCGTCGATCCGGAAGCGAACGCGCGGAGCACGAGCAGCAACCCGAGCCCTTCGGTGACGCCGAGCCGCGGCGGCCGCACGGTCGTAAAGCCGCGGCCGGCCACGCCGATCATTCCAACCCCGACAACCAGGGCGATCGCCGCGATGAAGGCATATGTGGGCCACGCGAACGCCGCGCCGGCCTTTCGGACGCCACGAAGGTTGCCCACCAGCAGGATCGCGATCACGGCCAGCCCGAGCGGCACCGTCGCGCCGCGCAGACTGGGGACCGCGGAGGTCACCGCCGCCACTCCGGCGGCGACCGAGACCGACACCGTAAGCACATAGTCGATCATCAGTCCCGCAGCGGCCAACAGGCCCGGCAACTCGCCCAGGTTGTCGCTCGCCACGATGTACGAGCCACCTCCACCCGGATACGCGCGCACCGTCTGCCGGTACGACAGGCCCACCGCCAGCATCAGCACCACGATCCCCGCCGAGATCGGGATCGCATAGCCAAGCGCCCCGGCCCCGGCCAGCGCGAGAACCGTGATCATCGCCTCCGGGCCGTACGCCACTGACGATAGGGCGTCGGAGGATAGGACGGCCAGGCCGACGAGCTTCCGCATCCGCTCCTGTGCGACCGCCGCGCTACGTAACGGCGCTCCGAGTAAAAGGCGGCGAGTCGCGTACACGCGGCGAGCCATTGCCGTCTCCGGTTGCAGCACGTCGGCGGTCGCAAGCACCCGTCCAGGCTCGTCGCCGCGCGCAAAACCTCCATTTGTGAGCTTTGCGTCCGCTCGAACGTCGACCGGTACCAGATCGGTCCTCACAGGGAGCGCCTGCTGCCACACGGGCGGTCGGCGAACCGTCCGCGTCCAGTGATCGCCGACCTCCCCGAGCAGCCTCACCTGCTCCGGGTCAAGCTCAGGGATGATCGCGGCCGGGTCAAACGCCGGAGACCCGGCATTCATGCCCCTGACAGCATCGCCATGTCCACCGCTCGCCGTGATGTCACCAGACGGCGGCACGACCGTTGCTGGGTCGACCGGGTTCACCACGAGCCCAAAGCTACGCAGGCGGTTGTCTGAGGTCACCCGCCAGCATCCTCACCATGTGCTCGGAATTACGACGGTTCGGCTGCGTGTTTCTACGGACTCCTTGGGGTCGTTCCCCGGATTTCTGCGCCCCCTGTCCGCTACTAGGCTGCCGTCGTGGCACATCCGGCCGATCTGATCGAATCGCTCGAGGACACCCGTGAGCGGCTTCTCGAGGCGGCGGAAGGGTGGCGCCCATGGAGCGATGCCGGCACCTCTGACCGGGACGCGAGCGCCCGCAACCTTCTGCAGTATCTGGCCTTGCGCCGGCAAGATCTGCGAGAGCTCCAAGACCCGCTGGTCGAGCTCGGGCTGTCGTCCCTGGGCCGATGCGAGGGCCACGTGCAGGCCAGCGTGGACGCCGTTCTAACCGCGCTGGATGCTCTCGCGAATCATCAGTCCGCGACGAGGAATGGTCCGCCACCACCGATCGACTTCGCGGCCAGCCGCCGGCTACTGACGCTCAGGACCGACGCATTGCTGGGACCAGCCCCCGGGGGTCGGCCGACCCGGATCATGGTCACAATGCCCAGCGACGCCGCCCGTGACGCCGCGGCGGTGCGGGACATGCTTCACGCGGGCATGAACTGCATGCGGATCAACTGCGCCCACGACACGCCGTCGGAGTGGCGAGCGATGGTCGAGAACCTGCGTGCGGCCGAGCACGACACGCGTCGCCGGGCGCGTGCCGTGGTCGACCTTCCGGGACCGAAGCTACGCACCGGCGCGTTGGCTCGCGAAGGCGGGAGCGACCACAGCGGCGGGTACCTGCGTCTCCGGATCGGGGATCGGTTGGTTCTCGCACGCGAGACCAATGCAGACGCGAGCGGTGAGCCATCGCTGCCTCGCATCACCTGCTCCATCGAGGAGGCGTTCACTGCCACACGCCCCGGGCATCACGTCTGGTTCGACGACGGCAAGCTCGGAGGCGTTGTCGAGTCGGTTGACCCGAACGCCATCGAGCTGCGCATCACCTCGGCGAAGCCGAGCGGGTCCAAGCTACGCGCCGGCAAGGGCATCAACCTTCCCGATGCGAGTCTGGACATCGATCTACTCGGAGCCCACAGCCACGATGCGCTCGAGTTCGCCGCCGACTGCGCGGACATCGTGGGACTGTCGTTCGTGAGCCGCGCGCGCGAGGTCGAGCGAGTCCACCGGCAGCTGGACCAACGCGGCCGGCCCGACATCGGGATCGTGCTGAAGATCGAGACACGACGCGCCTTCGCACACCTGCCTGGGCTCCTCCTCGCCGCACTCTCCGGTGAGCGACCCGCCGGCGTGATGATCGCCCGCGGCGACCTCGCCGTCGAATGCGGCTACGAGCGGCTCGCCGAGGTCCAAGAGGAGATCCTATGGCTTTGCCAGGCGGCTCACCTGCCCGTGATCTGGGCCACCCAGGTGCTCGACCAGCTCGCCCGCACCGGCCGGCCATCACGCGCCGAGATCACCGATGCCGCGATGGCCGTCCGCGCCGAGTGCGTGATGCTGAACAAAGGCCCCCGTATCGTCGAGGCGATCGCGGTGCTCGACGACATCCTGCGCCGGATGGAAAAGCATCAGCGCAAGAAGCGACCGCTTCTACCGCGCCTGTCCGTGTCGGATTACGAGCACGCCCTCCCGTGACGTCGGCGTCCGCAGCGCCGGCTAGGCGGGATCAAGAGGTGTCCCCGTGAATCACCTCGGCCCGAAAGGTCTGCGGGGATGGTGGCGATCACCCTCCCGACACGGCATGGCACGCCTGCTCGCGCCGTTCGAGTACCGCCACCTCCGCTTCTTCGGGGCCGTACGTCTTGTCGGTGGCGGTATCGCCATCGTTCCGGCGGTGATCTGCCTCGCGTACAACGTCTATGGGTGGGCCGCGTTCTTCCTGGCTGTTGCGGCGCTGAATCTCGGGGGTGGTTACTGGGAGCTAAGGCTCGCTCGCTCGACGTCGGCCCGCACCTGATCTTGGCTCCAAAGCGCGGCGCCTCGACGAGCCGGCTTTCGCGGGAAGCAGGTCAACGGCCGTCACCAGATCAACCAGCGCCGGTGTTGCCCGAGCCCGTGCTGCCGGTATTGCCCGAGCCGGTGTAAGCCGGGTTGCCGGCAGTGCACATGACCAGTACCCAGGTCCCCGGGGCGACGCTCTCACTGATCGAGTAGCCCGGGCCCGAACTCGACCCGGCCATCTGCACCCACTCGCCCTTCCACCCCGGCGGGATCGACGAACAGTTTGGGATCGACGACAAGTCCTCACCGGCGGCCATGGCCCGCTTGCCGATCCTTTCGATCCCCATTGCGGCGAGCTTGCGGTTCACGTCAGCGATCGATGTGGTGCGGTTGATCTTCAGCGAAACCGACCCGTCATGGTGGCGGGTCACGGCAAACGCGGGCGGCGTATGGGTCGTCGCACCGACCGCGAGCACGGCCGCGGTGGCGATCGCGGCCAGCCCCGTGGTGCTGGTCGCTACGAGTCGGAAGGTGCGACGGCGGGATCGGCGTGGCGTTGGGGAGAGATCGTGGGCGGCGGCGGTGAGCTGCCGGCCGACGCGTTCGAGGTGCGGGGGAAGGCTCGTGTCGGTCATCGGGCGACTCCTAGTCGGGTGGAAAGGGTTTTCAGGGCGCGCGACACGCGGATTCGAGCGTTGTGCTCGGTAGTGCCCATCAGGGCGGCTGCCTCGTCGTAGTCCATCTCGTCGACCACGCGCAGCTGCAGGGCTTGGCGTTGGGTGTCGGGCAGGGTGTTCAGCGCCTGCATCAGCTCGGGCGTCCGGATCGCAGCGTCAATCTGGGACTCGATCTCAGCGAGCTCATCGGGATCGTGGTCGAGCTGGATACCGAGCTTCTGGCAGGTCGCGAGCTCGACCCGTCCGCGGCGGTGGTATCGGCGCACCAGGTTGCGGGCGATCCCGTACAGCCAGCCGCGCGCTGACTCGTCGGTCGCGCCACGGAACCGGTTGAGGCTGACCAGTGCCTGCGCGAAGGTCTCGGCGGTGAGATCGGCCGCGGTGGCCATGTCGGGCGTCTGAGCGCGGATCCAGCGCTCGACCGCAATGGCGTGGCGACGGTAGAAGTAGCCGAACGCGTCGGGATCGGTGCGCGCCGCGTGCAGCAGCTCGATGTCGCTCGCGACCAGCTCGAAATCGTTCATCACAAAGGGAGTGCCAGCTGGCGCAAAACTGTGACACACATCTACGCCGAGAGCCGGAGGTTCTGCCGTGCCATGCCATCCTCCCGCGCCGGGCTGCACCGGGCCCACCTGCTTATGTTCCCGAAGCAGGTCAAGCGCGTGGGATCGGTGCCGAGCGCGTAGTCCGCGCGATGGCGGACGCGCCCGCCTCGGACGGGCAGACCGCAGAGTCAAAGACGGTGACGACGGGCACGCCGGAGACGGGCAGACGGTTGCGCGAAAGGGATCTCAGGACCGACGAGAAACGCCCGGACCTCCGCGCGCCGACGACGATGGCATCGGCGGCGATTTCGCCCGCGATTCGAGCGATCGTGTCGCCGGGCCGTCCGGGCATCAGCTCCGGAAGGTACGTGGTCGTTGGGAGGCGCCTTGCGATCCCGCCCACTGCCCCGCCACGATGACGGCCTCGCGCCCGAGAGACGTACCATCGAAGCCGGCCACGATCACGGGCTTCGGGGGCATCTGTTGTAGGTGTCCTTTCGTAACCCAGCCATGACCACCCGGGAGCCGGCGACCGTCCCTCCTACACTCGGTCGACCGGATGCGTACATGGAGGTCGCTGCGCAGATGCGTGCGGCCCGCGTGCTGCTCGTAGCGGTGTCCCATCGGATACCTACTTACCACGCGCCGCCGGGAAAGCCGGGCCGACGGGCCGGATTCGCCTGCTCGGCTCGCCGGGTGGATGCCTGCTCAGGCAAACGACCGATGGCGGGCAGCCCATCGCGCGACGAGGCTAGCCGGAAGCAAGCCCGCGGCGACGATGGCAGGCGGGCCGGCCAAGACGACCAGAACGATCCCGATTGTGTGCGCCCAGCCCTGGGTGAAGATGATCAAAACCACGCCGGGGAGCGCAATGAAAGCGGCGAGGGCCAAAAACCACCATCCTGGCCGCCCAAGCCGCCGACCTTGCCTTTCCAACTCGGGGTCCGGAACCGATGTGTGATCGTTCATCAATGCGATTCTGCCCGTAGCGAACACGACCGACTCGCGTTTAGGCGAAATCGCGTCATCGCGCGAACCAAGTCGGCGTACGTTTCAGGCAGCGCGATGTCTCGCCACTGACAATAGAGTGACACTTGGGGGGCTACGGGGTATCACACAGGCGTGGCAGTCACGTGTGCCAAGCTCCGATTTGACGCCGAGGTATGAGCCAACCGGCTGCCACAACCGGCGCAAGAGATGCCATTCCGGAATTGCGGCAGCTCCGCCGAGCGTTCGCAACAATGGTCTCGTCAGCCGCGGCGCCGTACGGATACACACTGACGGTGTGGAGCTCGGGCGCCCTGCTCATCCATTCTCGCGGGTCTCCGGCGGTGTGGGAGGTTTTTCTCTTCCTCACCGGGGCGGTCGTTGCGTTCGCAGTATTGTGGCTGCTCGGCCGCGGCACGATCGAGCACGCGAGGCCCGTCTCACACCAGTCGGCGCGCGCAATGGCGGGCGCGCTCGATTTGTTCGCAGTCGGTGTGGCCGTGGGGGCCTCTGCGCTACTGGCGATGATTCAGAGCTGGGCGGCTTGGCCGTTGACCTCCCTTGGGGCCACGATGCTCTACATGGTCGCTGGGAGCATCCAGCTCGCGATCGCCGAGCAACGCGAAGCGCAAGAGTAGAGGACCGCAGGGGCTCGCAGCCGAACCGGGAAGATCTCCGAGATCATCGACCAGAACTCGGACCGAGGCCGACCGCGAATGAGGCGATGAGGGCGATTAGGCGCACGAGGACCGCGCCTCCGATCCCGAGCACGACCGGATACCGAACGCCCCGGCCGCCGGCAAGGGTCGCGAGTGCGGAGGCCGCTGCGAGCAGGCCGAGGACCAGTGCCATGTTGGGCATTTCTCGAAAAGCTGCTGCGCCTCGAGGCCGGCGCCAGCGAGCGAGCGGACACACAGCATGTGTTCGCGCGCTAACAACCGCCGGTCTCGCCTGCATACCGAGGGTAGTTCCCGGCTGAAGTGATGACACGTCAGAGAGGAATGGGCATGGCTCGCACCCGCACTGCCTCCGATCAACTCGTTGAACGGCTAATCGAGTGGGGAATAGACACCGTCTTTGGGTTGCCGGGGGATGGGATCAACGGCGTGATGGAGGCCCTGCGGACCCACGCCGACCGGGTTCGGTTTGTTCACGTCCGCCACGAGGAGACGGCCTCACTAGCCGCCTGTGCCTACGGAAAGTTCACCGGTCGGCCCGCGGCCTGCCTCTCGACCGCCGCTCCAGGTGCGGTCCATCTGATGAACGGGCTATACGACGCCCGGATTGACCAATCCCCGGTCGTGGCGATCACCGGAATGACCTATCACGACGTGATCGGTACGCATTACCTTCAGGACATCAACCACGACTTCGCGCTGAACGACCCGTGTGTCTACAGCCAGCGAGTCATGGGCGAGGCCCACGTGCTACCGGTCGTTGACATGGCGGTTCGGTCGGCCATCGCGCAGCGCGGGCCGGCCGCGATCGCGATTCCGATCGACATCCAGTCCGGTGATGCGGTCACCGGTGACCGGTCGATCAAGAACATCGAGGGCCACACCGCGGTGACGGCACTGGACGGGCGGCGGCTCCCCCCGCGGGAACGCTTGGAGCAGGCGGCGCGCATCCTGTCGGGGGTCTCGCGCACGGTGATCTTCATCGGCGCCGGCGCGCGACGGGCGGGAGACGAGGTCGAGCAGTTGGCCGAGCGGCTGGGGGCCCCGATCGTCAAGGCGATGCTCGGCAAGGACGCCGTGCCCGACGACAGCCCGTACTGCCTCGGCGGCTACGCGATGGTCGGAACCCGCCCGGCACAGAACGCCCTGAAGAGCTGCGACTCGATCCTGATCGTGGGCAGCTCGAGCCCGTACATCGAGTTTCTTCCCTCACCTGGATCGGCCGTTGGCGTGCAGATCGATGACCGACCGGAGCGGCTCGGTCTCCGCTATCCGGTCCAAGTGGGCCTCGCCGGCGACGCGAAATTGACTCTGTCGGAACTGTTGCCACTAGTCGAACACCGGACGGACCGCTCGTTCCTGGAGCGCGCGCAGGCGGAGATGAGCGACTGGCGAGCCCTGCAGGCCGAACGAGCCGAGCCGCGCGACCCTCCGATCGCCCCCGACGCCATCTCTTTCCATCTTGGCCGCGTCCTGCCTGAGCGCGCGATCCTCTGCGGCGACTCCGGGACGGTGACCACGTGGGCGGCAAGGACCGAATTGCGCCGCGGCCAGCTCTTCTCGTTCAGCGGCACGATGTGCTCGATGATGGCGGCCCTGCCGTACGCGATCGGAGCCCAGGTGGCGTACCCGGACCGCCCGGTGGTTGCGCTCACGGGGGATGGCTCGCTGACGATGATGATGGGCGAGCTCGCCACGCTTGCCCAGTACGGCCTTCCGGTGAAGGTCGTGGTCATGCGCAACGACGTGCTCGGGCTGATCAAGTGGGAGCAGATGGCCTTCCTGGGCAATCCGCAATACGGGGTCGAGCTGGCGCCCGTCGACTTCGTCAAGGTGGCCGAGGCCTGCGGTATCCGCGGGGTCCGGATCGATGATCCCGCTACGGTCGGCGAGCAGCTCGGCGACGCGTTGGCGGCAGATGGCCCAGCGTTGATCGAGGCGATCGTCGACCCGAACGAGATGCCCATGACCCCGACGATCAACCCCGAGCATGCCAAGGGGGTGGCTTGGGGGCTTGCCCAAGGTGAGCCCAACCGAGAGCGCATCGCGCTGACCATGTCGCGAGTGCTGATGCGCGAGATGTCGTACGAGTCGAGTCCCGCCGGGGTGCTCGCACGAGCCAGGGATCGCCTCGCCGAAAACCTCCCCGGCGGTGATGGTCGCTCCAACGGCGGGGAGTGACATGCGCTGCGCGCGGAGGAGCTGAGCCATGGCTCTAGCGACGAGCACCGCGTCATCCCACGCCAATCGGACCGACCTCGATGTCCGCGGTATCGCCCGCCAGCTTGCGCGCGAGCTCCGGGGCGAGGTGCGGTTCTCGCCCGGGAGCCGGGCCTTATACGCGAACGACTCATCTGTATACCGCCAGCTACCGCTTGGCGTGGTGGTTCCGCGTGACGCCGCGGATGTGGTGAGCGCGGTGCAGATCTGCCATCAGCACGGGGCGCCCCTGGGGGCGCGCGGCTGCGGGACAGGGCTGGCAGGGCAGACGGTGAACGAGGTTGTGCTGTTCGACTTCTCCAAGTACATGAACGAGATCGTCGAGCTCAATCACGAACGGCGGTTCGCCCGGGTGCAGCCTGGAGTGGTGCTCGACTGGCTGAGGAACGCTGCCGAGGAGCACGCTCTGACGTTCGGTCCCGACCCCGCCACGCATAGCCGCTGCACGCTGGGCGGGATGATCGGCAACAACTCGTGCGGCACCCACTCGATCATGGCGGGAGTAACCGCCGACAACATCGAGGCGCTCGACGTGGTGCTCAGCGACGGCACGCGGCTTACTCTCCCGAACTTCGTCGACGAAGACGAGCTGGTGCGGACGATCGAGGCAGGTGGTCGGGTCGGCCAGTTATACGCCCGGCTGCGTGATCTCCGGGATCGCGACGGCGAGCTGATTCGGGAGCGCTACCCGCAGATCCCGCGCAGAATCTCTGGCTACAACCTCGATCGGCTGTTGCCCGAGCATGGCTTCAATCTCGCCGGAGCGGTGGTGGGCAGTGAGGCGACATGCGTCCTAGTCCTCGAGGCGCGCTGCAAGCTGATCGACAGCCCACAGCACCGATCGCTGGTTCTGGCCGGCTACGACGACTGCCCGACGGCCGCCGATCAGGTGCCCGCGGTGATGGAGTTCGATCCGATCGGGCTTGAGACGTTCGATCGGCAGTTAGTCGCCAACGAGCTGCGGAAGGGTTTCAAACGTCATCCAGACTTGTTACCGGAAGGCGGTGGCTGGCTGCTCGTAGAGTTCGGCGGGGATTGCGAGGCCGAAGCCCAGGAGCAAGCCGAGCGTTTCGCGGATGCCGTTGGGCGTGGTGCGGCCGGTGACCATCGTGACGTGCGGGTATACGCGGATCCAGAAAAGATCAAGCAAGTGTGGGAGATGCGCGAGGGCGGCGTCGGCCACAGCAAGATCCCTGGCGAGCATCCCGGCTGGCCGTCCTGGGAAGACGCCGCGGTTCCTCCGGAGCGAACCGGTGACTACCTGCGTGACCTGGAGCGCCTGTGCGACAAGCATGGGCGGAAGATCGCCTGCTACTACGGACACATAGGCCACGGATGCGTGCACACCCGGATCGATTGGGATTTCCTGACGGACGCCGGGGTACGCAACTACCGGGCCTTCATGGAGGACGCGGGCGATCTCGTCGCCGACTACGGCGGTTCGCTGTCGGGCGAGCACGGTGACGGACAGGCGCGAGCCGAGCTCCTGCCGAAGATGTTCGGCGCAGAGCTCGTTCAGGCGTTCCGGGAGTTCAAGCAGATCTGGGATCCCGACTGGCGGATGAACCCGGGCAAGGTCGTCGACCCGTATCCGCTCGACACCAACCTCAGGATGGACCCCTCGTACCACACGCACACGGTCCGCACCGAGTTCCGCTATGCCGACGACGGTGGGAGCTTCGCCGCCGCGGCTGAGCGGTGCTTCGGGGTGGGAGCCTGTCGCGATCAGAACTCGGTCATGTGTCCGAGCTATCAGGTGACGCTCGAGGAGAAGCACTCGACCCGCGGGCGAGCAAGGTTGCTATTCGAGATGATGCGCGAGGACTCACCCGTCCGTGACGGATGGCGCAACAAGGAGGTCCGCGAAGCGCTCGACCTGTGCCTTGCCTGCAAGGGCTGCCTCCACGAGTGCCCGGTGCGAGTCGACATGGCCACCTACAAGGCCGAGTTCCTGTCGCACTACTATGCGCGGCGACTCCGGCCGCGCCAGGCGTACGCACTCGGATTGATCCGCTGGGAGGCGCAGCTTGCCGCCAGAGCTCCGCGACTGGCCAACGCGCTCACCCAGCACGAGCCGTTCGCAATGATCGGCAAGCGCCTGGCCGGCATCGCGCCCGATCGGACGATGCCCGCGTTTGCTCCGGTCACGTTCAGGCGGTGGTTCCGCGAACGCGACGCGGCTGGGAGCGGCCCGAGCGGCCGCGGCGACCCGGCCCATGGGTCATCCAAACGGCGGGTGCTGCTGTGGCCGGACACGTTCAACGATCACTTTCATCCCGAGGTCGCGATTGCCGCGACCGAGGTCCTGGAAGCTGCCGGGTTCGAGGTGATCGTGCCGAAACGATCGCTGTGCTGCGGTCGCCCGCTCTACGACTACGGCATGCTGACGTTGGCGAGGAGACTTCTCGAGGATGTACTCGACGGGATCCGCGATCACATTCGCGCGGGTACGCCGGTCGTGACCCTCGAGCCCAGCTGCGGCGCGGTGTTTCGCAACGAGTTGCTCAACATGCTGCCCGACGACGAGGACGCCAAGCGCCTGGCCCGGCAGACGGCGACGTTTGGGGAGTTCCTGCGCAATCATGCCGATCATTGGAAGATGCCGCGTCTGGAGCGCCACGCCCTGGTGCACTTTCACTGTCACCAGCGGGCCACGAGTGACATCGACGCCGACCGTGCGGTTCTGGACGGCATGGGGCTGGACTACGATGTTCTGGAAGACGGCTGCTGCGGGCTGGCCGGATCGTTCGGCTACGAGCGCGGTGAGCATTACGAGGTTTCGATCAAGGCTGCAGAGCGCGTTCTCCTGCCGGCGGCCCGGAAAGCCTCGCCGCACACACTGCTGCTCACCGACGGCTTCAGCTGTCGCTCGCAGATTAGCCATGGCAGCGACCGCGGTGCGCTGCACCTCGCCCAGCTCGTGAACATGGCGCTGCGCGAGGGATCCAACGGGCCCTCGGCCGATCACCCCGAGCGCCTGTATGCACACCCGCCTAAGGATGTGAAAAATGGAGGGTCGCACGGAGCTCTCGCCGCGGCTGCATCGGCCGTCTTGGCAGGAGGCTTCGCGCTTTCCCGGGGCAGACGCGTCGGCGACCGATTCAGGTCCTGACGGCGGTGCTCGCAGGATGCGGAAGGGGCGACACCGGGGCCTGCCTACCGCTACACGATGTGGTAGGTAGGGAACTGTCTGCTCGTTCGACGGACTGTCATCGCACTTACCGAACGATTGGATGAGGCGAGGCCAGTTCGCCATGATCCATGGGTGCCGCGGAGATCCTTGACCTGCTGGTTGCTGGAGGCACCGGTGGGCCTCTGTTCGCTCGGGGTCGGATGGCTGCTGCGTCCGGATTGTTACCGGAATATTCTCGCCGGCGGGGCGGAAGAGTCTCGCCAGCCCGCGATTGCGTGATGTCGCGGGCGCGTTCGCTCGACACCTCCGGTGTCCCGGAGACCCGGCTGGTCCGGCCTGGCGGCGCGGAGCAGCGGTTCATGACTCGCCGAGGACGCGCTCCCGACGATCGGATGGTCACGGCGCCGTCGCGCGAGGCTTGGAAACGGCTTGGTGCCTGCACCGCCGCAGCGGCGTTGCTGCAACTCGACGGTACCCTGATCACGGTCGCGTTACCGACGCTCGCGCACAGCCTGAAAGTAAGCGCTGCGTCGACGTCGCTCGTGCTCAGCGCGTACTTCGCCTCCTATGCCCTGATGTTGCCGGCCGGTGGGGCGGTCGTCGACCGTTTTGGCCCGCGGCGCGTGGCTTTGCTTGGTCTGGCGCTGTTCGCGGCCGGCGCTGCGGCCGGCGCCGTTTGCTCCAGCCTCGATGCCCTCGCCGCGACCAGGGTGGTGCAGGGAGCGGGCGCGGGACTGGTCAGCCCGGCCGCCCTCGCCGGGGCGGTGAGCGGCTTTCCACCCGAGCGGCGGGGGGGTGCGCTCGGCATCTGGGGGGCGAGCGCGGGCGTCTCAAACCTGATCGGTCCCCTGGCGGGAGGACTGTTGACGGTTTCCCTCGGCTGGCGCGCGGATTGGTGGGCTCTGGTTCCATTGGCTCTCCTTGCCGCTACGGCGATCGTCGCCCAGGTACCCCGGATCGGGTCCACCCAGCCGGCTACAGATGCAGGACCGGTGGCGAGCCCGATCGTGCTGACCGCGGGGTTCCTGGCGGGAGTGACGTTCGCCGTGATGATCGGATCCTTCTACCTCGCCGAGCAATACCTACAGCGCACCGCGCGGTATTCCCCGCTGGGAGCCTCGAGCGTGCTGGTACTGGTAGCCCTGTTCGTCGGCATGGCGGCACCGATGGCCGGACGGCTGGCAGATCGCCGGGGCGAACGGTTCCCCGCCATGGCGGGATTTCTCGCCACGGGGACAGGTTTGCTGGTGCTCGGCCTACCTGGCGTGTCGCTGCGCAGCGCGGTGACGATTGCCCCCTTGTTCGTCGTGGGGCTCGGACTGGGAATGTTGTTCGTCCCGGTCTCGCGCGCCGCGCTGAACGCCACTGCCCCCTCAGCCCACGGCCGAACCTCGGCCATCCTGTCAGGCGGGCGCCTGCTCGGGGCGGCGGCTGGAGCGGGACTAGCCGGACTTGCCCTGGCGGGCGGTGCGACGGCGGCGGCCGTTCACGAGGCGCTGCTCGTCGCTTGCGCGCTGTGCCTCGTGATCGGTGTACCGGCAGCGCGGCTGCTCCCGTCCGCTGCCGATCGTCGCTAGCTCTTCGATCAGAGTGAGTGCTTGGGCATGCGTTTCAGAAGAGTGCTGACGGATTGCTCGAACCGCTTGAGTCCCCGCGGCGTAGATGCCGCCGGCATCGACGGCGCTCACCGGGGCAAGAAGAATCCGCATGATTCGCGAGGGCGGCAGGACCCTGAAGCGGCGGCGATCACGCAACTCATCGGCCCAGGCCAGGAGTCGGGCGGCGCGTGCGCGTTCGACCGCCGCATCGGATCGAGTCCCGACCACAATCGAAGCGTAGGCATACAGATCCTGACGGGGCTCGTCGTCGATCGAGTCGTTGTAAGTGCGGAGGAACGAGGCGATTACCGGACAGACGGAATAGGGGTGGTCGCTGAACGGCTCGCCCGCGAGCATCGACGCCAGCTCCATCACGCACGCACCCTCCTGCGGCGAGGAGTGCTTACCCCGGCCGAGCTTGATGGTCTGGTGGCTAACCGCGGTCATGGTGTCTCCTGTTCTCGCGGATTCGTTAAGGCTGTGTTCGATCACTTGCTCACTCATGGGTCGGTTGAAACTAGGCGCGAAGACCGATGTAAGCTCCGGAACGACATCCTCTTGCCCGTTGCATGCGAAGGAAGTAACACACCTGCCAGGGGTGGCGATCAGGAGGATGCCCGGCGACCGTCCAAGAGAAGCTCCCGAGCTGTGAGCAAGTGCCGAATCCGAGCACGTCCAGCCCGTCGGGCTCGGCCAGAGCACCCGGTTCTAGGCAGCCGTGGCGTGGCCCGGAAATGTTCGGACGATGACATTCTGCGGCCACCACCTTTGAGCTGGCGTCTCCGATGCTCGAACCAGGCAGGCGGTTGGAGTAGTTTTGGGACTGCTCTGAAAGGCAACGACCAAAATTGCTTCGAGCGTCTTCTCGTGCTCGCGCTGCCCGGAGAGACAGTAAACGGCAGGAACGGTCATGGCTGAAGAGGCGCCGAACGAGGAACGCGCCGGCCCGGATCGACCCCGGCCCTCATCACAGCGCGATCGCGAGGAGATAACCCAGCGCCAGTTGCACGTCGCCCGAGCACAAGGGGACGCGTACGGCAACGCGTTCGCGCAGCTCAGAGCGACGGGGGCGACGGACAGCGGAGAGGAGTATTGCGGTGACTACTGGATCGGCTATGCCGTCGGTCCCGCGATGGGCGTGTACGAGTGGACCACGGCCGAGCTCGCGTGGCGCGAGCCGGGGGTAGAAAATCTGCACGTCGCGATCACGGTCCGCGACGCCGGCGACGGCCGGTTCGTTCCCGGCCTGCGCGTGATCGTCGCGCTGATCGACCCGACTGGAAACGCGGTCGGGACCCGCGAGCAGCCCCTGCTATGGCACCCGGTGATCTATCACTACGGCGGTAACTGGAAGGTCGAAGCAAGCGGCCTGCACTCACTCCACGTGAAGGTAGAGCCGCCGAAGTTCATGCGGACGGACGTGCTGAATGGCGACCGGCTCCTCGCCCCCGCGCAGGTCGACTTCGACTCCGTGAAGGTGGACGTTGGGACGGGTTGACCTAGATCGGGCCGGTAGCCCGCCACGCGCGCTTGAGGCCGTTGACGCCCCGTCGGACCCAGCCGATGGTGCGGCGGCCAAAGTCTGGCGACGGGGTCGCGGTGCACTCCCGGTCCCGCCGCTTCCAGTCACGCCGGTGCGAGCCGCGCGTCCCGCCGGCTCGCCCCCAACCTCATTCATCCTTGAAGAGGACCCAGAGCTGGCGCAGGGACTTCCTCCCGACCAGCGCCGCGCCGCCACCGCGCTGTTCCGCGCCGAGGTCGTCTCCGTCAATCGACCGCGATGGCAGCCCCCGGATTACGAGCCCACCATCACCTACGGGCTGATGGTCCTCGATGGCCTGATGGGGCGGCGCGTCCACGTCGGCAAGGCCGTGGCGACCGAGCTTCTCGGCCCCGGAGACATCCTTCGCCCGTGGGATGAGCCGACCCTGTGGGAAATGATCCCGCCCGAGCTGGACTGGCGAGTCTTCCGG
>Ga0335072_10005823_pt1 | contig 18123 bp, 10 predicted proteins | sample Lox_Sample_21_FD_206725 | JGI IMG/M metagenome (GOLD analysis project Ga0335072, IMG submission 206725) | Soil microbial communities from Loxahatchee National Wildlife Refuge, Florida, United States - Lox_Sample_2.1 | ecosystem: Environmental > Terrestrial > Soil > Wetlands | place: USA... | reverse complement strand
AACCCGAGTTCCTACCGGACCGGGGCACGGGGCTGCTGCACGCTCGAAGACGCTCGCGATGCCCGGCGGGCGGCAGATGTGATTGGCATCCCGTTTTACGTCTGGGACATGGCCGAGCGGTTCCATGCCGACGTCGTCCGGGACTTCGTCGAGGAGTACGCGCGTGGCAACACGCCGAACCCGTGCCTGCGCTGCAACGAGAAGATCAAGTTCGCGGCAGTGCTGGACCGGGCGATCGCGCTCGGCTTCGATGCGGTCTGCACCGGCCATCACGCCCGGCTTGAGCCAGTGCCGGGCGGCGGGCCAGCCCGGCTCGTCCGCAGCGTCGACCCCGCCAAGGATCAGTCTTATGTGCTCGCTGTGCTCACTAGCGCCCAGCTCAGCCGGGCCATGTTCCCGCTGGGCGACACGACCAAGGATCAGGTGCGCAGGGAGGCGGCTGACCGCGGCCTGGCAGTCGCCGACAAGCCGGACAGCCACGACGTTTGCTTCATCGCCGACGGCGACACCAGGGCGTTTCTAGAGCGGCACCTCGGTAGCGCGCCGGGTGACATCGTCGAATCGGATGGCACTGTGGTCGGCAGCCACGACGGCAGTTACGGATTCACCGTCGGGCAGCGTAAGGGCCTGCATCTCGGTCGCCCGGCCGCTGATGGCAGGCCCCGGTTCGTGCTGAGCATCGAGCCGGTGTCGCGCACTGTCACGGTTGGCCCGGCGGAGGCACTGGACGTGCTGGAGATCGAGGCGAGCAGGCCGGTATGGTCCGGCTGCCCGGCGCCCTCCGGCCCGGTTGACTGCCTGGTGCAGTTGCGCGCGCACGGCGAAGTACACCCGGCCGTCTGCGAGCCGGCCGGGGATGGCGTCCGGATCAGCCTGCGCGAGCCTGCCCGCGGCATCGCGCCCGGCCAGGCCGCGGTGTTCTACGACGGGGACGCGGTCCTCGGCAGCGCCACGATCAGCCGCACTGGCCCCACCTGATGTGGTTCGCGCTTGCTGACTCAAGGCAGTCGGCCCGCATGAGGCGGCCGGCGGAGCCAAGCCGCAGGGCGAGCCAGCCGGACTGCTCATGATCGCACCCGCGCGGCGTTCGGGCGGCCGTCGTCTGGCGTTGAGGGACTCTGAGTAGCTGGATCGGCGTCAGGCAGCTTGGTGAGCATGCCGACGAACTCCTTCCCGGTTGCCGCGGGTAGTTTCTCGTCGCTCACCTTGCGAATCACCCCACGGATTGTCAGCTCTCTGATGATCTTAGGTATATAACGTATAATTCCACCTATAATAATTATAAGCGAAGATATCGTACATATAAGCCCGATAGGAAGGCGGCCGTATTCAGACGGCGAAGAAAGGGCGACGACCAATGCTGGGGGAACGAACGAGTACAGCCGGTCCGCGCCCAGCAACTGTCGAAACCACCTGAGGGCGCTCAGCCTCTCTAGTGCACGCCTCATCTTGCCTACCTCGCTAACCAGGCGCCGGAGAAGTCCCCCGACCGGACGGAACGTCGGGGACGTTGCCGGATGTCATGACGAACTGGTTCCTGTCAGCCGGATAAGTAGTGACCGTCACGCAGAACGGCTGACCGTCCTCGTCGAATCCTGTCCGGGTTATCTCGAAGACTGCTACGCGACCGTCGTCCGGCAGCCGGAAGAATGCGGTCTCCTCGGCTCTTGGCGTGCGAACAGTGATCCTGTCGCGCAGGCCAGCTTGGTTGATGCCGAGGACATGTTCCAAGTAAGTGATGGCGCCCTCGGTGATCTCCTCGGCCCGGATGAGCCGCGCTGCGCCACGTTCGACTAGAGCCATGGGGTAGAACGTGGTCTGCAGCGAGTACGGCACGCCGTCGATGAGGTGCTCCTGATGGCGGCTGACCACGCCGGCGTCATCGGGGAGGACTAGCTCGGCAGCAGGCAGTCCATGGGCTCGCTGGATCTCGACCCTCCGCACCGAGACAACGGGTTTTCGTGTCTGGCTTGTGACTTCCGAGGCGAAGTTAGAGTTCTCCGCCTCGACGCTGGATCCCGAGTCAGCGGCTAGCCGTGTAATGAATGGATCTACCCGCTGGGTGACGAAGGTTCCCCGACCCGGCTGCGTGTAGACCATGCCGCGTGTGACCAGCCATTTGATGGCATCGCGAACAGTGTTCCGTGACGCGCGGTAGTGCTCCCGGAGCTCCATTTCCGTCGGCAGGGGCTGGCCGTCGTCGCCAATCTCGCCGGACTCGATCCTCCGCCGCAGGTCTTCGGCAATCTGCCGCCACAAGGGATCGGGCATCCTGCCTCCTTAGCATCCGGGCCGAGCGCTGATCGAATTGGCTAGGAACCATACAGGTCGGCCAGATTGCTGGTCGGCTCTTCTTGGGGTGCCTGGCGCCACGTTACATCCCGAAGATACCAAAGGTTGGGATGAATCCAATGGTTGGGCTTTGTGGTCCAATCTTAGCGGTCCCTCTGGCGCGTGCCACCCGACAAGGCCTGAAAACCTCGTCATCCGGTGCCGTCAAGTGATGTGAACAGCTGGATCGCAGCTCCGCCCGGCTGTCGGGCAGCACCACTAGGCTCTGAGCGTGAGCGAGAGTCCGCAGTTTCCGTGGCCAGCCGCCAGCGCGACAGGGATCGGGTCGATGCCGGGCGCCGACCCTGCGGAGGCGTGCCGGATCGTCTTCGGCGAGGTACCGGATCTGCCCTACCTTCCGGAGTTGCCTGGCCGCGGGCCAGGTGCGGACATCACCGGCCGAACGGCCGCGCTGCTGGTCGACCTGCCCGTGCAGACGACTTCGCGCGGGTGGAAGCTCACCGACCGGCCCGGGCGGGACGCAAGCAGGGCGGCCAGCTACCTGTCCAGGGATCTCGACACGCTCGAGGAGATTGCCGACGGCTACCAGGGCCCGCTGAAGATCGCTGTGTGCGGGCCGTGGACACTGGCCGCCACGCTCGAGCTCAGCCACTCGGTCAACCCGGCACTCGCTGACCCGGGCGCGGTGGCCGACCTGACGGCCTCCCTGGCAGAGGGACTGGCCGTGCACGCCGCCGATGTTCGCAAGCGGGTGCCTGGCGCGAGTCTCATCGTGCAACTGGACGAGCCAGCTTTGCCGGCAGCGCTGGCCGGACGTGTCCCCACGGCCAGCGGCCTGAACGTGGTGCCAGCTGTCGACCAGACGGTCGCTAGCCAGCACCTGGCAACCGTACTGTCAGCGCCGTCGGCATTCACCGTCGTGCACTGCTGCGGGCGGCCAGCCCCGTTCCCGGAAATAAAGCGAGCCGGCGCATCTGCAGTCAGTTTCGACCTCGGCCACCTCCGCAACGCCGACATTGACCAGGTAGCTGAGCTCGCCGAGGACGGCCTCGGCCTGTTCGCCGGGGCGCTGCCGTCCAGCAGCGCCGAGCGGCTGGTCAGCGGACCGCCGCTGCTGCCACGGCAGACCGCCGAGTCGGTAGTGACGCTGTGGCGGCGAACCGGCCTGGCGCCTGGCCTGCTTGCGCGGCAGGTCGTCCTCACGCCAGCCTGTGGCCTGGCGGGATTGTCTCCGGCAGCCGCGCGAGCGGCGCTTGCGCACTGCCGGGACGCGGCGCGGATCGCGCCAGAGATGATCGAGCCGAGCTGATCAGGGAGTGGTCCGATGACCGAGCAGGATCCGCGGCAGCGGCATGCGGAGCTGGCCGCCGAGCTGCTAGAGCATCAGTACCGGTACCACGTGCTCGACTCGCCTGTGATCTCGGACTACGAATACGACACGATGTTGCGCGAGCTGGAGAGCATCGAGGAGCAGATCCCCGAGCTGCGGACACCGGACTCGCCGAGCCAGCGCGTCGGCGGTATGTTCTCGACCGACTTCGCTCCGGTGCAGCACTTGCAGCCGTTGCAGAGCCTGGACAACGTCTTCTCAGCAGAGGGCCTGGATGGCTGGGTGGCCAGGGCGGCTCGGCTTGGCGGCACCGGCCCGTATGTCTGCGAGCTGAAGATCGACGGCCTGGCGGTCGCACTGGTCTACCGCAAGGGCCGCCTGCAGCGCGCGGCGACCAGGGGCGACGGAGTTACCGGCGAGGACGTGACGCCGAACGTCAAGACGATCGCCGCGGTACCAAGCAAGCTGTCCGGCTCCGACTGGCCGGACGTCCTGGAGGTCCGCGGCGAGGTGTTCCTGCCGGTCAAGGCATTCGAGGACCTGAACGAGAAGCTGACCGAGGCAGGCAAGCCGCCGTTTGCTAACCCGCGCAACTCCGCGGCCGGCTCGTTGCGCCAGAAGGATCCGCGGATCACCGCCTCGCGTGCGCTCAACATGATCATGCACGGCGTTGGTGTCGTGGAGGGCCTGGACGACCCGCCGCAGAGCCAGTCGGGCTGGTACGAGCGGCTGAAGTCGTGGGGGCTGCCGGCCAGCGATCTGTACCAGGTGGTGCCCGACGTCGACGGCGTTCGCGGGTACATCGCGCATTACGCCGAGCACCGGCACGATCCTCCATACGAGATCGACGGCGTAGTGGTGAAGATCGACGCGGTGGAGGTTCAGCGCCGCCTTGGCTCGACCAGCCGGGCGCCCCGCTGGGCGATCGCGTACAAGTACCCGCCCGAGGAGGTCAACACCCGGCTGCTGGACATCCGGGTAAACGTGGGGCGGACCGGCAGGGTGACCCCGTTCGCGGTGATGGAACCGGTCAAGGTCAGCGGATCCACGGTCGAGAACGCGACCTTGCATAACGCCGATGAGATCGCCCGTAAGGGTGTGCTGATCGGTGACATCGTGGTGCTGCGGAAGGCGGGCGATGTCATTCCTGAGGTTGTGGGGCCGGTGGCTGACCTGCGGACTGGCGACGAGCGGGCCTTCGATTTCCCTGTGACGTGCCCGGCATGCGACACCGGCTTGGTCCGCGAGGATGGCGGCGTCGACTGGCGCTGCCCGAATGCCAGATCATGCCCGGCGCAGCTGCGGGAGCGGCTGTTCCACCTGGCCGGCCGGGGCGCCCTGGACATCGAGGTGCTCGGCTACGAGGCAGCCGTTGCGCTGCTGGATTCGGGGCTTGTGACAGACGAGGGCGACCTGTTCGGGCTGACTGCTGAGATGCTGGCCACGGTGCCGTTCTTCGTCACGAAGGGCGGTGCCCTCACTGCCAACGCGACCAGGCTGCTGGCCAACCTGGAAGACGCCCGGCACCGGCCGCTCTGGCGGATCCTGGTAGCGCTGTCGATCCGGCACATTGGCCCGACGGCCGCTCGGGCGCTGGCGGCGGCCTTCGGGTCGGTAGACGCGATCGCGGCGGCACCCGAGGCGGATCTGGTGACGGTCGACGACGTGGGGCCGACCATCGCTCGCTCGCTGCGAGAGTGGTTCGAGGTCGACTGGCACGCAGCCATCGTGGAGAAGTGGCGGGCGGCCGGTGTTCAGCTTGCGACGCCCGGATTCATCCCGCCGGCCCGCGGCGAAGCAGCCGCGCCGGCCAGCACGGCGGGCCCGCTGGCAGGAGTCACCGTGGTGCTGACGGGGACGCTCGAGGCCCGTACTCGCGAGGATGCGGCGGCGGCGATCGAGGAGCTGGGCGGGAAGGTGTCCGGTTCGGTGTCGAAGAAGACCGGGTTCGTCGTCGCGGGGCTGAATCCTGGCTCGAAACTCGGCAAGGCTGAGTCACTCGGCGTGCCGGTACTGGACGAGGCGGGACTGGATGTGCTGCTCTTGCAAGGGCCGGACGCGGCTAGGGCGCTCGTTCCCGGTTGACCCCGCGGAGGGTTCCGTCCTGACCGGCAGATTCGGCCGGATGAGTCATGATCTCGGGCTGTAACGGATAGTATGCGATTGGCTTCGGGAAGTGCGTATTCTCCCGTAGGATTCACGGAAAGCGCCGACTGCTGCACACTGCGCTACGGCTGGCCGATGAGGAGTCATGAAGGATCCGAGCGACACCAGGGACATCGGCCCGCGCGTCGGCTCCCCGTTGTGGATCCACCTCACCTTGGTCACGCTCGTCGGCGTCGTCGTTTTCGTTATCGCCATCTCGCACCTGTCGGGCATGTCGCTGCTCGTCGCACGGCCGCTTTTCTGGGTGCTTGCCGCGATGGTCTTGCTCGGCGACATGTGGCCGATCGTCACGCCAGGGCGCTCCAGCATGCAACCACCGGTAGCGTCCGTCACGTTCTGCTTCGGCGCGCTGGTCGCGTGGGGACTGCCTGTCGGCGTGCTGCTCTGCGGTACATCGACGGTCGTGACGCAGCTCGCACGGCGCAAGTCGCCGCACCGCGCGGCCTTCAACGCGGCAGCTGTCACGCTGGGGATGGCGGCAGGCGGCGGCACGCTGTATGCGCTGTGCGGGAAGATGGCGTCACCGATCAGCCCGTGGAGTCCGCAGGGCGGCGGCATCTGGCGGATCTTGCTGGCGGGCGCGGCCAGCTTCGCGGTGAGCTACGTCCTCATCGCCGTGGCGATAGCGCTGCACTCGCGCGAGCCGGTGCTGCCGACGCTGACCAAGCTCCTGCCGTACGAGGCCACTGTCAACCTCGTCCTGTTCGCTACTGCGCCGCTGGTGGCAGTCGTCATCGGGACGCATTCAGCGTTCCTGATGCTGCTGTTCGTCTTCCCGCTCGGCGCGATCTACGTCAACGCAGCCATGTCGATGCAGCGGGAGCACCAGGCCCATCACGACGAGCTGACTGGCCTGGCCAACCGCAAGCTGCTGATGCTCAGGCTCGACAACACTCTCGCGCAGGCCACCAGCTCAGGACGGAAGGCAGGATTCCTCCTGCTCGACCTGGACCGCGGCCTCAAGGAGGTCAACGACACACTCGGGCACGCGGTAGGGGACCGGCTGCTCCGCCTGGTGGCGCACCGGCTCACGCACAGCATCCGGCCCGGGGACCTAGTCGCTCGCCTCGGCGGTGACGAGTTCGCGGTGCTGTTGCCCGCCGTCAAGGAGGCCGCGGCGGCACGTGAGGTTGCGGCACGGCTGCGCGCGGCAGTGGCGGAGCCGATCCGCCTGGAAGGCATGTCGTTCGTGATCGAGGTGAGCATCGGAATAGCGATGTTCCCGGACGACGCGACCAGCGGTGAGTTGCTAATGCAACGCGCGGACGTGGCGATGTACCTGGCCAAGCAGCGGCGCAGCGGCGTGGAGCGGTACGTGCCTGACCTGGACCGGAACTCGCCCGCTCGCCTGGCCCTGTTCGGCGAGCTGCGGCGCGGCCTGGACCGGGGCGAGCTAGAACTGCACTATCAGCCGAAGGTCTACCTGACCGACGGGCAGCCGGCTGGCGTGGAGGCACTGGTCCGCTGGCGGCACCCGGTCCGGGGCGTCCTGACGCCGGAAGATTTCATTCCGATTGTCCAGCAGTCGTATCTGATGCGCGAAGTGACCGCGTACGTAATCGAAGCCGGGCTCACTCAGGCCGCGCTGTGGCGGCAGGCCGGGCTGGACGTGCAGGTCTCAGTTAACGTCTCCGGCCGTGACCTGCTCGACTCCGGGCTCGCTGAGCTGGTCGGGCAGGGCCTGGCCAGGCACCGGCTGCCGCCCGAGGCGCTACTCATCGAGATCGACGAACGAGTACTGACCAGTGAGCCGGCCCACTCGGTCGCGACAGCCGAGGCGCTGGCAGCCCTCGGCGTCTGCCTCAGCCTGGACGACTTCGGCACCGGTTACTCCAACCTGGTCCGGCTCAAACGGCTGCCGGTATGCGAGGTCAAAGTCGACTCATCGTTCGTTGGCCGACTCCTCGAGTCAGCTGATGACGAGGTGGTCGTGAAGTCGATCCTCGACCTGGCCGCGGCTCTCGGCATCCGCTCGGTCGCGGAGGGCGTGGAGTCTGGGGAGGTGGCGACAACTTTGCTGGGCATGGGCTGCGTGGCGGCACAGGGCTACTACTTCGCCAAGCCGATGACCGCCGCCTCGGCAACCTCATGGCTGACCGAGCACTGCCTGACCGGTGACCGGGCTGAGCTCGGCCTGCAGATCCCGGCCGGTCCGGTCTGCTCAGAGCACCCGGGCTCGCTGCAGTCGCAGGTCAGAGTGTCGCAAACGGCTGTGTCGCAAACGGCTGTGTCGCAAACGGCTGTGTCGCAAACGGCTGTGTCGCAGAACACTGCGGTGCTGCCGCCCTCGGGCTGGCGAGGCTAGGCCGCCTGCGCCCACTTGAAGTGTCCGAGTTGACCCGTTCTGCGTAAGCCAGTTTCGCCGGCGCTCCCACTTGGCACCCGAAACGGACCTACGTTATGACGCATATAGGTATATAAGGTCAACCGCCGAGGGCCGATTCGGGTGCTAAGCCGGTAACAGAGGCGCGCCCAGTGACCGGTCGGCCGCCGCTGCGAGTTAATGCTTTCGGTCCGAGCGCGGAGGGCCCAATAGGATAGCGGTCATGTCGATCACCAGGGACGAGGTGGCGCACCTGGCCAGGCTGTCCAGGCTGGCCCTGACGGACGCCGAACTCGACCATTTCGCCGGCCAGCTTGACCAGATCATCGGCGCAGTCGCGCGGGTCCAGGAGGTCGCGGCCGAAGGGATTCCGCCGATGACGCACGCGGTCCCGGTAGTCAACGTGTTCCGCGACGACGTCGAAGTCCCGTGCCTGACCCCGGAACAGGCACTGTCCGGCGCCCCGGCCGCCGAGCAAGGCAGGTTCCGGGTTCCGCGCATCCTGACGGAGGACTGACATGGCGGCTGGTGATGCGGGGACGGCGAGCGACCTGACCAGGCTCAGCGCCGCGGAGATCGCCGCAGCTGTTGCCGCAGGAGAAGTGTCGGCGGTGGAGGTCACTCAGGCCCACCTGGACCGGATCGTGGCCGTCGATCAAGACGTGCACGCGTTCCTGCACGTGGCAGGCATCGGCGCGCTGGCCGCGGCGGAGGCCGTCGACCGCAAGCGCGCGGCCGGCGAGCTGCTAGGGCCGCTCGCGGGCGTTCCGCTCGCGCTGAAAGATGTCATGACAACGGCTGACATGCCTACAACGTGCGGCTCCAAGATCCTGGAGGGCTGGCGGCCGCCTTATGACGCCACCGTCACCAGGCGGCTGCGCGATGCTGGCGTCGTCATTCTGGGCAAGACCAACATGGACGAGTTCGCTATGGGGTCCTCGACTGAGAACTCCGCCTACGGGCCCTCGCACAACCCATGGGACCTCGCCCGGATCCCTGGCGGCTCCTCCGGCGGCTCGTCCGCCGCCGTCGCCGCATACGAGGCACCGCTCGCGATCGGCACCGACACCGGCGGGTCCATCCGCCAGCCTGCCGCAGTCTGCGGAATCGTCGGCATGAAGCCGACCTACGGCGGGTCGTCGCGGTACGGGCTAGTCGCGTTCGCCTCTTCGCTCGACACGCCGGGCCCGCTAGCCCGCACAGTCCTCGACGCGGCGCTGCTGCACGAGGTCATGTCGGGGCACGACCCGTGTGACTCGACCTCGGTCGACGCGCCGGTGCCGCCGGTCGTCGCCGCGGCCAGGCAGGGTGACGTGTCCGGCCTGCGGGTGGGCGTGGTCACCGAGTTCAGCGGTGGCGGCTCCCAGACCGGGGTGCAGGCGAGATTCACCGAGGCGGTGGAACTGCTTGAGTCGCTCGGCGCCAAGGTCGTCGAGGTGTCCTGCCCGCACTTCACCTACGGGCTGTCGGCGTACTACCTGATCGCGCCGAGCGAATGCTCGTCCAACCTGGCCCGTTTCGACGCAATGCGTTACGGGCTGCGCGTGGGCGACGACAGCACCCGCAGCGCCGACGAAGTGATGTCGCTGACCAGGGAGGCCGGATTCGGGCCCGAGGTCAAGCGCAGGATCATGCTCGGCACTTACGCCCTGTCCAGCGGCTACTACGACGCTTACTACGGCAAGGCCCAGCAGGTGCGCACGCTCATCACCCAGGACTTCGACGCCGCGTTCGAGCAAGTGGATGTGCTGGTGTCGCCGACGACGCCGACGACGGCGTTCCCCATCGGGGAACGCGTCGACGATCCCATGGCGATGTACCTTGCGGACCTGTTCACGATCCCGTCAGATCTGGCCGGGAACGCCGCCATATCGGTTCCCTGCGGGCTGGCGCCCGAAGACGGGCTGCCGGTCGGGCTGCAAATCATGGCCCCGGCATTGGCCGATGATCGCGCCTACCGAGTCGGTGCGGCGGTCGAGGCGGCCCTGGAGCAGCGCTGGGGCGGACCGTTGCTGGCCCAGGCGAGAGAACTCCGTGAGCAGGGAGGAGAGACTCGGTGACCGACCTAGCGCAACTGGTGCCGTACGACGAGGCGCTGTCCAGGTACGAGCCGGTGATCGGGCTCGAAACACACGTCGAGCTAGGCACGACGACGAAAATGTTCTGCGGCTGTCCGACCACCTTCGGTCTGGAGCCGAACTCCGCGGTCTGCCCGGTCTGCCTGGGCCTGCCTGGCTCGCTCCCGGTGGCGAACCGCGCGGCGATCGAGTACACGATCAGGATCGGGCTGGCGCTGAACTGCTCTGTCGCGACCTGGTGCAGGTTCGCGCGGAAGAACTACTTCTACCCGGACATGCCGAAGGACTTCCAGATTTCGCAGTACGACGAGCCGCTCTGCACTGACGGCTGGCTTGACGTCGTGGTGGAAGGCCGCACCGTCAGGGTCGGCATCGAGCGCGTGCACCTAGAGGAGGACACCGGTAAATCGCTGCACATGGGCGGTGCGACCGGGCGGATCCACGGTGCCGAGTACTCACTCGTCGACTACAACCGGGCCGGCATCCCGCTGGTCGAGGTCGTCACTAAGCCCGTCGCCGGCACCGGTGCACTGGCGCCCGACGTTGCCCGTACGTACGTGACCGAGCTCCGGGATCTCCTGCGCTCACTTGGCGTCTCCGACGTCCGGATGGAGGAGGGCTCGCTGCGCTGCGATGTCAACACCTCGCTTGCGCCGCACGGTGCTGCGGAGTGGGGCACCAGGACCGAGACCAAGAACGTGAACTCGCTGCGCTCGGTGGAGCGCGCGGTGCGGTTCGAGATTGAGCGGCAGGCGGCAGTACTGGACGCCGGGCAGAAGGTGGTGCAGGAGACCCGGCATTTCCACGAGGACAACGGCAGCACGACAGCAGGCCGGAGCAAGGAAGAGGCGCAGGACTACCGCTACTTCCCCGAGCCTGACCTGGTGCCGGTGGCCCCTGACCGGGACTGGGTCGAGCAGATCCGGGCGAGCCTTCCGGAGCTTCCGGCCGCGCGCCGGACCCGGTTGCTGGCGGAATGGGGCTTGTCCGATCTCGAGATGACCCAGCTGCAGAACGCGGGTGCGCTGGACTTGATCGGCGCGACAGTAGCGGCCGGCGCGTCGGCGGCGGACGCGCGTAAATGGTGGATGGGCGAGCTTGCCCGGCACGCCAACGCGACCGGTACCGAGCTGGCGGACCTGCCGATCTCGGCGACCGAGGTGGCCAGGGTGAACGCGCTGGTCAAGGCGGGAACGATCAACGACAAGCTTGCCAGGCAGGTGCTGGACGGCGTCCTCGCTGGTGAGGGCGATCCCGATGCAGTCGTGGCGGCACGTGGCCTGGCAATCGTGAGCGACGATGCCGCGCTGACGGAGGCCGTTGACGCAGCGATCGCTGCCAGCCCTGACATCGTCGCGAAGATCCGCGACGGCAAGACCGCGGCCGTCGGCGCACTGGTGGGCGGGGTCATGAAGGCGACCCGCGGCCGCGCCGATGCCAACCGCGCGCGAGAGTTGATCCTCGAGCGGCTGAGCTAGCGAGCACTAGTTGGCGACAATCCACCGCACCACGCTGGTGCCGGGCAAGCTGGACTTGCTCAGGGACTGGCTCCCGGCACAAAGCTGGTACGTCGGGACCGCTGCTGCGCGACCCGAGCTGTCCAGGGCGGGCGGATTCCGGCTCGACGACCCGGACGGTGAAGTCGGCATCGAGTTCATGATCGTGCTCGATCATGCGGCGGGCGGCGCGGCGGCATACCTGGTGCCGATGACCTACCGGGGTAGCCCGCTAGCAGGCGCTCAGGACGCGCTCATCGGCACGGCCGAGCATGGCGTGCTCGGCACGCGCTGGATCTACGACGGCGTACGCGATCAAGTCCTGCTGGCCCAGTTGGCCGAGCTCATCCAGGGCAGGGCTGAGGCCCAGGCACAGAGCCAGAGCGACATCCCGGATCCCACTGTTCTCAGCCGCTCCGTGCCCGGGGCGGCCGATGCGCCTGGCGCGAGGCTCGACATTGCCATCGTCCGGGTGCTCGTGCCGGCCGATGCCAGCCTCGGCGCCGGGCATGTTAGCGCGACGTGGACAGCCGCGGACGGCAGCCAGATCCGCGGCGTTGTCGCCACGGCCAGCGTCGCGCCCGGCTGGGCGGCCGCACCAGGCTCCGAACTGCCTGCGGGCACTGCAGAGCTGCCTTGAGCTACACTGACGCCATGCAGTTCTTCGCGCATCAGGAGATGATGCCCCGCTAGCCGGGGCCATCTGACGCTGCCAGGACTGTCGTCCGCACGAGGCCCTTCAGGGGCCTCGATTCATGTGCGGGGTCGGCGCCCCTGATCCATCTACCAGGAGGCTCCGATGAGCGTTCAGCGTGTCTATCTCAGTACCACGATTCCGTACGTTAACTCGCGCCCGCACCTCGGCCACGCGCTCGAACTCGTCCAGGCGGACGTGCTCGCCCGTCATCATCGCCGCATCGGCGATGAAGTCCGGCTGCAGAGCGGCACAGACGACAACTCGCTCAAGAACGTGCTGGCCGCGGAGCGGGAGGGCATCAGCACCAGGGAACTCGTCAACCGCAATGCGAGCGCGTTCGCCGCGCTGCGCGACGACCTGTCGCTCAGCGTGGACGACTTCATCCGCACCAGTAGCGACCCGCGGCACCGGCCTGGCGTGGAACGGCTGTGGCGGGCCTGCGCGGCTAGCGGCGACCTCTACCGCAAGGCCTACGAGGGCCTGTACTGCGTCGGCTGCGAGCAGTTCTACACCGAGACTGAACTAGCGGACGGCAAGTGCCCCGACCACGGCACGCTGCCTGATCTGGTGGCCGAGGAGAACTGGTTCTTCCGGTTGTCCAGGTACGCAGACACGCTCGCCGGGCTGATCAGCACGGGCGAGTTGCGGATCGAGCCGGCCAGCCGGCGCAACGAGGTACTGGGCTTCATCGCGGGCGGCCTCGAGGACCTCAGCGTGTCCCGGTCGGTTCAGCGGGCGCGCGGCTGGGGGATCGGCGTGCCAGGCGATCCCAGTCAGGTCATCTACGTCTGGTGGGACGCGCTCGGCAACTACATCACCTCACTGAACGCCGGTGCGCCAGCCCCCCGCGACGCCGATTACCAGCGCTGGTGGGCGAACGCCGACCGGCGGGTGCACCTGGTCGGTAAAGGCGTTCTCCGGTTCCACGCCGTGTACTGGCCGGCCATCCTGCTGTCGGCCGGCGAGCCACTGCCGACAGAGATCTTCGTGCACGACTACCTGACGGCCGGCGGTCGCAGGATCAGCAAGTCGGCGCCGACCGGAACGGCGGATAACACCGACCCGGCCCGGCTGAGCCATCGCTTCGGCCCCGATGCGGTCCGCTGGTGGCTGCTGCGCGACGTCCCGCGGGTGGGCGACACCGACTTCACTGTCGCCAGGCTGATCGCGCGGGCGAACGACGATCTGGCGAACGGCCTCGGCAACCTCGTCAGCAGAGTCGTCTCGCTGGTTCATTCGTACCGGGAGGGCGAGGTGCGCCCCTGCGGCCGTCCGGACGGCACTAGCCGCTGGCTGGCCGCGGCAGCCGACGCCCGCGATCACGGTACGGCCGCTATTCCGGGCGTGCTGGCGGACCCAGGGACTGGCGCGCTGCCGGACTGGCCTGATGATGCTGCAGCGCTGCGCGAGGCGATAGAGCGCACTCCTGCGGGCGTGGCGGCGGCCCTCGCCAGGTTTGACTTCCGGGCCGCGGCCAGTGCGGTGTTCCAGATAGTCGAACAGGCGAACCGTTACGTCGAGGCGACCGAGCCGTGGCACCTGGGCAGGGCCGAGCGAGCCGGGGATGTGGCTGCAGGCGAGCGACTCGACCGCGTGCTGGGCGCGCTTGTCACGGCCTGCCAGGTGCTAGCGGCGGAAATCTGGCCATTCCTGCCCGACCTGGCTGCGAGGATCGCGGCCGCGTGCGGCGACTCCGGCGGCCGGCTGCCCAGGCCGGTTGGGGTTTTCCCGCGGATTGAGCTGGCCGGCGCCACCCGGCCGCGACCGCAGTATCCTGCCCTCGCGGTCGGCCCGTCGAGGCGCCGGGCCGGCGCGAGAGCAGGTTCGCTGCCGTCCCGGCCGCCCGCGCCGGCGGCCAGGTCCCGACAAGGCGAGTGAGGTCGCACGTGCTGAGTGAACCGACCCTGATCTGGGTGCCCACGGAGCCGGTGGCACAGGCGCTTGCGGGTCTGGCCGGAGGACGTGTGGAGGTTCGCGCCCCGGATGGCTCGGAGTTGCCGGAGTCCGTCGCCAGCGTCGAGTTCTACGTGCCGCCGTTCTTTCCCCGCCCGGAGGCGGTCGCCGCCATGGCACGAATGCCGAGGCTCAAGGTGGTGCAGACGCTTACCGCCGGCTTCGATGCGGTGCGGCCGCACGTGCCGGCCAGCGCGGTACTGTGCAATGCCCGCGGGGTACACGACGCCAGCACCGCCGAATGGGTGGTCGGTGCCACTCTGGCTGCAATCCGGCAGTTTCCCTACTTCGCCGCCGAGCAGGCCGCGGGGCGCTGGAGCTACCGGTTCACAGACTGTCTCGCTGGCAAGACCGTGCTGATCGTCGGCTACGGGTCGATCGGCCAGGCGGTGGAACGCCGACTGGCTGGCTTCGAGGTGCGCGTCCTGCGGGTGGCCAGGACCGCACGGGCTGGCGTTAGCGCCGTGTCCGAGCTACCGGACCTGCTACCGGACGCCGATGTCGTGATTCTGCTGGCACCGGTAACCACGCGGACGGTCGGCATGGCAGGCGCTGCTTTCCTGGCCCGGATGAAGGACGGGGCACTGCTAGTCAACGCCGCGCGAGGAGTCCTGGTAGTGACAGACGACCTGGTAGCCGAGGTCTCCGCTGGCCGGCTGTCAGCCGCCATGGACGTGACCGATCCGGAACCTCTGCCGCCAGGGCACCCGCTCTGGGCGCTGCCCAATGTGCTGATCACACCACACGTCGGCGCCTCAACGCCGGTGTCGGCGAGGACCGCCGGGCAGTTCGTCCGGGATCAGGCCGAGCGGTACCTGACTGGTCAGGCGCTGCTCAACGTGATCACTGGCGATTACTGAATCCGCAGGTCAGAGCATCAGTAGCGAAGTCGCACGAAGTTGTCGCCGTGTATAGGCCCTTCCTCAATCGAAGCGTGACCTGGCGCCATTAGAGTGCTTGAGCTTCACTGATTAGGCAAGACATTAGCGTTCCCGGCGGACCCGTCTTATCTGCCGGGACCAGTGGCACCGTCTGCACCGCCGCGTGCTGCCGTCGCTCAATGACGAGTCGCAGGCATGACCTCCCTGCGCGGCATGCGGGCCTCGGTGCCGCCTTTGAAACGTTCGGCCCGCGTCGCGGGACGTGGCCGACAGGAGGTCTGGTGCGCGCATGCCAGGTCCAGGCGGCGGCAGCCGCCTGGCCCCGATGAGCTCTTCCTCGCCCGCGTGGATGGTCATCGGGCTGCTGCTGGCCGTCGCGGCTGTGACATTGCTAGTCCGCCGGCTCAGGCAGGGTGACCCCGGCAGCAGGTGGCTGGCCGTTACCGCGGCGGCCTGGGGCGCGGCATTCGCGGCGCAAGGCGCTGGCGCGGACACGGTGACGCCGGTGGTCCAGCTCACGCTTTCGGACCTGCTGGCCCTGCTCGGTCTGCCCGCTCTCGGCCTTGCCTTCGTGCGGCTAGCGCGCGCGGGGCAGGGCGAGACGGACGTTCGCGTAGATGGCCTCAGCCGGGGCCAGAGCTCCGGCCAACTGACTGACGGCTGCCTGGTGGCGTTGTCAGTGTTCGTCATCGCCTGGATGGCTCTGCTGAGGCACGCTTATGCCGCGACCGACGTAGGCCCGGGCGCCTTCACCGTTGATCTCATCCACCCGGTCGCCGACCTTGCCCTGCTCGGTGGCTCACTCTGGCTGGCAGTCCGGGCCGGGCGCCGCGCGTTGACTCCGTATCTAGCGTTGTGCGCTGCTACCGTCGGCGATCTCGTCGCTGTGCAAGCGCGGGCCAGCGGCACGCCTCCCGGCGCCTGGTCGCAGATTGCCTGGATCGTGGCGATTGCCCTGCTTGGCGCATACGGGTTGCTGTCCTCCACCACGGCGGGCGAGCCGACGGCGCTGACCCCGGCGGCCGCTGCCGAGCCACCGCTCAGCACGGCGATCGGGCTATCGGCGGCCGGTGCCGCAGCTGTCGTTTCCCTGATATTCGGGTCGTTGACCTGGGGGCACAGCGGGACAGTTCCCGTGCTGCTCGGCGGCGTCCTGGTGCTGGTCATCATCGCCAGGGTCGGCGGACTCATCCGGCAGACTGCAGCCTCCTCGGCGCTGGCCGAGCAGGCGGGCCGCCAGTTCCACCAGCTGGCTGACCGCACGAGCGATGTCGTGCTGCTCTGCGATGCGGCGGGCGTGATCAGGTACGCCAGCACTGCGGTGTCGCGCTACGGTTACGCGCCGGACCAGGTGGCCGGCACCGCACTGCCGGACCTGATCCACCCTGACGAGGTGCAAGGCGCCATCGAGGCGGCTGCGGCCATCTCGTCTGATGCGGCAGTCCCGACACCGAACCTCGCCTGCCGGGTCCGTGCGGCCGACGGTACCTGGCGTCATGTGCAGGCCACAGTGTCCCGGTACCGGCAAGCGAGCGGCCCCGACCTGTTGCTGGTGACTGCCAGGGATATCAGCGACCAGGTCGCGCTGCGCCAGCAGGTGACCCACCTGACCTTCCACGACGGCCTGACTGGCCTGCCGAACCGGTCCTACCTGGAGGAACGAGCCAAGGACGTGCTAGCCCGGCGTCGGCAGATGCCAGACCGGGCCCGGGCTGCCGATGCCACGAGGACCGGGGCGATCTTCGTCGACCTCGACGGCTTCACTGCGATCAACGACTCGGTCGGTCATGGGGCCGGTGACCTCGTGCTGGCCCAGGCTGGCCGCCGGCTGCGCGGCATAGTGCCTGCTCACGACACAGTCGCGCGGTGGGGCGGCGACGAGTTCGCCGTACTGATCGAGAACGCGTCGAGCCCGCAGGAGATCGTTGACGTCGCCGAGCGGCTCGCGGGCGCGATCGCCGCGGAACCGTTCCAGGTGGCGGGCCGGGAGATGTCCATCACCGCGAGCCTCGGGGTGGCGTTCGACGACCCCGACGTGGCCGAGCACCTGCTGCGCAACGCTGACCTGGCTATGTCCAGGGCCAAGGACACCGGCGGCGGCCGGGTAGAGGTCTTCGCTGCCCACATGCATGCCGATGTGGTCAGGCGGCTCGAGCTTGCCTCCGGCCTGCGTGTCTCGATCGACGAGGACAGTCTGGACCTGCAATACCAGCCGGTAGTCGAGCTCGCCACATCGCGGGTGCTCAGCGTCGAAGCGCTGGTCCGCTGGCCGCGGGACGGGGAGCAGGTACGGCCCTCGGAGTTCCTGAGCATCGCGGAAGATTCCGGGCTTATCGTTCCGCTTGGCGCCAGCGTGCTGCGAGAGGCATGCCGTCAGACAGCCGAGTGGCGGGAGTCAGGCTGGCCAGTCGGGCTGTCCGTCAACTTCTCCCTGCGGCAGGTCAGTGCTGCCGGGTTCGCCGAGTGGGTGCTGACCGTGCTGGATGACGCCGGCCTGTCGCGGTCAGCGCTCACGCTGGAAGTGACCGAGCGGGTACTGATCGAGATCGAGGACGAGGTCATGGACGGGCTTGCCACGCTGCGGAAGCTTGGTGTGCGGCTGGCGATCGACGACTTCGGTACCGGCTACGCCTCACTGGCCTACCTGCGCCAGCTGCCGGTCGACATCATCAAGATCGACCCCTCATTCGTGGCGGGCCTCGGCACCGATGGCACGCTGGCCATGCTGACGCGGACGATCGTGCAGGTTGGCCACGACCTCGGCATCGAGATCGTGGCCGAGGGGATCGAACGGCCCGAGCAGCTTGAGTTGCTGCGGGCGATGGGCTGCGGGCTCGGGCAGGGCTTCCTGCTCGCGCGCCCGATGGCCGCATCCGGCATCGAGGCGCTGCTCGCCCAGCAGGACGC
>Ga0335072_10005822_pt1 | contig 18125 bp, 14 predicted proteins | sample Lox_Sample_21_FD_206725 | JGI IMG/M metagenome (GOLD analysis project Ga0335072, IMG submission 206725) | Soil microbial communities from Loxahatchee National Wildlife Refuge, Florida, United States - Lox_Sample_2.1 | ecosystem: Environmental > Terrestrial > Soil > Wetlands | place: USA... | reverse complement strand
GCGTAAGAGCAGTCGGAGAAACGAACTTGACGGAGCCGCCACCGGCGAGCGACAGGACATCGCCCGTCGGGGTGAAGGACATGTTCGACAGCACGGAGGCAAAACTGTTGAGCGCGGTATGCGTCACCCCGCCCATCAGGCTTTGCAGGTCGATCTTGTCGGATGGTCCGAAGCCGGTAATGTTGACAGTACCCGCGTAGTTATCACCCTGGCTGCCGCCCATCGACTGCACCGTGAGCGTGTCCATGAGAGACGCCGGATTGAGGCTGATGGCCGCCGAGGCGTTGTCGCCAAGGAAGACCCCCGTGCTATTGCCATAGGCGTTCACCGTGGTGCCGACATTGGTGTCATCGAGGTAGAAGTTGTCGCTTGCCAGGTTGCCCTGAAGCGTGTCGGTGCCGCCGTACACCCAGACGTTGTCGCTCGCCCCGACCGTCACCTTGTCCATGCTGGTCGAGATTGCATTCATCACGATGTGATCGCCGGAGCCAAGCGCAGTCAGCGTGTTGCTGCCGGAGCCAAACGTCATCGTGTCGGCATTGCCGTTGGCGGTGACAGTGTTGTTGCCGTTGCCCAGCGTCAAGGTATCGCCAGTCCCGCCGGCTGTCAGCGTGTCGTTGCCGTTGCCGAGGGTGATCTTGTCGCCGGAGCCATTGGCAGTGACGGTGTCCTTGCCGTTGCCGAGGGTGATGGTGTCGGTTGCGCCATTGGCAGTGACGGTGTCATTGCCGTTGCCTGCCTTGATCGTGCTGCCGGCTCCGCCAACGCTGATCGTGTCGCTGCCATTTCCGAGCGTGACCTTGCCCGTTCCGGACAGGGTGACGTTGAGCTGGCGCGGGCCACTTTGGGTAACGGTGGTGGTGCCCGTCGTCGCCGTGCCGGTGACCGAGCCGCCAGCATCCGAGAAGCTCACCGAGTCACCGCTACCGGCACCAAGCTGCACGACATCCGTCCCGATGCCGGTTGGATCGTTGATCGTGATCGTGTTGCTGTTGCCGGACAGCGTGACGCCGTTGGAACCGTCGCCCAGTGTGTAAGTGCTGCCGTTTCCGCTGGCGTTGATCGAGTTCCCGCCGTTGCCGACCGTCACCTTGTTGCCGCCCGTGCCGCCCAGAAGGATCGAGTTGTTGCCGTTACCCAGCATGATCGTCGCCGCACTGGTGACAGCGAAGCCGATGACATTGACGTTCTCGTACGTGGCGGTGACCTTATCGCCGGTGCCGGAGATGATCACGTTGTCGGTGGGGCTCATCGGCACCGGGCCGTCGTCGGCATCGCCCGACCAGGTCGCAGCGCCTGTGCTGTCGACACCAAGAATGCTCACGACCGCGTCGCTGCCGCCGGCAACGATCATGTCGTTGCCGCCGCCCACCGTCACATCGTTTCCCGTCCCGGTCATGGTCACCATGTCCATGCCGTCGCCCAGGGTAACCGACCCCTGGCCGCCAGCGACGGTGAAATCCTCGTCGCCACCGGTGACAGTGTTGCCGGTGCCGCCCAGCATTACCGTGGACGAATAGCCGAACAAATTATCGTCGGTGCTGCCGATCATGACAGTCGCCGTACCGCCAGTGCTGGTGACACTGTTCGTCGCGTCACCATTCAGGCTCACGAAGTTGCCGGGACCGCCCATGCTGAGTGTGGTCGTGCCGCCATCGGCGTTGTCGAGCGACACAAAATTGCCGCCTGTTATACCGTTGACGGTGAAGGTGACAGTGGAAGCGACCACCGTACCGACCAACGTGTTGTCGCCGCCATCCAGCGTGATCGTGTCGGTCACACCGATTCCCGACGCCGGATCGGTGGGCGTCGAGGACAGGATGATGGTAGTGTCGCTGTCCTGGCCATACGGGGCGAGGTCGCCGCCATTGACGATAAGGTTGCCGCCAATGCTGATGATGTAGTTGCCTAAACCATAAACATTGAACTGATCGGTCTGGGTGGCGTCCTGGGCGTTACCGGATTGCAGCTCGCCGCCGGTTAGCGTCCATATATATTGCGCTGGCATTTTCGACATTCCTCCGAGTTGATACGAACAGTGCCTGCGCCCTGCTTGATACCCAGCCGACATCGGCACGGTGTGGCAATAAAGGAAATGGGACCGAATGGACTACTGTCGATTTTGACAGTGGGGACTGCCGAGTCGGCCGATCGCGCCGCCCCCTCGAAGAAAGCGACCGGCGGTTGCAGCGACACACGCGGCTTGCGCCTGGCCGTAACAGAGGAGTCAGCGACGGCTACAATCTGCCAACCGAGTCGGCGTGGCTGCCAAGCAGTCCGTACCGCAAGGCGAAATCCAGCAACTGGGCGTTGTCCTTCAGGCCCAATATTTCCATGGTCTTATGCCTGTGAAACGCCACGGTTCGTGGCTTGATGCCCAGCCGTGTAGCCACCGTCTTTATCGGCAGGCCGCTGACCAGGAGTTTCAGGACCTCGCGTTCCCGCAACGAGATATGTGCCAGACCGTGCTGCCGCGGCGTGGGCAGCGCCTCGATGTCGCCACCTTGTATGGCGGGTGTGAGGTAACGCCGGCCTTCCGCTACATGGCGCAGCGCCTTCACAAATTCGGCTGCCGGCCTCGACTTCAGGAGATAGCCGCTCGCACCTGCCGCGAACGCCTCAGCGGCGATCTCCGGATCAGCTTGCATGGTGAGAAACACGAGGCGGGCGGTGAGTCCTACCGCGCGAATGCGTCGCGCTGCCTCGACGCCAGAACAACCGGGCATACTGATATCGACAACCACGATGTCGGGACAAGTCTCCACCGTTTGCTCGACCAAGCCAGGGCCATCATTGGCAGTTGCCACCACCTCGAACTCTGGGTGCAACAGGTTCCGCAGCATGTCGATCAGAATGGTCTGGTCGTCGGCAATCAGGATACGTTTGCGTTGATGACTGGCACCGCTGCGTACGATGCTTTGGTCCTGACGGTCCATGCCACACCTCGTCGTCTGCAAGCACCCACATCGAAGCTGTCACAAGCAGTTCCCTGTACGGTGCCGACCGTCAGTGCCGAAGGATTCTGTTGCCATGGTCGGCCCTTTGTCCGGAGTATGACGGCACGGACTTGATCTCGATCGTCTACAGACAACCGGCGCTGTAACGCGTTTGGAAGGCTGGTCGGCGAAAAATGGTTTCGCCAGAGCCGCCTCATTCAGTATGCGGCCGGCACACTTTCGGTCGCCGATGATGAACAGGATACCGGTCGCCAGACGCAACTTTCGCGAGGAGGCAGCGAACGCCAACCCGCCGATGCCGCTTAAGAGCTTGAGGTGTGGGGCAATTGCCGCGGGCTGTGAGAGCCTCACAGGCCAGCGCCGAGCACCCTCACCGTTGGCACCCTCCACGGCGTCATGACCATCGATCCGCAGGATATATGCGATGCCGCTGCCCATCCCCTGATCACCAGCAACTACTGTCAGGGAACTGCGGCATATTCCGGCTTGCTCTGGGCTGTGACGTAGCCGTTCCGACATCAGCAGTCGTACACAGCAACAACCGCAGCAGCGCATTCTGCATTGACGCGTTTCCCCGCTCTCAAATAAAATAACAATGCTCAATAATCTACTGTCTAATTTGACAGTAGATTAAGTTGCATCAACCAGCCTCTTTTGCCGTCGAAGACCAAGCTGCGCCGCTTCGGAACAACATTGCACGCCGCGGTAGTCAAAAATGGATGACATTAGTAACTTACGGTTGCAGCAATGCGCAGGGTTCACGAAAACTCCGGAAGCTCAGGGGGTTTGGCCGAAACGCTGAAAGTCTGCCGCCCTTGCTCGGCTTCAGCCGGTGCCGGCGGAGTTCACAAACCGCTGCCGGCGCCGCGGGCACCGGCGGTTGGAACCGTCATCCCCGGCCCCGGTATCCCGCCACATCGTGCGGCGGAATCCATGCGCCGGCCGGAGGTGTGCCCGTCTGCCAGAATACGTCGATCGGGATGCCGCCACGCGGGTACCAGTAACCACCGATGCGTAGCCACGCGGGCTCGATCGCCTGAATCAGTCGCTGCGCGATCCGCATCGTGGTCGCCTCGTGGAACGCGCCGTGGTTTCGGAATGAGACCAGAAACAATTTCAGCGACTTGCTTTCGACGATCCAGTTCTGCGGGATGTAGTCTATCACGATATGGGCGAAGTCCGGCTGGCCGGTCACCGGACAGAGGCAGGTGAACTCGGGGCAAGTGAAGCGCACGACGTAGGCCTGGCCCGTGGCCGGGTTGGGCACACGCTCCAGCAGTGCGGCGTCCGGCGAGGCGGGGAGTGGAGCGGGCCGGCCAAGCTGCGTCAGCCCGACATAGGGTTCGTCCGTCATGCGTCCTCCTGCACTGTCCAGCCGGCACGTACGGCCGCGGCATGGGCGGCGAAACGGGCCTCGATGACGGCGGTGCGTAGCCCGCGCATCAGGTGCTGATAGTAGGTCAGGTTGTGCCAGGTCAGCAGCATCGGGCCGAGCATTTCGTCTGCCTTGAACAAGTGGTGCAGATAGCCTCGGGGATGGCGTGTGCAAGCAGGGCAGCCGCAGGTTGGATCGAGCGGGCGGGCGTCATCGGCGAAGCGGGCATTGCGCAGATTGAACACGCCGGCCGAGGTGTAGGCGCGCGCGGTGCGACCGGCTCGGGTCGGCAGCACGCAGTCGAACATGTCGATCCCGCGGGCTACGGCGCCGATCAGGTCGTCGGGCGTGCCGACGCCCATCAGGTAGCGCGGTCGGTCCGAGGGCAAATGCGGCACGGTGGCATCGAGCATGGCGTAGGTAGTCGCCTGACCTTCGCCGATCGCCAGGCCGCCCACGGCGTAGCCATCGAAGCCAAGCTGCGTCAGCGCGTCGGTCGAAGCGGCGCGCAGGGGCGGATAGACGCTGCCCTGCACGATGCCGAACAAGCCGTAGCCGGGGCGGGAGACGAAGGCTTCTTTCGAACGCGCGGCCCAGTGCATGGAAAGTTCCATGGAGGCGCGCGCTTCCGCCTCAGTAGCGGGGAACGGGGTGCACTCGTCCAGGACCATGGTGATGGTGGCGTCGAGCGAATGCTGGATCTGCACGGCGCGCGCGGGGGTCAGGCGATGGGTGGCGCCGTCAAGATGCGATTGGAACGTGACGCCATCGGCATCCAACTTGCGCAGCTTGGCCAGCGACATGACCTGGAAGCCGCCGGAATCGGTGAGGATCGGGCCGGGCCAGTCCATGAAGCGGTGCAGGCCGCCGAACCTCGCCACTTGCTCGGCGCCAGGGCGCAGCATCAGGTGGTAGGTGTTGCCGAGCACTAGCCGCGCACCGGTCGCGCGCACCGCCTCCGATGTCATCGCCTTCACGGTGCCGGCGGTGCCGACCGGCATAAAGACGGGCGTTTCCACCGGGCCATGCGCGGTGGCGAGGATGCCGGCGCGGGCCGAGCCGTCTGTGGCCACGACGCAGTGGGAAAAGCGGGGCGGTTGGAGAGTCATGGGCGGCGTGATATGGCCCGGCGCGGGCGGACCCGCTAGTGTTCCGCGCTCAATGTCATTGCGAGGAGCGCGGCCACGAGCAACCTCGCTCGACAAGCACGCGGATTGTTCGAGCGCCCACCTGACTTGAATTGCCCTTGCCTCTTCGCCCCTCGCCATGACATGCCAGCTTAACGGGTTCGCAATGGATCGGATCGTCACTCTTTCCGAACGCAAGCAGGCCGAGGCGCAGCGGCGGCAGCAAGCCGTTGCGTCGCTGAAGGGCGACCTCTTGACCTATGCGCGGGCGCATGGCGGGCGTTTCATCCTGTTCGGCTCGGGTGCTCGCCACGAGATGCGATATGACAGCGACGTGGACATCCTGGTGGATTTTCCACCGGACGGTGACGCGGCAGCCTGGGATTTCGCCGAGCATGCCTGTTGGGACCGCGGGCTCGAGCCTGACCTGATGCGGCTGGCCTGGTGCAAGCGCGGGTTCCTCGCGCATATCGCCGCCGACAGCGAGACGCTGGAATGAGCGACGCCCGCTGGCTCGAAATCGAGGCTTCCATTGCCAGCGCCGTGCGGCATTTCGCCGCCGCAGCCGAGATCTTTGATACCTGCCGTTCCGATACCGAAGGGCTCCAGGCCTATCTCGCTGAGATGGGGTTCATGCACGCGATGCAGGCCGCCCATACATCGTTTGAGGCAGCGCTGATTGGCATTTTGAACCTTTTCGGCGAGGAGCCGCCGTCCCGGGCGCAATGGCATGCGGATTTGATCCGCCGCGTCAGCCGCGTGGTGAATGGACGCCCTCCGATCCTTTCGGATGCACTTGCGGGTGCCGCGAATGAAACCCGTCAATTCCGTCATGTCGCTGCGCGTGCATACGACGATTTCGACTGGCAGCGCGCTGCCCGCACGGTCGGCTATGCCCGCCAGCTGGCCGCAGACTTGCCGGAGGCGATCAGCCGATTTCGTCGAGCGATTGATCCGTAGAAGGACGGCGCAAGTGGGATCACAAGTGCGATTGGCCGTGGCGGATATGTGGGCCGAACGTGTTCTCTGCCAGGCCGCAGGAGGCGTGCGCGATACGCCTCGCCCATGAATCCACGCGGCCTCCATCCGATCTTCGGCCCGAACCGCTTCAAGCTGGGCATCTTCTCCGCCAATTGCGACGGCGGACTGACCATGAGCCTCGCGCCCGAACGATGGCGCGCCGACTGGGACGACATCGTCGCGATGAGCAAGATCGCCGACGACGCCGGAATCGAGTTCATCCTGCCGGTGGCGAAATGGCGAGGCTATCAGGGCAAGGCCAATATCTACGGCCGGTCGTTTGAAACGCTGACGCATGGGGCGGCGCTCGCCGCGCTGACGCAGCGTATTGCCATCTTCTCCACCGTGCACGTGCCACTGGTGACGCCGGCGTTCGGTGCGAAGGCGATCGCGACCATCGACCATATCAGTCATGGCCGGGCAGGTCTCAACATTGTCTGCGGGTGGAACCAGGCGGAGTTCGATCTGCATGGCGTCACCATCGATCAGGACTCGCGCTACGACCACGGGCTGGAGTGGTTCCAGGTGTGGTCGCGCCTGCTGCAAGGCGGGCCGGAATTCAATTGGGATGGCCGGTTCTTCAAATTGAAGCGATTGCAGACGGACCCGGTTTCGCTGCAGCGGCCGTGGCCGGTGGTGATGTCGGCCGGATTTTCTCCCCGTGGCCGCGACTTCGCCGCTCGCGCCGCCGACGCCTTGTTCCTGAACGTTACCGAGCTGGATCAGGTGCCGCCGCTGTTAGCCAATGTGGCAGAGCATGCAGCGCCGTATGGCCGTTCGATTCCCGTGTTCACCATGGGGCATGTAGTCTGCCGGCCGACGCGGCGCGAGGCGGAAGAGTATTTCGAATATTTCGCCGAGCAAATGGCTGATGTGGATGGGCAGGCATACTACCGGGCGAACCATGGTACCACGGTGGCGGATGGTGCGGGGCGGATGGCGCGGCCGCTGGAGAACAGGTTCAGCCGTGGGGGCGAGAAACGCTACGACGGGGAGTATCCGGGGGCGTATCCGTTCGTTGGCTCGCCCGACGACGTCGCGGGCGAGATGGCGGCGATGAGCGCGGCCGGACTTGCCGGTTGTACCGTGGCGTTTGTTGATTATTTGAAGGAAATTCCGTTCTTTGTAGGGGAAGTGCTGCCGCGGCTGGAACGATTGGGGTTGCGAGAGGCGATGAGGTAGAGGGTATCAACTTGCTCGTTGGCAGGCACGGGTGGGAATGGTCTCTCGGCGTCCTCTGTGCCACCTTTCCCTCAAGGTTGAACGATCCAATCGGGCGGGTCCAGTATTGCGGTGGTCTCCACCCACAACGTTGTCTTGGCAGGCAGTCGTGGTTGACTGCTGGTAAATTTATCGCGGAGGAAGAACAGACGCAGAGAACGTCTGAGAAGCGATGCGTGGTACGGTATTATGTCTTTCATTCCACTATGGAATCGGACGGGAATGGATGGAAATGACTGAGCCGTCTGGCCTTTCATGTCGAGATCTGCTCCAGAATCGCACGGCGCTGGTCGATGCCGCGCCAGGCGATCAATGCTGCCGGGACCAGCGCGCCTGGAATCGTGACGTAGAGATACCAGTCCAGGTGGCCGAACGCGGCGGATGCCTCGTACAACGAGCCGGCGATCAGCGGGCCGAAGATCGACCCGAGATGCCCGAGCCCATCCGTCAGCCCGGTGCCGGTCGCCCGCAGACGCGTGGGATAGGCTGCGGCGGTGTAGTTGTACATGTTGAACAACCATACGGTCATTGATCCCCAGGCGAGCGCCGACAATACATAAGCCGCCACCGGCGTGTGGTGCACGAATAACAGGAACATCGCAGCACAGAACACGATAGCGGCGCCAACGATGCTGGTGCGGCGCTCCAATTGCTCTCCCAGCAGGGCACATAGTGCGAGCCCCAGGCAGCCGCCGCCGACGCTGGCCACCAGCAGTGCTCCGAACGTCGCGTTGGCGGAGAGGCCGAAACCGTGCAGCAATACCGGCAGGTAGCCGGTAAAGCCGTAGACCAGGCCGGCATAACCGATGATCCAGGCCACCAACAGCAGAATCGTGCGCTGGCCGTATTCGCCTCGTAGCAACTCGCGGACCGGCACATGCTCGGTTACCGGCACGGCGTAGCTGGCGAAATCCGGTTCCGGGAGCGATTGCAGACTGCTGCGGCGCAGGCATTCGGCTTCCATCGCGGCTGTGACATGCTCGGCTTCTTCGTGCCGGCCATGCGCTTCGAGCCAGCGTGGCGATTCGGGCATCGCCCAGAGCACCAGCGGGACCAGCACTAACAGCGGCACCGCGCAGAACAGATAGATGAACCAGTTGTAGTGGCGGGGTACCCAGAACATGCCGGGAACGTTGCCCAGCACGCCAAACACCAGCACGGCCAGCATTTGCGAGGCCAGCATCACGCGGCCTCGGTCGCGCGGCGGCACGATCTCACCCATGTAAACCACATTGGTGGAGAGCACGCCGCCCATTCCGATCGCCGACAGGCCGAAGAACAAGAGCAACCAGCCGAACTGATTGGTCAGCGCCGCGGGCCACATCGTCAGCGCCATCGCTAGCGACGACAGCAGCAATCCTGTCCGTCGTCCGTAACGATCTGAGACGATGCCGATCAGATACTCGCCGACCAGAATGCCGACGCCGAATTGCATCGCCAGCATGACCGAGAATGCCGCCGGTCCGAAGTCATGCTGCGGGCCCCAAACGAACGGGTAGAGCTTCGCCGGCACTCCGTCCGCCGCGATGATGACGCCCCAGAAGATCTGCGTGATCAGCGCCAGGCGCCATTGCATCCAGGTCAGGGGCAGACGGTCGACGCGGGCAGCGATCCGGCCGCTCGCGCTGATGGTGCCCGTCTGCTGCGGTGCGTTGGGTGTTCTGGCGTCAGGCATAAAGCTTGTTCTCCTTTCCTGGCGGCGCGTCGGCGCCATCCTCCCGTTCCAAGCAAAGGCAACGAGCAAGCGATGCGGCGGGTTCGACTGTTACGTGGGTTTCATGTCGTCGTTAAGGGCCTGCCAGGGTTGGTGCGGGCGGGGTGTGTCAGGTATAGACCTACATTCCGTTGCGGGGTGTGATCGCCGCATTGCGTGCTGGCGTTGCCACGGCCGTGCACCCCTGTGTCGCCATTACCGCCGATGACGCCCACGGTTCAGTCTACATCAACCTGATTCCGCGCATCCGCTGCTACCGGTTTCCAGTCACGCTTTTCATATATCCTTCAGCGATATCCGACATCAGCTAGGCCCTGACCTGGCCGGAATTGGCCGCTCAGCGGGTATTTCAGCGCTGCCAGTGTGATCGTGTGCGACGCAGCCAGGATCGAGCCGATAATCGCCCGCGGGCGCGAGGCGCATCACGCGTCGTTGGCCGAGCGTTTTGCTGCCGCCCCGGAGGCGCCGGAGGACGATCACTTAGGAACCGGGGCCGCCTCGCTTCACGCCAGTTCCACCGGGAAAACTCAGTCCGGCAGGCTGCTAGGAGCCTAGCGACCGAAACGATCTCGTTCCGATCACGGTAATCGGCAAGGTTGCTGCGTCACTTCGCTCATTGAAATGACATAGTACGCCATCACCGCTCGGGCACGCTCACCACCTTCCTTTCCAGCAGCGCCGCGATCTCCGTCAGGCTGTAACCATACTCCGCCAGCACCTCACGCGTATGCTCGCCCACCATGGGGGCATGTGCCCGCTTCATGCCTGATTCGAATGGTGGCAGCCCGGGAATGTTTGGCATAGGCACCGGCTCCGGCACGCCCGGCTGTTCAAGCCACGACATGATGCCGCTAGCCGCGACCTGCGCTTCCTGCAGGAACTCCCGATAGGAGTTCACCTTGCCGTTCATGATGCCGCGTTCGGTCAGCCGCGCCGCCAGCCAGTCCGTTTTCAGGGCGGCGATGACCGGACGCACCACCGCATAAAGCTCGTCAAGATTTTCAGCGCGTGCCGTGTGCGTGTCAAAGCGCGGATCGTCGAGCAAGGCCGGTTGATCGATGGCATCGCAGAACGGTGGCCAATCACCAGGGCGCACCATGGTGATGTTCAACTGCCCATCCGCCGTGGTGTAAACCGCGTTCGGCATGCTCGTGCGCTGCGCCTTGCCATGCTCCAGGTACTGCGCCATCAGCCGGATCACCGACAGCATCGCGCCGCCATGCATCAAACTGAGTTCGACAAATCGCCCCCGCTTCTCCTTCTGCTCTCGCCGCGCATAGAGCGACGTGGCGATCGCCTGGAACCCAAGCAAGCCGCTGTACATGTCGATCAATGAGATCGCGATGCGGTGCGGATGGTTGTCATGCTCCCCGCGGTTCTCGTCGACGATGCCGGTCATCGCCTGGAGCACCGGGTCCATCGCCGGCCGTGCCGCCAACGGTCCGGTCTGGCCGAATCCGGAGATCGAATAATAGATGATCTGAGGCTCGCGCTCGCTGATGGTTTCATAGCCGAAGCCGTAACGGCGTATCGTGCCGGGACGGAATCCTTCGATGAACACGTCGGCGCCGCGCAGCAGGCGCCACAGGATCTGCTTGCCCTCCTCGGTCTTCAAATCCAGCGCAACGCTGCGCTTGCCCAGCGTGCCGAACAAAGAATAGGCGGAATGGTCCTGATAGCTCTTGCCGAGGATGCGCGACCAGTCGCCGCCATTATAGGGGGTTTCCACCTTGATGACGTCCGCCCCGTGCTGCGCCAGGAACATGGCGCAGCACGGGCCGGCAACGCCGCCGCTGAGATCGATCACCTTCAATCCGGCGAAGGCCGCGTCGTAGCTCATGCTGCGTGGCCTCGGCTCAATCGGGCAGGCGCGTGGATTGCCACGTCACCATCTGCCACTGGCCGCCGCGCTTGCCCCAGACATCGGTGAAGCGCACGCCGAACGCATTGGGTTTGCCGTTGGACAGCACGTTGATGCGCGCAATGCCGGTCAGCACCACCGCGTCACCCACGTCCTGCGCCTTCACGTCCGATGGTTCGACCCCGGTATAGACGGTGGCGCCCGACTCCATGGCCCCGATCAGGCTTTGCTTGGTGTCGAGGCGCGCCGAGGAATGGCAATAGATCAGCTCGTCCGCCAGTAGCTTGTTCAGTGTCGCGACGTCCTTCGTGGCCATCGCCTGCATGCGCTGGCGGTCCAAAGCGATGACTTGGTCGGCGTTGCCTGCCATTGGTTTCTCTCCCCTGAATGGTGTCCCGTCGGCAACCATATCCTGCGCGCGCCGGATGGTCACGCCCGAGGGGAGCAGAGGCAGCTGGGCCGCGAGAGCAGTGATCCGGGCACGTAATAGCGCGTGGGGACCGCGCTTCGCTTCTCTGCGCCGGGTACTGGTGTTGCGATCCTGAAGGATGGTGGCCACGGCCGGCGCCAGACAATGGGCTGACAGCGTTGAGGCGATATCGGCTCGATCCACGCGGCGTAAGTTATCCCACGGCCTACGCTTGCTGTTTGCCAACACTTGGGACGCGTTTGTCGCCAGTGATAACGACGCAGGGGTGGCTACATCGGCTCTATCCGGAATCGGAACAGACCTCCAGGGTCCTCTTTTGGTTCGACGCCCTCCTGGCTCTGAGCAGGTCGCATCATACACTCGGGGAAAAAGTTCCGCCGCGCACGCGACATTGTCCTGGTGCAAGCGCCGTTTATCTCGGAACAAAAGCGGAACATGGAGCGCCGGACACCGTGCAAGCAAGCTGTTGGTGTCCCGGCTGCACCCGAAGCAATTGACCTTCAGTATCCCTCTCCCACATCCTCCAGCCTTGGCAACGCGGACGACAAAGCCGCATGTCGGGAGAAGCGGACCAAACCGATGTGCCCCATCGGGGCATGATCACGGCGTGCGCGATCCTCGCCACCGTGCTGCAATTGCTCGACCAGACCATCGCCAACGTGGCACTGCCCTATATGCAAGGCAGCTTCTCCGCCAGCTTCGACGAGATCACCTGGGTCCTGACCTCATATATCACGGCCTCGGCGATCATGACGGCGCCGGTTGGCTGGCTCGCCGCCCGCTATGGCCGCAAGCCCCTCTATATCGCCTGTATCATCGGCTTCACCGCCACATCGATGCTGTGCGGTGCAGCACAGTCGCTCGGCCAGATGGTAGTGTTCCGCATTTTGCAGGGCGTCTTCGGCGCCGCCCTGGTGCCGTTGTCGCAAGCCACATTGCTCGACATCTACCCGCCCGAGCGCCGCGGATTCGCCATGGCGGTCTGGGGCGTTGGCGTGATGCTGGGGCCGATCATGGGGCCGACCGTCGGCGGCTGGCTGACCGAAACCTATGACTGGCGCTATGTGTTCTACATCAACCTGCCGTTCGGCATACTCGCCGCCGCCGGCCTGATGATCTTCCTGCCGGGCGGGCGAGAGCATCGGCCGCAGCGTTTCGACTGGCTCGGCTTCAGTGTGCTGGCGATCGGCATCGGTGCCTTGCAGTTGATGCTGGACCGCGGCCTTGACCAGGACTGGTTCAGCTCCCGTGAGATCGTCACCGAGGCCGTCTTCGCCGGCCTGGGCTTCTACTTGTTCCTTGTCCACGCGGCGTCGGCGCCGCAGCCGCTGATCCGCCCGGCCTTGTTCCGCGATTTGAATTTCACCTCCGGCGTGCTGCTGATGTTCATGGTCGGCATCTTCATGGTGTCCAGCCTGGCGCTGATGACGCCGTGGCTGCAGATCCTGAGCCAATACCCGGTGGAAGCCGCCGGCCTGATCATGGCGCCGCGCGGCCTGGGCAGTTGCGTGACGACCCTGGCAACCGGCCGCCTGGCGTCGCGCGTCGACGCGCGGCTGCTGGTGGCGATCGGGCTGGTGATGCTGAGCTACAGCTATTTCCTGATGAGCCGCTGGACGCCCGACGTATCGCAACACGAGATCATCATCGCGATCATCATCCAGGGCGGCGCCATGGGGCTGTTGTTCACGCCGATTCAAATTCTGGCGTTCGTTACCCTGCCGGCGTCGATGCGGACGGAAGGCGCGGCGCTGTTCTCCCTGCTGCGCAATCTGGGCGCGGCGATCGGCGTGTCGATCGCGTCGTCGATGCTGGCACGCAATGCGCAGGCGCTGCATGAGATGATCGGCGGGTCGGTCACGCCGTTCAATCGGGCACTGCAAGTGGCCGGGCCGATACATCGGTGGCTGGATCCGGCAAGCCGGCATGGGGCTGCGTTGCTGGACCGGATCATCCAGGAGCAGGCGCAGATCGTGTCGTACGCCGATATTTATCTGGCGTTGATCATGGCGACGGTGCCGGCATGGCTGCTATTGTTCTTGATGCGCATGCCGCGGAAGGTGGTGGGCGCGGCGGCGGAATGAGTCATCGCGGCTGATCGGCCCTGCAATGCGTTTGTGAGCGAAGCGGCGCGTTGCTACAGGCCTGCCCTTCACAATGAATACCGCCAAACGACAAAGCGGATGCGGCGCATGCAGCCAGTGGTGCGCGTATCGATTCTGCGATGCCCGCCGGAGCATTTCTGCCGAGCTCCGGCAAATGATGATGGAGGCCGATGCCGTTTTGCGTCCCGGGATCGAGGCCATGGTGGGATTGCTAGCCTTCCATGTCGGCGAGGATAAGGTCACGTTTTCGCTGTCGAACGTCAGCCTTTGGACCAGCCTCGAAGCCGCCAAGCAGTTGGACACGTTCCAGCCGATGCCGGACCTGGGCAAACCCTTCATTGCGAAGAATGCGGCGTTCGCGCGTCCGATCATGAACTACGTGACGTTGTGGCAATTGAATAGTTCGGCGGTGTCGGGAGACACAGCGCCGTAACTGTTCCTCGTTATCCGGTTCGTCCGAGGGTCTGCTGCCGAGCCCGAGCCGCCAGTCCCTTGCTGCGCACCGGCTCGATGATCAGGCGGTCAGAGAAGGCGCTTACGAAGACGATGAGGTGCCGCCAGAGTGCGATGCGACGTTGGTCGAATCATTCGTCGGGTCGGCCAGTGTTGATTGACGAAGTTCTGGATGATCGCCACGCAATGGTCAAAGCCCGGCTGGTATTGGCCAGTGGCGATCTGAGCGACCTGCGCCGCAGAGAAACCCCTGCGTGGCGATCCGCTGCAGCACAATCTGCAATTGCGGCCACCAGGCTGCCCTATCGGCGATCAGATCGCCTGCCGCGGCTTGCTCCACCAGCGCGCTCGGCTGCATCGCGCACAGGCTGATGCGGAGTCAGGCCGATAAAAGGACGACGCCATCCAGTGCGCAGGGAAGAGCGATGGTCAACGCCGGCCTCAATCTTTGTTCATGATGCTTTAACTATTTGCCGACACCATCAGGAGCAGACCCAAAGGATTTTTGCCCATGCGGAACCAGAGGTGTCGGCATTGACGTGAGGACTGATCGCGAAAAGCCCCGGTCAGGCGTAGCCACAGCGGGGAACATCGGTTTGGTGAATGCGAGGTCGATCATGAGCGACGTGCAAATGCAACTCGCGGCGGGCAACTATGCGGCTGCCATACAGGATGAGTTGGGGAACATGGGCGCTACCGCCACCATGTCACAAGGCGGTGTCGTGGTAACAGGCTCGGTGGGGGTTGCGCCTGCGTCCGGGTCCCAATCACTGCGCAGCACGCAGCCAGCAGTCATCATTTCGCTGTCTCCTGCCGCGCAGAATATTCTGTCGGGTGCCCAGATCGCATTGGATGTGATATCGGCAGTCCGGGCGAATGGACAGGGGGCGCCTGCGTCTGCATCCACACGCAGCAGCAGCGGCGCCCCGGTCAAACCAGACAGCGTGTCGCAGGCTCCTTCGCTCGTTCAGCCAAGCACCGGGGAGGTCATATCGTCGCCGTCTGATCCCTCAATTTCACAGATCGTGCAGCTCGCAAAGTCTTCTCTCTCGGATCCAACTGCAGTCTATTACAACTTTGTGAACCAGGTGGGAGGGGCAAGTAAATTTGCGGCCTTCATGTTCAGTGGTAGCGAAGAGCAATCTTTTGTACAGGCATTCAATAATAGGACGCTGACCATCCAAAACGCATCTGATGTGGCCGGGTTGGATCTGCAGGACAATACGGTTCTCACGGGCACCTCCGAGCGCGTAAACATGAGCATGAATGACGCATGGATGGCCAGTCAGGACTCAAGCAAAGGCACGTACTCGACTGGTCTTTTCATACCGGTCGTCGGGGGTATCTATGTCACATGGGCGAACCCGGCTGCGAGCGCAAGTTCTGATCCCTGACCACGGCTGAACTGCAATTGTCCGTCCACGGGACGTGCGGCGCGGAGCGGACCAGCCGGTGCGCTCAAGGCCGGGCTTTCCACCGCACGCGGGTGTACTATCCACGTTACCTGCACAAAATGTTCGGATGGCGCGTTGCTTCTCCCCACCGTCCTGTCGTCAGGCGTCCGGTCCGGCACCAGCGCCCGATCGCTTGATCCCCTCGCGACCGCGCGGCGGCAGCGCTCTCCACCTCAACCCGCCTTGCCGCGCCGCGCCGCCTGCCCAACCGTATCGAGCGCACTGAGAAACCGCGAGCGATCCTGCTTGCTCAGCGGCGCCGGGCCGCTGGTGGCGATGCCAAGCTCGCGCAGGTGGCGCGACACATCGCGCCCGGCCAGTGCGTTGCCAATATTGTCGCCGGTCCACACCCGCCCCGTCGGCGCCAGCGCCCGCGCGCCCTTCGCCAGGCACCGCGACGCCAGCGGGATGTCTGCCGTCACGCAGACATCCCTCCCCGTTATATGCTCGGCGATCCAGTCATCCGCGGCGTCCGGCGTCGCGGCAACCGTGACCATGCGCACGTTCGGCCGCCCACTGGGACGGATCGGCCGCGAGCCATTCGACACCACGAACACGCCGAGGCCGAGCCGGTCCGCGACGCGAAACACCTCCTCGCGCACAGGACAGGCATCGCCATCGACGTAGATGTCCGTCATGCCGCGTCGCGCATCCCGCCCGCCCGGCGCCCGCGCCCGGACCGCCGCCGCCGCGACCGTCCCGGCGCGGCTTTCCCGCCCGCCGGCTGCGGCTTTGCGCCCGGGCCGGAGGGCGCACGCGCCGGCGCCTGCGGTGGCGTTCCGCTGCCCACCGGGATCGGCTTGCGCGTTGCCTTCTCGATCGCCCGCAACGCGCCATGCTCGGCCGCGTCGCAGAACGAGATCGCGATGCCCGCCGCGCCGGCACGCGCGGTGCGGCCGATGCGGTGCACGTAGCTCTCCGGCTCGACCGGCAGGTCGAAATTGACCACGTGCGTCACGCCGGTCACGTCGATGCCGCGCGCCGCGATGTCGGTCGCCACCAGCACCCGGGCGCGGCCGCTGCGGAATTTGTCGAGTGCCCGCTCGCGTGCCGGCTGGCTCTTGTTGCCGTGCAGGGCTTCCACCGCGACGCCCTCCCGCTCCAGGTCGTCGGCCACACGGTCGGCGCCGCGCTTGGTGCGGGTGAAGACGATCACGCGCGACAGGTCCGGGTCCGCGAGCAAGCGCGCCAGCAGCGCCCGCTTGCCCGCTTGCGGCACGAAATGCACCGCCTCCTCGATCTTCGGGAGGGTGGCGGTAACGGGGGCGATCGACACGCGGACGGGGTCGCGCAGCATCGCCTCGGCCAAATGCGCGACCTCCTGTGGCATGGTGGCTGAGAACAAGGACGACTGGCGTTGTGCGGGCAGGGCGGCGGCGATACGGCGGATGTCGCGGATGAAGCCCAGGTCGAGCATGCGGTCGGCCTCGTCCAGCACGAAATACTGCGCCGCGCCGAGGCGAAGCTCGCCGGTTGCCAGCAGGTCGCAGATGCGGCCGGGCGTGCCGACGACGATGTCGGCGCCGCCGCGCATCGCCGTCACCTGCCGGAAGCGGCTGACGCCGCCCAGGATGGTGACGTAGCGCAGCCGCAGACCGGCGCCGAGGCGGCGGAGGCTATCGTCGATCTGCAAGGCGAGTTCGCGGGTGGGTGCCAGGATCAGGGCGCGGGTGTGGAACGGGGCGGCGCGGACCGCTGCGGTGGCCAGATGCTGGAGCAGGGGCAGGCCGAAGGCGGCGGTCTTGCCGGTGCCGGTCTGGGCGATGCCGAGCATGTCGCGGCCCGACAGCAAGGGCGGGATGGCGGCGGCCTGGATCGGGGTGGGGGTGGTGAAGTTCTGCGTGTTGAGGGCACGCAGCAGCGGGTCGGCCAGGCCGAGGGCCGCGAAAGTCAGGGATGTCATGGGTGGAAAAAGCTCCAACGCGGCGTGCCGGGGGGTTCCCCGCGGCGAAGGGCCGGCGTCTGAATGTCCGCCTGCCCGCGCGATAATGGGGCGAACGCGTTGCGACTGAGATTTCCGGGAGTGCGGTCCCAGGGAGGGAGCGCCAATCACGCTTCACGGAAGCCGGCGCTTATATCGGGGGTGGGACGGGGGAGTGCAAGGGGGTGTGCGATGGGTCGGTGCTGGGTCCAGGAATGGAGGCTGAACCGGCATTGGAACCGGCATTCTATCCGGCATGGAATGCGGCAGTAGCATGCCATTAGGCAGTCATTCTAGGATTTCTGCTCCCTGCCAAACCAGCAAACGATCCGGTATATTGCGCTTATGGACATTGCATCGATGGAACCGATGGTTCCCGAGGAAGGCGTGCGCGCACTCGAGGATGACGTCGTGCCGCTGATTGCGGAAGCGAACCTGCTCGCCGGTCGTATCCACCCTATCCTCCGCGATTCCATAGGTGCTCTCG
>Ga0335072_10005821_pt1 | contig 18125 bp, 15 predicted proteins | sample Lox_Sample_21_FD_206725 | JGI IMG/M metagenome (GOLD analysis project Ga0335072, IMG submission 206725) | Soil microbial communities from Loxahatchee National Wildlife Refuge, Florida, United States - Lox_Sample_2.1 | ecosystem: Environmental > Terrestrial > Soil > Wetlands | place: USA... | reverse complement strand
GTCGCGTGACCCGGTCGGACGCTTTCAAGCTCTGGCAGCAGGAGACTTGCGCCGGCCGCGCAGCATGATCGGCACGACACGACTGCGCTCGGCTCCATACTGCCCACGCGAAGTTAACGTGACAATGGTGGCGCGGGAACTGGAACCTTACGATATCGCCTGGTTCGAGGAGCCGGTCTCGCCGGACGATCATGCGGGCCAGGCGGAGGTGCGCCGCGCGACGACAATCCCGATCGCGTCCGGCGAGCGGGAATTCACCCGCTTCGACTTCCAGGATCTGCTGGCGCACAGGGCGTTGGACATCGCGCAGCCGGATGTCGCGCGGGCGGGCGGCATGACGGAGATCCGTCGCATCGCCGCGCTGACCTCGGCGCACGGCGTGCGGCTGGCACCGCATGCGTGGGGGAGCGGGGTGTTGTGCGCGGCGAGTTTGCACATCGCAATGGCGGCGCCGAACTGCCACATCCTGGAAGTCACCCATGGCTACATGCCGATGATGTGGGAATTGTTCAACGAGCCATTCGACATTCGCCCGGACGGCATGGTGCACGCTCCCGATCGGCCGGGGCTGGGGTTCACTCTGCGTGCGGACGCGCTGGAACGCTTCCGGTATGTCGATGGGCCGGAGTTCGAGTTCTGATACTGGCACGAATCACGACAGCGGGCCGGCTATGCTCCGGCCCCCGGCGTTTCGGCACGAGAGGCCCACATAGAGGGCGGACCCGTGGGCGGACCAGCCCGGTACCCGGAATCAGAGAAGCGCAGCACGGCCCACGGCATGTCATTGCAATCGGCGTAGCGACGAAGCAACCCCGGTCGCTTAGGCGCGTGACTCGCGCTTCTCCGATATTGGGTGCTAGCGCCACAAGTTCGTTCGAGCGAGATCGATCAGTTGGTCGCCGCGGCCATTCATGATCGCCTGCACCATGAACAGGGTAAAACCCTTGGCCATCTCGACCGTCACCGCCGGCGGCATGGCGAGTTCCTGGCGGTTCACCACCGCGTCGATCAGCACCGGCCCGTTATGCGCCAGCGCCGCGGTAATGCCGTCCTTGACCTCGCTTGGGCGTTCGAGCCGGATGCCGCGGATGCCGACCGCCTCGGCCATCGCCGCGAAATTAGGGTTCTTGAAGTCAGTGCCGAAATCGAGGAACCCGGTCGATTGTTGTTCCAGCTCGATAAAGCCGAGCGCTCCGTTGTTGAAGACGCAGACCTTCACCGGCAAGCCGAGCTGAACCAGGCTGAGGAAATCGCCCATCAGCATGGTGAAACCGCCATCGCCCGACAGCGAGATCACCTGCCGGCCGGGAAACGCCTTTTGCGCGCCCATCGCCTGCGCCATCGCGTTGGCCATCGAGCCGTGCCAATACGAGCCGATGAGGCGCCGCTTGCCGTTCATCGCCAGGTACCGCGCGCCCCACACCGTCGGCAGCCCGACATCGCAGGTGAAGATCGCATCGTCTGCCGCGTGATCGCTCAGCGCCTTGGCGATCTGTTGCGGATGGATCAGCTTGCCGGCCGGCGCAGGAGCGGCCAGTTCGTCGAGCGCCTTGCGTGCCTTCACGTAATGGCTGCGTGCTTGCTCGAGATGGGCGCCGCTGCGCTCGGCCTTCAGCAGTGGCAGCAGCGCGGCGAGCGTCGCCTTGACGTCGCCGACAATGCCGAGATCGACATGCGTGCGCTTTCCGATATTCTCCGGCCGCAGATCGACCTGCGCGATCTTGACGCTGTTGCCCTTGGGATAGAACTGCCGATAGGGGAAATCCGTTCCGAGCATGAGGAGAACGTCGCAATCGAGCATCGCGTAATAACCGGAGGAGAATCCTATGAGCCCGGTCATCCCGACATCGTACGGATTGTCCCACTCGACATGCTCCTTGCCGCGCATCGCATGCACCATCGGCGCCCGAAGGCGTTCGCCGAGCGCCAGAAGCTCCGCATGTGCGCCGGCGCAGCCGGAACCGCACAGCAATGTCACACGCTTGCCGCTATTGAGCAGCGCTGTGAGCTTGTTGAGATCGGCATCCGCGGGAGTCACGACCGGCTGCGCCGGAATCAGGCCATCGACCGTCGGGACAGGGGCATCCGCTGCTTCGCGCAGCGCGACATCTCCCGGTATCACCACGACGGACACGCCGCGCCGGCCCACCGCCTCGCGGATAGCGACTTCGAGCACGCGCGGCATCTGGTTCACACCCGAGACCAGCTCGCAATAGTGGCTGCATTCCTGGAACAGGTGCTGCGGATGGGTTTCCTGGAAATAGCCGGAACCAATCTCCGTTGATGGAATGTGGGCAGCGATCGCGAGAACCGGAACGCGCGACCGGTGGCAATCGAACAATCCATTGATGAGATGCAGGTTGCCGGGGCCGCAGCTCCCGGCGCAGACAGCGAGCGACCCGGTCAGATGGGCTTCAGCACCGGACGCGAAGGCGCCGGCCTCTTCGTTGCGCACGTGCACCCATTCGATCTTGCCGTTCCGGCGGATCGCGTCGGTGATGCCGTTGAGGCTGTCGCCCACGACACCGTAGATGCGCTTGACGCCCGCCGCGGCGAGAGTTTCGACGAACTGGTCGGCAACTGTTCTGGCCATCCCTGATCTCCGATAGGTTGTTCAATCTGTCGTTGACCGCTGCCGGGGCCGGTTTGCCGTGTCAATTGCATTTTACTGGCGGATGACGGCGTTCGCGCTGAGCGAAGTTTGTATCACTCATCTGATTTCCTCCGCCAAATAATGCGAAATTCGGCGCGTGCGATGCGAGTGAGACTGCTTCTGCTCCGAAATCAAATTGCCTGTAGGCGGAGCGTGCAGTCTTGAAAAGAAGTCCGGCGGTTGGCGAATATTCGGCAATATCTTCCGCCAGGTCGCGATGCCGAAGGACGCCATCGCCATTTCGCGTTCACCGGGTGGCCTTCAATGATGTGCTCGAACGCGCAAGGCGTGCCCGTGCGATTGCTGGAACCATCGGCGAGCCGGGCGCTAATGTCCTTGCCCAATCGGCTCCGGGCGGGCCGCTTCAATTCACCGTGATGATAGCGATGCCCGCTCAAGAACTTGCAGCCCCGTTCTGCAATCGGTCGAGCATGCAACCGAAACAATCCTGTTCGCGCGCGTCGGCGTTGTTGCGCCGAACGACCGAGGTTGCTTCGCCGCTTTGCTCCTTGCAAGAAAGTTCCGGTCATGGCCGGGCTTGACCCGGCGATCTTTCCTAACTGATCGGGAGCGCAGAGAACGCGTCCCGCCCGATGATGCGTCGATGGCCGGGCCAAGCCCGGCCATGACGAAAAATGTGTGGCGCGCCGCACTTTCATCCAACCACACGGGTCGGCGCCAGGCCGGGGGGAAGTCGCAACGACGTGTGAATAGCGGGTACTCGCGCTAGGACCGCCGGAAGAACGCGTCCGCGGCGCTGCGGTGGCCTTGCTTGCGTTCGATGTCGGCCTCGACACGGGCGATTTCTGCGCGCAGTTCACCGATGTATTCGCGCAACTCATCGATCCCGAGCGTGTCCAGCACCAGCTTCTCCAGCCGCACCCGCTTGCGCGGCGGCGCAGCCCACGGGTTTTCTTCGTCGTCGCTTCGCGCCATTCGTCCCTCCCTGCGCCCGCCGACCTAGCGTGCGCGGCGCACCGTGTAATCCGCAACGTTCGCCAGCGCCCGCTTCCATGGGCCGTCCGGGAACACATCCAGCGCCACCTTCGCGGTGGCCGCAAACCGGTCGGCGCGCGCGACCGTGCGTCCGATCGCGTCGCACCCGGCCATCAATGCCATCGCATGTTGCAGGTCGGCGTCTTCCTGCTCGGTATCCTCGATGGTCCGACCCCAGAAGGCACGGTCCGCCGCGTCGCCGGCGGCATAGGCGAGAAGCACCGGCAGCGTGATCTTGCCCTCGCGGAAGTCGTCGCCGACGGTCTTGCCCAGTGTTGCCTGGTCGGCAGCATAGTCCAGTGCGTCGTCCACCAGCTGGAAGGCGATGCCCAGGTGCAAGCCGTATTCCGCCAGCGCTGCCTCCTCGGCCGCCGGACGGCCTGCCACCACCGCGCCCACCTGGCAGGCGGCCGAGAACAAGGCTGCGGTCTTGCCCCTGATCACGTCCAGATAGCGGGCTTCCGGCGTGGAGAGATCGTTCTGGGTGACGAGCTGCAGCACCTCGCCCTCGGCGATTGTCGCCGAGGCCTGCGACAGGATGGCGAGCACGCGTAGCGACCCGTCCTCCACCATCAGCTGAAACGCGCGCGAGAACAGAAAATCGCCGACCAGGACGGAGGCTTTGTTGCCGAAGACGGCGTTGGCGGAAGCCAGGCCGCGGCGGAGGGCGCTTTCGTCGACCACGTCGTCGTGCAACAGGGTCGCGGTGTGGATGAATTCGACGCAGGCGGCGAGCGATATGTGCCGGGCGCCGCCGGCCGGTCCGGGGTAACCACACAGCCGCGCGGCGGCCAGGGTCAACAGCGGACGCAGCCGCTTGCCGCCTGCCGCGACGATATGGGCGGCGAGCTGCGGGATCAGCGCCACCGGGCTGTCCATCCGCGCTACGATGGCGCGGTTGCAGGCGGCGATGTCATCGCCGACCAGGTTTACGAGTGCGTTCAGCGCATCTTCGTCGCCGACAACCGGCATCGGCGCCGCAGGTGGCTCGAGCGGACGGGCGACGTCCAACGTCATGATCTGAGCAGCTTTCCCAGGGCGCACGGGCACCATATCGGCGGCCTGGAAAAAGGGTCAAGGAGATGCCGCCGCGAGATCGAAACGTGCGGCCCTGGGTGGGGGCAATGGACTGCGAGACGGCTCGCCACGGGCGCTCCACACCCACTCGTCGCACGCCCCCCGAGGTGCCGAGGATTAGGCTTCGGGTGCGAGGTGTTCGGGTGCGAGGTTGCCGTGACCGCCGTCACCCCGCCACAATATGGGCATGCGTCCCATTGCCACCTCCAACGACCCGGTGCGGCTGTCGTTCCTGATCGCATTGCTCGCCGATGCGGGCATCCAGGCAACAGTGCTCGACCAGCACATGAGTGTGGTCGAGGGCAGCATCGGTGCCATTCCTCGCCGGTTGATGGTGGCGGAGGATGATTATAGCCGGGCGCGGCGGGTGTTGCTGGAAGCGGGCGAGGGATGAGCGAGGGGCCGCGCTGCGTGACCTGCGCTGCGTGAGAGGGGTTACTTTAAGTCCCTTGCGACTTCCGGCGTATGCAGCAGCCGATCGATTTTTGTCGCATAGTCCAGCGCGTGGTCGGGCTGGAATGTCAGGTCCGGGGCAAATTTCAGCCGCAGCGCGTGCGCCACCTGGCCGCGCAGGTAGGTATCCGCGCGGTGCAGCGCGGGGAGCAATGCATCGACGTCCGACCGCCCCAGCCGTGCGATAAACACCGTGGCATGCTTCAGGTCTGGCGAGATTCGCACCTCCGTGACCGTCAGCGACGCATCCGCCAGCTCCGGGTCACGGAAATCGCGGCGTTCGAACAAGCCCGCCAAAACGTGGCGGATCTCCTCCGCTACGCGCAATTGCCGCTGTGTCGGCCCGGATCTCTGGTCGCGTTTCATAGGCGTCATCTTCGTCAGGTTGGTGGCGCAGGCCCCACGCCGTGTCATTGCGAGGAGCGCGGCGACGAAGCAATCTCGTCCTGATCCGCGGCCGTCCGTCCACGCGCCCGACCCACCGAGTTTGCTTCAGCCCTGCGGGCCTCGCAATGACATTGGGTAGGACCCTTCGCCTCTGGTTCCGGGATCAGCGTCTCAAGCCGGCACCATCTCCGTCTCGAAGCACTCGACCACGTCGCCTTCCTCCAGATCGTGGAAGTTCGCGAACGACAAACCGCATTCATAGCCACGTGCCACTTCGCGCACGTCATCCTTGAAGCGCTTCAACTGCGACAGATCGCCGCTGTGGATCACCACGTTGTCGCGCAGCACGCGCACGCCGGCACCGCGCTTCACCACGCCTTCCGTCACCATGCAGCCGGCCACCTTGCCCACCCGCGTGATGGAGAACACCTTGCGCACTTCCGCGTAACCCAGGAACTTCTCCCGAGCCTTCGGCGCCACCTTGCCCTGCACCAGCTTCTCGATGTCATCCGCGACTTCGTAGATGATCGAGTAATACCGGATATCGACGCCTTCCCGGGTCGCCAGGTCCCGCGCCTGCGCTGTGGCACGCACGTTGAACGCGACGATCACGGCATTCGACGCCTTGGCAAGCTGGATGTCGCTTTCGGTGATCTGTCCCACCGCGGCGTGCAGCACGCGCACCTTCACTTCTTCATGCGCCAGCTTCAGCACCGTCTGGTGGATTGCCTCGGCGCTGCCCTGCACATCCGCCTTGATCAGGACGGCGACTTCCTTTTGCTCTCCGGCCTGGATGCGCGCCAGCATCTCGTCGAGCGTGCCGCGCGCGCCGCTGGTGATGCCGGCCGCCTTCTCGCGCTGGCGGCGCTGGCGGAATTCGGCGATCTCGCGGGCGCGTGCCTCGTTCTCCACCACGACGAATTGCTCGCCCGCGGTGGGTACACCCGCCAAGCCCAGGATTTCCACCGGCAGGGAAGGCCCCGCTTCTGGCACCATGCGGCCCTTGTCGTCGAGCATCGCACGCACGCGGCCCCATTCGGCGCCGGCGACGACGATGTCGCCCTGCTTCAGCGAGCCTTTCTGCACCAGCACCGTCGCCACCGGACCGCGCCCGCGGTCGAGCCGCGATTCGATCACCGACCCCTCGGCCGCCCGGGTCGGGTTGGCTTTCAGGTCCAGGATCTCGGCCTGAAGGGTGATCGCCTCCACCAGCTCGTCGAGGCCGGTCTTCTTGATGGCGGAGACCTCTACGTCCTGCGTCTCGCCGCCCATCTCCTCGACCACGACCTCGTGCGACAGCAGTTCCTGGCGCACGCGGCTCGGGTTGGCGTCCGGCTTGTCCATCTTGTTGATGGCGACAATGATCGGCGCGTTCGCCGCCTTGGCGTGGCGGATCGCCTCGATCGTCTGCGGCATCACGCCGTCATCGGCCGCGACCACCAGCACCACGATGTCGGTCACGCTGGCGCCGCGCGCCCGCATGGCGGTGAAGGCCTCGTGGCCGGGGGTGTCGATGAAGGTGATCTGTTGCCCGGACGCCAGTTGAACCTGGTAGGCGCCGATATGCTGGGTGATGCCACCGGCCTCGCCTGCCGCCACATCGGTGGAGCGTAGCGCATCAAGCAAAGACGTCTTACCGTGGTCCACGTGGCCCATCACGGTCACCACCGGTGGGCGAGGCACCAGCTCGGCCTCGGTGTCGGTGGCGCCTTCCAGTCCGATCTCCACGTCGGACTCGGAGACGCGGCGGGCACGGTGGCCGAATTCCTGGACCACCAGCTCGGCGGTGTCGGCATCCAGCGATTGTGTGACGGTTGCCATCACGCCAAGTTTCATCAGCGCCTTGATCACCTCGCCGGCGCGGGCGGCCATGCGGTTCGCCAGTTCCTGCACCGTGATTGCATCCGGCAGGATGACGTCGCGCACCACCTTCACCTGGTCGGACCGCAGGCGCTCCAACTCCGCCTGGCGGCGCTCGCGCTCACGCTGGCGGCGCACCGAGGCCAATGAACGGACCTTTTCGTCCTCGCCCTCGATCGCGGCCTGCACGTCGATGCGGCCTGCCCTGCGGCCGCTGTCGCCGCCCTTCTTCGGAGCCACGACGGGGGGCTTGCGCGGTGGCATGCCGGCGCCGGGACGGCGCACCGGGCGTGCCTCTTCATCCTCTTCTGCGGACCGGGTGCCGGGACGCAGCCGCAGCGTTTCCGAGGATGCGGGTTGTTGCTGCTGCGGCGTTGTGGCCGGGGCCGCCGGCCGGCGTTGTTGCTCCTGCACTGGAGCGCGTGCGGTGGCCGGCGCCGCCTGCGTCTGAGTAGCGGCCGCCTGCGCTGCCGCGGCGGCTTCAGCGGCTTGGCGGACGGCCTCCTCTACCTCTTGGCGGCGCTCTTCTTCTTCGCGCTGGCGGGCCTCTTCTTCGGCGGCCTTGCGCGCTTCTTCCTCTCGACGGCGCGCCTCCTCCGCCGCCGACAGGATGGAAATCTTCTCTTGCTCGCGCCGCTCCGCCTCGCGCTTGGCGGCCTCGCGCTGTTGCTCCACCAGGGCACGCTGGCGCGCCGCTTGTTCCGAGGCGGTCAGGGCGCGGCCGGCACCAACGGCCGGCCGGCCGGCGGGCTGCGTGGTGCCGCGCGCCGCCGGCGCCGCCTGCATCGGCCCAGCCGGAGGCGTCGCCGCCCCGGGCGCGCCGACGCCGGCGCGCTTCTTGCGCACCTCCACCTGCACGACCTTGGACCGGCCGTGGCTGAAACTCTGCCGTACGGAACCCGCATCCACGGTGCGGCCCAGCTCCAGGCGTCCCGACGGGCGCAGAGAGAGCCGACCCTTGCCGGCGTCCTGATCGTTGCTTTCGCTCATGCCTTACCCGTTGACACCCAATCGCTCGTTATTTTGGACCGTCGTCATTCCCGTGAAACCGGGGCCCCTTTTCTCTGGGGTCCCCCGCTTTCACGGGGATGGCGCTGGAAACTCGTCTCTCGCCTGGGCCGCTTGACCCCAGCCCTCTGGCTGTTGCCCGCGCAACCCAGCCAGCCGGTTTGCCTCGATCAGCAGTCGGTCGGCCAATCGGCCGGGGGCGACTGCCACGTGCACCGCCTGATCGTGCCCGAAGATGCGTCCCAGCGCGTCAGCCGGCAACGGGCAGAGCACGAAAATCGTCTTGTTGGCACCGGACAGGAACCGCGCCCGCTCTGCCTCACTCCCGTCCGAGGCTTGCAGGACCAGCCGCGCCCGTCCGCCGCGCAGCCACTCCCGCGCCTTCTCATAGCCTGCGACGGCCTGTCCTGCACGGCGCGCCAAGCCCAACAACTCCGACACCCGCCGGACCAGTGCCGCCTGAAGCAGGGCAGGAAGATCGGGGGGCAGGATAACCGGTCCGCGGGCAGCGCGGGCAAACGCGCGAGCCAAACCGCCTTTGCTGGCGGCACTTTCTAGCACATCCCGCGACATGCTCAACCACATTCCCCGGCCCGGCAGGGTTGCGTTGAGGTCGGGCACCAGCATGCGATCGGAAGCGACAACGAAGCGGATCATGCGTTCCTTCGGCAGCCGCTCTCGCGTGACCACACAGCGGCGCAGCGGGCCGGTGTCTTCCGGCGCGTCGTCAACGTCCTTCGTGCCGATGCCCGCTGCTTCAGCCGTGGCTTGCCTCCTCTGCTTCCGCTTCCGCAGGAGCAGCTTCGCCGTCCTCGAACCAATGCGCGCGAGCCGCCATGATCACGGCGTTGGCGGTCTCCTCGTCCAGATTGTCGGCGCCGACGATCTCGATGAGTTCATCGGATGCGAGATCGCCCAGGTCATCCAGCGTCTTCACGCCCTTTTCCCCGAGTGCGACCAGCATGGCCGGAGTCAGCGGTTCGAACGACGCCACATCGTCATCGACGCCGAGCGCGATGCGCTTCTCTGTCAGTTCGGTGTCGCGGCGGGCGAGGAAGGCTTCGGCGCGGCGGACCAGTTCTTCCGCGACGTTCTCATCGAAGCCTTCGATCGAGGCCACTTCTTCCAGCGGCGTGAAGGCGAGTTCTTCCACCGAGTTGAAGCCTTCGGTCACCAACAGACCGGCGATCACGTCGTCCACATCCAGCGCTTCAACAAACAAACTGGAGCGGCGGCGGAACTCTTCCTGGCGGCGCTCGCTTTCCTCGGCCTCGGTCAGGATGTCGATATCCCAGCGGGTGAGCTGGCTTGCGAGCCGCACGTTCTGGCCGCGGCGGCCGATGGCGAGACTGAGTTGCTCGTCCGGCACCACGACTTCGACCCGGCCGGCTTCTTCATCCATCACCACCTTGGTGACTTCGGCCGGCGCCAGCGCATTCACCACGAAGGTGGCGGCCTGCGGCGACCAGGGGATGATGTCGATCTTTTCCCCCTGCAGCTCCTGCACCACCGCCTGCACGCGGGACCCGCGCATGCCGACGCAAGCGCCAACCGGATCGATCGATGAATCGCGGCTGATCACCGCCATCTTGGCACGGCTGCCGGGATCGCGCGCCACCGCCTTGATCTCGATGATGCCGTCGTAGATTTCCGGCACTTCCTGCGCGAACAGTTTGGCCAGAAAGCCGGGATGGGTGCGGCTGAGGAAGATCTGTGGGCCGCGCGGTTCTTCCCGCACGTCGTAGATGTAGGCGCGCACGCGGTCGCCGTTGCGGAAGCTCTCGCGCGGGATCAGTTCGTCGCGGCGCAGCAGCGCCTCGGCGCGGCCGAGTTCCACCATCAGGTTGCCGTATTCCGTGCGCTTCACCACACCGTTGATGATCTCGCCGACGCGGTCCTTGAATTCTTCGAACTGCTTCTTGCGCTCGTATTCGCGCACGCGCTGCACGATCACCTGCTTGGCGGTCTGCGCGGCGATGCGGCCGAAATCGATCGGCGGCAGCGGATCGACGATGAACTCGCCAATATTGATTTCCGGCTTGAACTTGCGGGCGATGTGGACGGGGATCTGGGTTTCCTCGTTCTCGACGGCCTCGACCGCCTCGGTCCAGCGGGAGAGGCGCACGTCGCCGGTCCTGCGGTCGATCGTGGCGCGGATGTCCTTCTCGTGCCCGTACTTGGCGCGACCAGCCTTCTGGATCGCTTGCTCCATGGCTTCCAGGACTTCCTCGCGGTCGATGTTCTTCTCGCGTGCGACGGCGTCGGCAACGAGAAGAAGTTCGGGGCGGGAGACAGCGGTGTCCATTGTTCCCTCGGTCAGTTGGTCTTGGTTGGGGTTGCGGTGGCTTCGATCAGGGCGTCGGTCAATACCAGCTTGGCCCGGCGGATGTCTGCAAGCGGCAGGTGTATTTCTCCCCCGTCATCGAGGCGAAGGCGCGCGACGGTATCGTCCGCCCCGAGAACAATGCCGTAGAAGCGCTTGCGGCCATTGATCGGAGCGATGACCTCGGCGCGGGCGGCATGGCCGGAGAAGCGGTTCCAGTCTTTTACCCGTGTCAGCGGGCGGTCGATGCCGGGGGAACTGATCTCCAGGTTCCAGGCGCCGGGGATCGGATCCTCCACGTTCATCATCGCGCTGATGTGGTGGCCGAGGTGCTCGCAGTCGTCGATCGTGATCGGGGCGCCGTCAGCGCGGTCTACCATTATCTGCACGGTGGGACGGTCGCGGCCGAGCACGGCGACGCGGACCAGTTCATAGCCCATATGGGCGAGCGATGGCTCGACCATGGCGGTGATCCTGGCTTCCAGGCTGGTATGCTGTGTTTCCTGTTGGCCCAAAACAAAAAAGGCGGCCCGTGAAGGCCACCCCCCGTTACGCAGCGGAGAATGTGATTGAGGCCCAGTAGATAGGACCGTGGGTAGAGGTTGGCAAGGGGTTGGGCGAGGCCGCAGCGGCGGCTCGATTTCGTTTCGGGCGTTCGCCAATACGTCGCTGCGGCCCCACAGCCCGGCGCTATTCTCTGCTCCCGGTGCATTCCATTTACCCGGCGTTAGCAACTCTCGCGGCACCATGCCGGCATGACGGGTCGCCAGCAACGCGGACGGCGCTCTCATGCCCGCGGCATTTCGGCGGAGGCTGCCGCCAGCGATGCCCTGGAACGCGATGGATGGACGGTTTTGCGTCGCCGGTTGCGTACGCAAGCGGGCGAAGTCGATCTGCTGGCAGAGCGCGACGGCGTTTTGGCGATCGTCGAGGTGAAAGCCCGCCCGAGCCTGGCAGACGCGGCAGCGGCGGTCTCGCCGCGGCAGCGGGCTCGGCTGCTGGCTGCGGCAGAGATCATTCTGGCCGAGCATCCGGATTGGGGCACGGCCGGTGTGAGAATTGACGTACTGGCGGTGGATGCAGCGGGCCGCGTTCGGCGCATTGCCGATGCGTTCAGGGCTGGCGATAAACCGGGCGGGTAAAGTGGCGTGATGTGCTGCAAACATCGTATCGCGCGTTTCATGAGTGCGCCGTGGCGTCGGTCCCGCCCCTGGAGTTGTCGCTCTGACGGATCGCGCCTGGTGCCGTTGCGAGCGAAGTAATCTCCGTCGGGATGACATGGCATCGCCCGTTGGGAATTGCTTCGCCTCGCTCGCAATGACTTTTCGGTTGCAATGACATATGGAACGGCCTCCGTGTGTCAGAGGGTCCCAACACGAGCGGCAGGCTACTTGTGCGCGACCTCCGCACAATCGCTCAGGTCCACCGGTTGCTCCAGCCCCTTGGATGCGGCGAACTGCGACAAGCTGGTGCCATTGCCAAGGGCGAGCACTTCGTCGAGCAGCCCGGCGTTGCGCTGGCAAAACAGCGTGCCGTCGTGCAGGCCGGCCTGGGACTGCGCGTTGGCCAGCAGTGTGATGTAGTCATCGTGCTGCTGCTGACCCTGTCTGCCGTAGGCGCGGGCGAAATAGGCTTGCAGAGCATGCTCTTGCCGCATCAGGTCGGAGCGGAAGCGAATGACGAAATCGTTGTATTTGTCACGCTCATCGCAGGTAAGCGCGGTCACCATGAGTTGGCTTTTGAGACTGGCGACGTCGAACGCGGCATGGTCGGCTGGACGCGTGCAAGGCTGAGCGACGGCGAGCGGAGCCGCCAATGTGCCGGCGGCGAGCAGGATGAGCAGGCGCATGCGACGATTCCCGGTATTGATTATCGGCAATACTGCCATGGTCGGTCCGCTTGCGGAAGTCCGAACGTGGGTGCGGATTAGCAGCGTGATGAGCCGTCACGCCGGGCGTCGCACCTTCGTGCGTTGCACCTTATCGCCGGAGTCGTGGGCCGATCACCTGCTCAAACGCCGTGACCTCGGATTCTGGCATGGCGTAGCCGCCGGGCAGGTTGTGCGCCGGAAACAGGAAGACGTCGTTCACGCCAGTCTCGGCCTGCGCGCGGAGCAACCGATCGGCGCAGCGTTCCGGGGAGCCGAACAAGCCGAAGGCGTCGGCGATCTGCCGGGCACGGTCTTCCGGGATCGAGACGGGATCATGCGATGGCGGCAGTTCGAAGCCTGCGTATTTCAGCCAGTGCAGATTGGCCGCGCTCGGGTAGGCGAGGAAGGGCTGGCCCGGCGCGAACCAGCTTCGCACCCAGCGTGCGCCTGTATCGATATCCGGGCCGAGACCGAGCGTGACCACGAAGGTCACCGGGAAATCGTCCAGTGAGCGGCCGGCGCGGCGTGCCCCGGCTTCGAGATGCGCACGGGCAGCGCGGATCGATGCCGGATGCAGACCGACAAACAGCAAGGCGCCGTCGGCGGCCTCGCCGGCCAGTTCGATCATGCGGGGGCCGGCCGCGAGCAGCCAGACCGGCGTGGGAACAATGCTGCGGTTCCGCAGGCGGGTGGTGGCGGGACCAAACCCGACGTCCTCGCCCGCCAGCAAGCTCCGCAGATCGTGGAGAGCTTCGCGCATCACCACGAGTCGCGCGCGGGGTTTGCCCATCGTGCGGGTGGAGATGAAGCCCGGCGCGATGGTGAGGACACCTCGTCCTGGCGCAATCTCGTCGAGGCTATGGGCCAGCGAGGCGAGCACTAAGGGGTGTCGCACCAGCGGGCTCGACGTGGCGGGGAACAGGCGGACGCGCTGCGTGGCGCGCGCGGCCAGGGCCAGTGCGAGGTAGGCGTCGCGGCCGCTGGACGGATGGTCGTGAATGCCGATGCCGTCGAAGCCTGCTTGCTCGATGCGCGCCGCGAAGTCGCCGAGTTCGGGCAACGGCCGGCCGACCGGCATGCGGATGGCAACGCGGATGCTTGGCATAAGGCAACGTCCTTTGTTCCGCGCGGGGTGATGTCGCGCCGTTCGGTCGGGGCACGCTGTTCAGCGGTATGCTTCGCGGCGGTGCGCAACCCGCACCACCAACCTCCTTGATTTCAGGGTCTGAGCAGTGGGATTTGAAGCCACGATCAGCCGCGCCGAGGGCGTGTCGGAACAGCCGGAATTTAATCGCTGCGGTGGACAGACGGAAGGGCGGTGCAGGACGCAGGTTCGTCTACCGCCACGGCCGCGAAGTCGAACCTGGCAGCCGCACACGTCGTGCCGATTGACGCCGCCCGGCCCTGCCACTACTCACGAGTAACCCCGTGTCCTGCTTCCCTGGAGGAACCAATGGACCTCAGCTTCACCCAAGAAGAACTCGCGTTCCGCGAAGAGGCCCGCCGGTTCTTCCGCACCGAAATCCCCCAATCGATCCGCGACAAGGTGGCCGAAGGCGAAGGCCTCACGCGCGACGACATGATCGGCTCGCAGCGCATCCTGAACGCGCGCGGCTGGGCGACGCCGAACTGGCCGGTGCAGTGGGGCGGGCAGAACTGGTCGCCAGTGCAGGTCTACATGTATCAGGACGAGATGCAGCAGGCGAACGTGCCGACACCGATCGGCTTCAACGTCACGATGGTCGGGCCGGTCATCGCACAATTCGGTTCAGAAGAGCAGAAGCAGCATTTCCTGCCAAAGACGGCGAATGCGGATATTTTCTGGTGCCAGGGGTTTTCCGAACCGGGCTCCGGATCGGATCTTGCGTCCCTGCGCACGCGCGCCGAGCGCAAGGGCGACACGTACATTATCAACGGCCAGAAGATCTGGACCACGCTGGCGCAATACGCCGATTGGATCTTCTGCCTGTGCCGTACCGATCCGGCAGCGAAGAAGCAGGAGGGGATTTCCTTCATCCTGGTGGATATGAAGACGCCCGGCATCACGGTGCGTCCCATTGTCACCATCGACGGCGGACGCGAGGTGAATGAAGTGTTCTTCGACAATGTCGAAGTGCCGACCGAGAACCTGGTTGGGCAGGAGAATAAAGGCTGGGACTACGCCAAGTTCCTGCTGGGGAACGAACGCACCGGCATCGCGCGCGTGGGCGCGTCGAAGGCGAAGGTGGCGCGCATCAAGCAACTGGCGTCGATGGAGCGCCTGGGCGATGTGCCGCTGATCGAGGTGCCGCGCTTCCGAGAGAAACTGGCCGCCGTGGAAGTGGAGCTGAAGGCGCTGGAAATGACGCAGTTGCGCGTCGTCGCCGATGAGCGCAAGCGCGAGAAGGGGCGGCCGAACCCGGCCTCGTCGATCCTGAAGCTGAAGGGCTCACAGATCCAGCAGCAACTGACGGAGCTGGTGATGGAAGTCGTCGGTCCCTATGCGATGCCGTACCAGCGCGATTTCGACGGCCGTAACGAGGAGACGGTCGGTCCGGACTACGCCACCGAGGCGGCGCCGATGTATTTCAATTACCGCAAGGTGTCGATCTACGGCGGCAGCAACGAGATCCAGCACAACATCGTGGCGAAGGCGATATTGGGCTTGTGATTACCCATTATGGCCGGGTCTAGCCCGGCCATAAGACGTTGCTTCGATGACCGCGCGCAGCGCCCGAGGAACACCATGGACTTTGACCTCACCGAAGAACAACGCTTGCTCAAGGACAGTGTCGATCGGCTGATCGCCGACCAGTACGCCTTCGAGCAACGCAAGAAGTACATGGCCGAACCCGCCGGTTGGAGCCAGGCCATCTGGTCCCAATATGCCGAAATCGGCTTGCTCGGACTGCCGTTCGAGGAAAAGCTCGGCGGTTTTGGCGGCGGCGCTGTCGAAACCATGATCGTCATGGAAGCCTTCGGCCGCGGACTGGTGCTCGAACCATATTTCGCCACCGTGATCCTCGGCGGCGGCCTGTTGCGCCGCGCCGGCAATGACGCATTGCGCGCCGCGCTGGTGCCGCAGATCATTGCCGGCAAACTCAAACTGGCTTTTGCGCATATCGAGCGTCAGTCGCGCTACGACATCGCCGACGTTGGAACCTCGGCGCACAAGGACGGCGATTGCTATGTGCTGGACGGCGCCAAGAGCGTCGTGCTGCACGGCGACTGCGCTGACAAGCTGTTGGTCACGGCGCGGACATCCGGTGGGCGCCGCGATCGCAACGGCGTCGGCTTGTTCCTGGTCGATGCCGACGCTGCGGGTGTCGCACATCGCGGCTACCCCACCCAAGACGGCCTGCGCGCCGCCGAAGTGACACTGAGCAATGTGCGTATCGGTGCCGATGCGGTGCTTGGCATTGACGTTCTGCCGGCGGTCGAGCATGTGGTGGACGAGGCGATCGCAGCGCTCTGCGCCGAAGCCGTCGGCTGCATGCAGGCAATGCACGAGACGACGTTGGAATATCTCAAGACGCGTCAGCAATTCGGCCGGCCGATCGGATCGTTCCAGGTGTTGCAGCACCGCTCGGTGGACATGCTGGTCGCCCTGGAGCAAGCCCGCAGCATGGCAATGTTCTCTGCGGTCATGGCCGGCGAGGACGATCCCACGGAACGCCGCCGCGCCATCGCCGCCGCGAAGGTTCAAATCGGCCGGTCAGGCAGGCATGTGGGGCAGGAGGCAATTCAGCTCCACGGCGGCATCGGCATGACGATGGAGTACAAGGTCGGCCACTATTTCAAGCGCATGACCATGATCGATATGCTGTTCGGTGATGCCGATGCGCATCTGGAAACGCTGGCAAAGCTGGGTGGCTTGTTCGGGAATACCAAAGCAGCGTAGCGGAGGACACCGGCGCTAACGGCACCATGGTGCGTACAACTGAACGGCCCCCGCGGGTCGGACGGCGGTTTTTATTCACGTCCGCAAACCCCCAGGCATGCGGCAGGGTTCTCTGCCAGCATTCACGGGTCAGCGCCGATGTGTTCCGGCGATGATCCTGATGTGTCTCGCACGCCTGATGAACGCGTGCGCGGCGGCCACCTATCTTGGACACGGCATTTTAGGAGGATGCCGGTTCCGGCAATCTTTTGGGAAGTATGCCAATTCCCGAAACTTTTGCGCCACGCTGTCATTCCTCCGTGATACGCCACGGCACGTCGATCACCACCAGCCGAGGTCCGGCATCACGCATCAGTGCCGCCTGCAATTGCCGTGCGCGATAGGTGTACAGCAGGTAATCCCACCATTTCACCTTCACCACCTCCGGGATCAGCACGGCGATCGGCCGCTCGGGGAACCCGTCTTCCAGTTGATGCACGATTCTTTGCAGCGGCTCCAGGAACTGGCGGTACTCGGACCGCAGCACCATCAGTTGCGGGGCCGGCACGCCGGCTTGCTCCGCCGGCGCCACGACATTGCGGTGCCAGTCGCGATGCAGTTGCGCGTCGTTCTCCTCCGCGTCGGGGCCTTCCAGCGCGGAGAGGTGCACCACGAGCACATCCTGTGATAGCCGCATGGCGAAATGCAGGGCCTTGGCAGTGATGGCGTTCCAGTTCTCCATCGGCAGCATCACCGCCGGCTGCGAGAGCTGGCGCAGACGATGCATCGGGCCGTGGTGCAACTGGCGCTTCACCGTGGCGTAGCGCCGCCGGACGCGTTGCATGATCGAGAAAAGCAGCGGGATGACCAGGATGGTGATCCAGGCTCCCTCGACGAACTTGGCGACAACGATGATAACCAGAGCGATGCCGGTCGCGACCGCGCCGAGCCCGTTGATGAAACGCTTTGCCTGCACGCGGGACGACGGTCGTTGTCGCAGTTCGCGCGTCCAGTGCATTGCCATTCCTGCTTGCGATAGCGTGAACGACAGGAACGCGCCGACTGCAAACAACGGAATCAGTTTGTCGGTGATACCGCCGAATGCGATCAGCAGAATGCCTGCGGCGGCGCCCAAGAACAGAATACCGAGCGAATAGACCAGGCGCCGGCCCGGCATGGCGAAATAATGCGGCAGGTACTCATCGCTCGCCAGCAAGCGGCAGACGCGGGGAAAGCCGACAAAACTCGTATTGGCGGAGAGGCACAGGACCGCCAGCACGCTGCCTATTGCAACGTCGTAGACCGGACCTCGGCCGATCAGGGCAGCGGTGAGCTGTGACAGCACGCTCTGATAGCCCGGCTTGCTCTGATCCATCGCGCCGATCGTGAACCCATGCGCGAGCAAGGCAATCGCCAGCAGCAGGAACGCCAGCAGGACGACGATGCCGGTGAGTGTGCGGCGGGCGTGGCTCACCGAGGGCGATCGGAACGCGTTCACGCTGTTGCTGACGGCCTCCACCCCGGTCATGGCGGTGCAGCCGGCGGCGAAGGCACGCAGCACCAGCCAATAATCGACCGCCTGCCGTGCCGGCGGGATTGGCGGCGGTTTCACCACCGGCCCGGGGTTCCCGGCCGCCGT
>Ga0335072_10005819_pt1 | contig 18129 bp, 13 predicted proteins | sample Lox_Sample_21_FD_206725 | JGI IMG/M metagenome (GOLD analysis project Ga0335072, IMG submission 206725) | Soil microbial communities from Loxahatchee National Wildlife Refuge, Florida, United States - Lox_Sample_2.1 | ecosystem: Environmental > Terrestrial > Soil > Wetlands | place: USA... | reverse complement strand
CCGCTGGCCAAGGCGGCCGGCGACGCGGTCCGGGACGGCCGCGTCCGGCTCCATCCACCGGAGATGAACGCCCGGTACTTCGGCTGGGTCGACGACATGCATGACTGGTGCATCAGCCGCCAGCTGTGGTGGGGCCACCGTATTCCCGTTTTTTACGGACCAAACGGATCCGTGCGTTGCGTCGGCCCGGACGAGCAAGCGCCCGAGGGGTGGGCGCAGGATCCCGACGTCCTCGACACCTGGTTTTCCTCGGCCCTGTGGCCGTTCTCCACGCTCGGCTGGCCGGATGACACGCCCGACCTGCGCACCTTCTACCCGACCAGCGTGCTCGTGACCGGCTACGACATCCTGTTCTTCTGGGTCGCGCGGATGATGATGTTCGGCCTGTACGCGATGCGCGACCCCGGACCTTCTGGCCAGGCCCCGGCCGACGCGGTCCCGTTCCGCGTCGTGGTCCTGCACGGCCTGGTCCGCGACCAGTTCGGCAAGAAGATGTCCAAGTCGCGCGGCAACACCGTGGACCCGCTGGACTGGATGGACCGGTTCGGGGCCGACGCCACCCGGTTCACCCTGGCCCGCGGCGCCAATCCCGGCAGCGACATCGCCATCAGCGAGGAGTGGGCGGCCGGCTCGCGCAACTTCTGCAACAAGCTGTGGAACGCCGTCCGTTTCGCCCTCCTCAACGGCGCCCGCGTCCCCGCCGCCGACCTGACCCCGGCCGCGTACTCCGGGCCAGACCGGTGGGTCCTGTCCCGGCTGTCGGCGGTGACCGCCGAGGTGGACGAGCTGTTCGAGCAGTTCGAGTTCGGCAAGATCTGCGACGTGCTGTACCACTTCGCCTGGGACGAGGTCTGCGACTGGTACCTGGAGCTGGCCAAGGTGCCGCTGATCGGCGCCGACCCGCAGGCCGCCGAGACGACCCGCGAGGTGCTCGGGTTCGTCCTGGACCAGCTGCTCCGCCTGCTGCACCCGGTCATGCCGTTCGTGACCGACGAGCTCTGGACCGCCCTGACCGGTGAGGACTCGGTCATGGTGACGCCATGGCCCGCGTTCTCCTACGCCGATCCGGCCGCCGAGGCGGAGATCGACTCGCTGATGCGGCTGGTGACCGAGGTCCGGCGGTTCCGCTCGGATCAGGGCCTGCGGCCCGGGCAGCGGGTCGCCGCCCGGCTGGTCGGCATCGAGGCCACGCCGCTGGCCGGGCACGAGGACTCGATCCGGTCGCTGCTGCGGCTCACTCCGCCCGGGGACGGCTTCACCGCCTCGGCCTCGCTGGCCGCGGCGGACATCACGGTCGAGCTCGACGTGGCCGGGGCGGTGGACATCGCCGCCGAGCGGCGGCGCCTGGAGAAGGACCTCGCCGCGGCCGGGAAAGAAGCCGAGCAAGCGGAGCGGAAGCTGGGTAACGCCGACTTCACCGCCAAGGCTCCCGCCGAGGTCGTGGCCAAGACCCGTCAGCGCCTGGACGCCGCCCGGTCCGACATCGCCCGCCTCGAACGGCGCCTGGCCTCGATCTGACGCGATCCCGGCCCGCAAGTAGGCTGGTGCGATGGACATCGAGACCCGGATGCGCGAGGTCGAGCGGGAGATCATCTCCCGTCGGCCCGAAACCTCCGTGGACCTCGCCCTGGATCGGATGGCCGAGCTCGCCGGGCTGCTCGGTGATCCGCAGCAGGCCAGCCCGGTCATCCATATCACCGGCACCAACGGCAAGACGTCCACCGCCCGGATGACCGACGCGCTGCTGCGCGCCCGCGGGCTGCGCACCGGCCGGTTCACCAGCCCGCACCTGGTCTCGATCAGGGAACGGATCGTGGTCGACGGCGCGCCGATCGGCCCGGAGCGGTTCGTGGCCGCCTACGACGAGGTCATCCCGTACGTCAAGCTGGTGGACGAGCGCCATCCGGTGGCGATGTCCTTCTTCGAGGTCCTGACCGGGATGGCCTTCGCCATCTTCGCCGACACGCCGGTCGATGCGATGATCCTCGAAGTCGGGGTGGGCGGCCGGCTCGACTGCACCAACGTCGCGGACGGCGTGGTCGCGGTCATCACCCCGATCTCCCTCGACCACACCCGGCTGCTCGGCGGCACGGTCGAGGAGATCGCGGCGGAGAAGGCCGGCATCATCAAGCCGGGTGCGGTCGCCGTGCTCGCCCAGCAGCCGCTCGGCGCCGCCGAGGTGCTGCTGCGGTACGCGGTCGAGGTGGGCGCGACCGTGGCCCGGGAAGGCGTCGAGTTCGGCGTGCTGAGCCGCGAGCAGGCGGTGGGCGGACAGCAACTGGCGATCCGCGGCCTGCGCGGCACCTACGAGGACGTGTACCTGCCGCTGTTCGGCCTGTACCAGGCGGGCAACGCGGCCTGCGCGCTCGCCGCCGTCGAGGCGTTCGCCGGAGTGTCGGACGGTGCGGCGTCGGCCGGCGCGGGCGCGCCGCTGGATGCGGACCTGGTCCGGGAGGCCTTCGCGAAGGTCACCTCGCCCGGGCGGCTGGAAGTCGTCAGGCGCAGCCCCACCATCATCATCGATGCCGCCCACAACCCGGCCGGGATGGCCGCCACCGTGGCCGCGATCGAGGAGGCGTTCAGTTTCGCCCGCCTGTCCGGCGTCTTCGCGGCCAGCGGCGACAAGGACGTGGCGGGCATCCTGGCCGAACTGGAGCCGCTGCTCACCGACATCGTGGTGACCCGCAATTCCTCCGACCGCTCCATGGATCCCGAGCAGATCGCCGAGCTCGCCGCCGAGATCTTCGGCGAGGACCGGGTCCAGATGGCCGAGCGCCTCGACGACGCGATCGAGATCGCGGTCGCGCTCGCCGACGAGGCCGTAGCGGAGACCGGACCGGGCAGCGGCGGAGTGCTCATCACCGGATCCGTCATCACCGCGGGCGACGCCCGCCGGCTGCTGGCCCCGGCCGGCGGCGAGCTGCCGCCCGAGCCGTCCGCCAGCCAGCCCTCGCGCCACTCGTTCACCGCCGCGGAGCTGTCATGAGCAGCAAGCAAGCTCAGGCCGCCGTGCGGCCCGGTCTCAGCCGTGGCGCTGTCACCAGCAGCAAGCAGCTGCGGCAGCTGTGCGGCACGGTCCTGGTCATGGAGGCTGTCGTCATCGGGCTCGCCATCCCGGTCGCCATCGTCCAGGAGCACCTGCGCCACGGCGTCGCGGGCGGCGTCGGCGGCGGCCTGGCCGTGTGCGCCCTCCTGCTCAGCGGCGTGGTCGGCCGCCCCGGCATGGGCTGGGCGCTGTGGGCGGGCACCGCGCTGCAGGTTCTGGTCATCGTCGCAGGCGTCGTCGTCCCCGCCATGTACATCCTCGGCGCGATCTTCGCCGCGCTCTGGGTCACCGGAATCTGGCTCGCCCGCCGCCTCCAGACCCCCGCCGCGCCGCCCCCTTCCGCCCCACACACCCCCGACGCCCCACACACCCCCGACGCCCCACGCGCCTAGCTTCCCCTCCCGAGCCCCGCGCCCGCGTCCCATCCGCCCCCTGCGTCTCCTCGGTCTGTCCTTTACCCTGGGTGCTTGCGATCTGCGGCGTATCCTCGGCCGGGTACCCCGGCGCGCCGCAGGTCCGGCAAGCCAGTGGCACGCCAGATCGTGGGTAAGCTTGAGTGGAGTGGCGAATCATCAGCAACCGGCGGCGGACTCGCTCACGACCGGGGAGATCTATTTCCGGAACCCGGTGAGTCGGCGTCACCGTTGTCCAAGTAAGACCCCCCAGGCCTCTTCACGGCGTGGATCACCAAACCCACGTTGACAGTTCCAGATCTCCAGCCCGGATCGGAAGGTTCCCGTTCCCGATGAGCAACGCGCTGACGTTCCTCGGCCGTGATATGGCGGTCGATCTCGGCACTGCGAACACGCTGGTCTACGTACGTGGACGTGGCATCGTGCTGAACGAACCGTCGGTGGTCGCGCTCAACACCAACAACGGCCAGATCGTCGCCGTGGGCGCCGAGGCTAAACGCATGATCGGCCGCACCCCGGGCAACATCGTGGCGGTGCGCCCGCTCAAGGACGGGGTCATCGCCGACTTCGACGTGACCGAGCGGATGCTGCGGTACTTCATCCAGAAGGTGCACCGGCGCACCCACCTGGCCAAGCCGAGGCTCGTGGTGGCCGTGCCGAGCGGGATCACCGGGGTGGAGCAGAGCGCGGTGAAGGAGGCCGGCCACCAGGCCGGCGCCCGGCGGGTCTACATCATCGAGGAGCCGATGGCCGCGGCGATCGGCGCCGGCCTGCCGGTCAACGAGCCGACCGGCAACATGGTGGTCGACATCGGCGGCGGTACCACCGAGGTCGCGGTGATCTCGCTGGGCGGCATCGTCACCTCCCAGTCCATCAGGGTCGGCGGCGACGAACTGGACCAGGCCATCATCACCTTCGGGAAGAAGGAATACTCGCTCATGCTGGGCGAGCGGACCGCCGAGGAGATCAAGATGGCCCTCGGTTCCGCGTTCCCGTCCGAGGACGAGCCGCACGCCGAGATCCGGGGCCGGGATCTGGTCAGCGGCCTGCCCAAGACCGTGGTCATCTCCGCGGCTGAGGTGCGCCGCGCCATCGAGGAACCGCTTAACCTGATCATCGACGCGGTCAAGGCCACGTTGGATAAGTGCCCGCCCGAGCTGGCCGGCGACGTCATGGACCGGGGCATCGCCCTGACCGGCGGCGGCGCTCTCCTGCGCGGACTAGAGTCACGAATCCGGGAGGAAACGGGGATGCCCGTGCAGGTCGCGGACAACCCGCTGGACTCCGTGGTGCTCGGCACGGGCAAGTGTGTCGAGGACTTCGAGACGTTGCGTCAGGTGCTGGTGCCGGATTCCAGGCGCTGATCCTGGCGCGGCCCGAGAACCCCGCGGCAGCCAAACGGACGAGGAGCGGGACTGACGAGGAGCGGCAGTGCACGACAGCCGGCGTACACGCCTGGTTCTTGGGGTGCTCCTGATCATCGCGATCGCCCTGATCACGCTGGATTTCCGAGATGGTGGCGCGTCCCCGGCCCGTAACGTCGGCGCGGACATCTTCGGGCCGGTCGAGCGGGTCACCCATGACGTCACCGACCCGATCGCCAGCCTCTTCGACTCGGTCACCGGGGGTTCCTCGGCGCAGAGCACGATCGCGAACCTGCAGCAGGAGAACGCTGCGCTGCGCGCTCAGCTCAGCTCCGCTCAGCTCAGCAAGGCCGCCCGGCAGCAGCTGGCCCAGCTGCTGCAACTCGACGCGGGCGGCTACCGGATCATGGCCGCGAACGTGATCGCGGCGGGCGGCGACTACTCCGACACGGTCACGCTGGACGTCGGCCGCAGCGACGGGATCAAGCCGGACGAGACCGTGCTGAACGGCTCCGGCTTCGTCGGCACCGTCACCCAGGTCAGCGAGGACACCTCGACCGTCCTGCTGGCCGACGACGCGTCGTCGGTGATCGGCGTGCAGATGCAGGGCAGTGGCGAGATCGGTGCCGTCACCGGGACGGGCAAGTCCATGTCCGGGTCGGCCATGCTGCGGCTCACCTTGTTCGACGCGAACGCGACGCTGCAGCCCGGGCAGCAGGTCGATACCTACGCCTCGGTGGGCGATCAGCCGGAGGTTCCCGGCGTGCCGGTGGGCATGGTCGTCTCGGTCCAAAGCAGCCCCGGGTCGCTCACCCAGACGGCGCTGATCCGGCCCTTCGTCAACTTCACCGCCCTCGGCGTGGTCGGCATCGTGGTCCAGGTGCCCAAGCACAACCCGCGGATCTCGATCCTGCCGCGGCCCGCGCCCACGGTCACCGTCACCGTGACCCCCAGCCCGTCCTCATCGGCCTCCCTCGCCCCCGGCACCGCGCCGTCGTCGTCCGGGGCGGCCTCGTCGCCCTCGGCTACCCCGTCAGCGACGGGTGGCGGCGGCTGATGGTCCGCGGGCTGATCTCTTTCGTAGTCGCGGGGATCGCGGTCATCGTCCAGCTCACCATCGTGGACCGGATCGCCTTCCCCGGCGGGACCGGACCCGACGTCGTATTGCTCGCCGTGGCCGCGCTGGGCCTGGCGAGCGGTCCGATGATCGGCGTGCTGGTCGGCTTCTGGGCCGGCCTGGCGCTGGACGTCGCCCCGCCCGGCAGTCACTTCGTCGGCCAGAACGCCCTGGTCTTCTGCCTGATCGGTTACTTGTGCGGGCTGGCCGCCGACGTGCCGAACAACGAGGGGGCACCGGAGCAGGGGCACACGGCACTGTTCGAGATTGTGGTCACGGCCCTGGGCGCGGTCCTCGGCGAGGCGCTGGCGGCCCTGCTCGGCGCGATGCTCAGCGATCCGCGGGTGACCTGGTCCGCCATCAGGCACGTGCTGCCCGTGGCCGCGGCCTACGACGTGCTGTTGTGCCCGTTCGTGCTGTACGCGGTCGCGGCCGCGCTGCGCCTGGCCGGAACGCCGAAGTCGGAACGGGACCGGGCCGCGTGGGCCGCGCCCGCGGTGCGCGCGCCAGCAGGCTCGGCCCAGGGTGCGGTCCGGCAGGTGAACGGCGGTAACACGCCGCGGCTGCGGCTGGCCGAGCGCGGCAAGGGGGAGGGCCTGGGCAGCGGCCTGCGCGGTCAAGGGGCCGCCGGCCTGGCTACGGCCCGGCGCGAACCGAGGCTGAAGCTCGGCCAGGGCGGCCCGCTCGGCGCGACCGTTGGTGCCGCCTTCTCAACCAGCGGCTCGCGCCGGGGTTCCGGGCTGTCCAGCGGTACGATGGCCGGAGCCCTCGGCGGCGCGGCCAAGGTCAAGTTCGCGGCCCGCCGCGGCGAAGGCACGCTCGGCGGCACCTGGGGTGGGCTCGGGGGAGCCAGCAGAGCGCTGAATTCCAGCCTGACCAGCTCCCGGTTCGGCCCGTCACGGATGGGCCGGTCCCTGCTCGGCGGCTCGGTCTTCAGCCACTCATCCTCGGCGCTGCGCCCGTCCGCCCCGCCCCGGCGGCCCGCCGCGATCGGCCGGTCATCCTTCTTCGGCCGTTCACCCTTCCTGAGCCGGTCGCCCAGGTTCGGCGGCTCGTCGGCGCTCGGCCGGCCATCCGGACCCGGCCGGACATCCGCGCTCGGCCGCTCTCTCGCGCCCCGCCGGGCGGCCAGCCTGATGCGCTCGACGCCTGGCGGCTCGGCCACCGGATACGCGCCCCTCGCCCGCAGGACGGGTGTGCTGGCCCGGTTGACCGGTGCGCTGCGTCGGCCGGCCCGGCACCAGCCGCGACTGCGCCAGCACCAGACCGCCTTCCGCCAGCCGGCCAGGGCCAAGTCGCCGGGCCGCGGCTGGCTGCGCCGCTCCTCCCTGCGCGGCGGCACGCTGAGCGGCGGTCGCACGCCCCGGCTGGGCCAGAGCCGCACCCGGCTCCATATGCCTCGTCCCAGAAGCAAGCGGAGATGGCGGACAGGAGGTTACCGGTGAACGTGTCGTCGCGCCGCCGTCTCGTGGTGCTCTACGTGCTCGCGGCCGCGATGCTGGTCTCGCTCGGCGGCCGGCTCTACTACCTGCAGGTCATGAACAACACCTCGTTCACCAAGCTGGCCCAGCAGAACCAGACCCGGGACGTGATCGTGCCCGCCACCCGGGGCCAGATCCTGGACGACGTGGGCAACCAGATGGTCACCAACCTGACGGCCCTGGTCGTCTCGGTGGACATGATGACCCTGAACCAGGAACCCGGCGGCGCCGCGCCCGTGCTGAAACGGCTGGCCCCCATGCTGGGCATGTCGTACACCAAGCTGAGCCAGGAGACACGGCTGTGCACCAAGGGGGTGCCGCAGCCCTGCTGGGCCGGCTCGCCCTACCAGCCCATCCCGGTGGACCAGCATGTCTCCGACCAGGTGGCGCTGCAGGTCATGGAGGAGCAGAAACAGTTCCCTGGCGTCACCGCGCAGGTCCAGCCGGTCATCGATTACCCGGAGCCCGACGGCGCCAACCCGGCCCAGGTGCTGGGCTACCTGCAGCCCATCACCCCGCAGGAGATCGCCAGCCGGCATCTGCCCGTGACCGGCTTCTCCGGCGTGGACCTGGTCGGCCAGGCCGGCCTGGAGGCCCAGTACGACAGCCAGCTCCGCGGCCGGGCCGGGACCCAGGTGGTGTCGGTCAACGCCGCCGGCGACGTCACCGGCACCGTCAGCCAGACCCCGCCCACCACCGGCGATGACCTGGTGACCAGCATCAACGCGCAGGTCCAGGCCGACGCCCAGAACGCCCTGAAGGGCGCGATCGACCGGTCACGAGCCGAGGGGAACGCCGCCAACCAGGGCGCGGCGATCGTGATGACCACCACCGGCCGGGTCGTGGCCATGGCCAGCTACCCGGACTACAACCCGAGCGTGTGGACCGGCGGCATCTCGCAGCAGGAGTTCAACGACCTGTTCGGCACCAAGGACGGGGAGCCGATCATCAACTGGGCCGCACAGGGCCAGTACGCCCCGGGATCGACCTTCAAGGTCACCTCGACCGCCGCCGCCGTGGCCGACGGATACCCGCTGGACGGCCTGTACAACTGCCCCGCCTCGGTCAGCATCGGCAGCGCGACGTACAAGAACGACGGCGAGCCGAGCCTAGGCGACATGACGTTCGCCGAGGCGCTCATCCAGTCCTGCGACACCGTGTACTACCAGCTCGGCTACGACATGTACCTCAGCGACAACCCGAAGGCCAACAACTCCACCGGGCCGAACGCTCCCATCCAGAAGATGCAGAAGATGGAGCTGGCCTGGGGCTTCGGCGAGCCCACCGGCATCGACCTGCCCGCCGAGTCGGACGGCTCCATCCCCACCCGGCAGTGGCTGTACTACCTGTGGAAGGACAACGCCCACACCGGCGAGAACTGGTGCAAGTACGGCAAGGCGAACGGCTCCTACGTCCAGCAGATCGAGTACCAGGACTGCCAGAACGGCTGGCAGTGGGAGCCCGGCCAAGCCGCCATCGCCGCGATCGGCCAGGGCTACGTGACCGTCACTCCCCTCCAGTTGGCCAACGCCTACGTGGCGCTGGCCAACGGCGGCACCCTGTACAGCCCCCGGATCGGCCAGGCGCTCATCTCCCCGACCACGGGGCAGGTCGTCCAGAAGATCAACCCGCCGGTCATCCGCCACCTGCCGGTGTCCGGTAACACGCTGGCCTACATCCGCAGCGCGCTGGCCGGGGTGGTGACCCAGGGCACCGCGGCCGGCGCCTTCAGCGGGTTCCCGCTCAACCAGGTCTGCGTGGCGGGCAAGACCGGTACCGCCCAGCTGTTCGGCAAGAACGCGACCTCGGTGTTCGCCTCGTTCGCGCCGTGCAACGACCCGAAGTACGTGGTCGTCGTCATGGTCCCGGACTCCGGCTACGGCGCCGACGTGGCCGCCCCCGCGGTCCGCCAGATCTGGGACGACATCTACGGCCTGGAGGGACACAAGGCCGCGCTGCCCGGCGGCCGGGTGCCGTCCTCGCTACCGCAGATCACCTCCACCGGCGCGATCGTGGCGCCGGCCGGCTACACCAGGGAGCCATGATGCTGGGCCGGTCCAGCCCGAGCTACGCCGTCCGCGGGTACAGCGTCCCGCGCACCGGGACGTTCTCCGGCCGCTCGCGGTCCCTGCTGGCGCGGTCCTTCGCCCGCAACTCGGTGCTGCGGCAGATGGACTGGCTGCTGGTCGTCGTGGTGTGCGTGCTCAGCGCGATCGGCGTCCTGCTGGTCTGGTCGGCCACCCAGCCCTCGCTGCTCGCCGCGGGCGAGAACCCGCACACCTACCTGGTCAAGCAGGGCCTGTGGGCCGTGGTCGGGCTGATGCTGATGTTCGCGGTGAGTTTCGTGGACAGCCGGCGGCTGCGGTCGTGGACGCCGTTCGTCTACGGCGCGACCGTGCTCGGCCTGCTGGCCGTGTTCGCCACCCATGCCGTCAACGGCGCGCACGCGTGGATCAACCTGCCCGGCGGCTTCCAGGTGGAGCCGTCGGAGTTCGCGAAGGTGGCGCTGGTCCTGGTCCTGGCTACGGTGTTCAGCCAGTCCCGGTGGCGCGGCACGCCCGGCCTGCGCTCGGTGCTCCTGGCCCTGGCCTGCGCCGCGCCGCTGCTGGCCCTGGTCGTGAAGGAGCCCGCGCTGGGCGTGGCCCTGGTGCTCACCGTGGTGACCGCCACCATGATCGTGCTGTCCGGGGCCAAGCTGCGCATCATCGCCGCTCTGGCCGCGGTCGTGGGCGGGGCCGCGGTCCTGGTCGGCGGCACGCACCTGCTGAAGTCCTACCAGCTGACCAGGTTCACCTCGTTCCTGCACCCGTCCGCTGACCTGGCCGGCGCGGGCTACAACGCGGCCCAGGCCAAGATCGCGGTGGGCTCGGGCGGGATGTTCGGCACCGGACTGTTCCACGGCTCGATCGTCGCGGGCAACTACGTGCCGTCCCAGCAGACCGACTTCATCTTCACCGTGGCCGGGGAGGAACTCGGCTTCGTCGGCACGATCACCATCGTCGTCCTGCTCTTCATCGTCATCGTCCGCGCGCTGCGCGTCGCGGCCCGGACCGACGACCTGTTCGGCGTGCTGATCGCCTCGGGGGTGGCGATCTGGTTCGCGTTCCAGTCGTTCGTGAACGTCGGCATGACGATCGGCATCATGCCGATCACGGGCCTGCCGCTGCCGTTCGTGTCCTACGGCGGCTCGGCCATCTTCGCCGACATGATCGCCATCGGCATGCTTCAGTCGGTCCGCCGCCACCACAACGTCTTCACCGACTAGCGGGCGCGGGTCGCCGGCCTTACTTCGTCGGCGCGAAGATGATCGTGGTCACGTTCGTGTCGCCGAGCCCGGCCACGCTGGTGCCGGGGAACTGGGCCAGGGAATCGACGGTGCCCTTGTAACCGTGACCGCTGAACACGATGTACGCCCCGCTGTCGCCACCCTTGTTGAGCATCGAGTTGGTCGTCACCGTGTAGCCCGCCTGCGGCAGCGCCGTGGCGTAGAAACGCGCCACATCCGCCGGGTCGATCAGGCCGAACACGACCACGAGCGCCTGGCCGCCCGACATGTTCTCCACGACCTTCGCCTTGGCCGGGACGGGGAAGCTGCCCAGCTTCCCCTTGACCGCGATCGTCGTGCCGGCAATGGGCGCGCCCGTCGACGGCGGGGCGGAGGTGGACGCGCTCTGGCTCGCCGAGCCAGTGCTCGTGCTGGACGAACTGGCCGCCGGGGTCCCAGCCGAGCACGCCGCCACGGCCAGGCTGGCCGCGCAGGCGGCCAGGGCAAGCGCGGCGGAGCGGTTCTTGTTCATCGGTTTCCCTCACTCGATCCAGACGTCACAGGTGCCCACCCACCCTAGACGCCCGTCCGGCCTGCTGAGTGCCGTTTCGCCGCAAGCCTGCGATCTGGTCAGGGACGCGGCCGACCTAGCCCGCGCTGTCACCACGGCCCGTTCAGATAACCTACTTAGATGCCTGTTGAATCGGTGTACCCAGCGCTGGAGCCACTGCTGCCCCGCGTGCGCAAGCCGATCCAGTACGTCGGCGGCGAGGTGGGCTCGGTCACCAAGGACTGGGACGCCGCCGATGTGCGGTGGGCGCTGTGCTACCCGGACGCCTACGAGGTCGGGTTGCCCAACCAGGGCGTCCAGATCCTCTACGAGGTCCTGAACGAGCGCGACGGCGTGCTGGCCGAGCGCACCTACACCGTCTGGCCGGACCTCGAGGCGCTCATGCGCGAGCACGGCGTGCCCCAGTTCACGGTGGACGCGCACCGGCCGGTCAGCGCCTTCGACGTGCTCGGCGTCAGCTTCGCGACCGAGATGGCCTATACGAACCTCCTGACCGTACTCGACCTGGCGGGGATTCCTCTTTTTTCCTCAGAACGGAGCGTGGCTCACCCCCTCGTCATCGCCGGGGGCCACGCGGCGTTCAACCCGGAGCCCATCGCCGATTTCCTGGACGCGGTGGTGCTCGGCGACGGCGAGCAGGCCGTGCTCGCGATCACGGACCTGATTCGCGACTGGAAGCGCGCCGGGCAGCCCGGCGGCCGGGACGGCCTGCTGCTCCGGCTGGCAACGGTGGCCTACGTGCCTCGCTTCTACGACGTCTCGTACCACCCTGACGGCAGGATATCGAACGTGACGCCGAACCGTCAAGGCGTCTCGTCATCAGTTTCGAAGCACACGGTGATGGACCTGGACGCGTGGCCGTACCCGCGCCGGCCGATCGTCCCGGTCGCCGAGACCGTGCACGAGCGGTACAGCGTGGAGATCTTCCGCGGCTGCACCCGCGGCTGCCGGTTCTGCCAGGCCGGGATGATCACCCGGCCGGTCCGGGAGCGGTCGATCACCACGGTCGGCTCGATGGTCGCGGGCGGCCTGGCGGCCAGCGGCTTCGACGAGGTTGGCCTGCTGTCGCTGTCCAGCGCGGACCACAGCGAGATCAACGAGATCGCCGTCGACCTGGCCGACTGTTACCAGGGCACCAACGTCGGGCTGTCGCTCCCGTCGACCCGGGTGGACGCGTTCAACGTAACGCTGGCCAACGAGCTGAGCCGCAACGGCCGCCGGTCCGGCCTGACCTTCGCCCCCGAGGGCGGGTCGGAGCGGATGCGCAAGGTGATCAACAAGATGGTCACCGAGGAGGACCTGCTGCGCACCGTCACCACGGCCTACGCCAGCGGGTGGCGGCAGGTGAAGCTGTACTTCATGTGCGGACTGCCGACCGAGACCGACGCCGACGTGCTGGCCATCGCGCAACTGGCCCGCCGGGTCATCGCCGCGGGCCGGGAGGCGACCGGGCGGCGCGACATCCGGTGCACGGTGTCGATCGGCGCCTTCGTGCCCAAGCCGCATACGCCGTTCCAGTGGGCCGCGCAGTGCGCGCCGGAGGTCGTGGACGCGCGGCTGCGCGCGCTCGGCGGCGCGCTGCGCGCCGATCGCGCCTACGGCAAGTCGATCGGGTTCCGGTATCACGACGGGCAGCCCGGCCTCATCGAGGGGCTGCTCTCGCGGGGGGACCGCCGGGTGGGCGGGGTGATCCTGGCCGCGTGGCGCGAGGGCGCGCGGTTCGACGGATGGAGCGAGCACTTCTCGTTCGAGCGCTGGATGCGCTGCGCCGAGTCTACGCTGGCCACCGAGCCGGTGGACGTCGCGTGGTACACTACGCGCGAACGTGATTACAGTGAGGTGTTCCCCTGGGATCACCTGGACGCGGGCCTCGACCGCGACTGGCTCTGGCAGGACTGGCAGGACTCCATCGCCCCCGAGGGAGCGGCTGAGGTGGAAGATTGCCGCTGGACGCCGTGTTATGAATGCGGGGTCTGCTCCGCTATGGGTACCGAGATCCAGGTGGGTCCGACCGGGGAGCGGCTCGACGGGAGGCGCCTGCTTCCCGTAGTGGGCGGGAGGACATGAGCGAGCCGGAAGGACGCGGCGGCGCCTGGACCGAGGAGCGACGCAGTCGCGACGAGGAAAGACGTCGCACTGAACGCGCCCAGAAGGCGAGCGGGAAACACGGCGTAGCCCAGCCGGCCGCCCAGTTGCCTGCGGTGCAGCATCTGGTTGTCCGGTATGCTAAGCGCGGAAAGATGCGGTTCGCCAGCCACAGGGACGTGGCACGCGTCTTCGAGCGGGGAGTGCGCCGGGCTGGCTTGCCGATCGCCTACTCTGCCGGGTTCACGCCGCACCCGAGGATTTCCTATTCCGGGGGAGCCCAGACCGGGGTGGCGAGCGAGGCGGAGTACCTGAGCCTCGCGCTGACTTCCCGCCAGGCCGCGTCGCAGGTGCGCGAACTGCTGAACGAGACGTTGCCTGATGGGATAGATGTGATCGACGTCACCGAGGACACCGAGGGGCGCAGTGCCGCCCTGGAAGCGTCGCAGTGGCGAGTGGTTCTGCCGGGCGTGGAGCCAGTGGCGGCTGAGCGGGCCGTCGCCGGTTTCCTCGCCCTCGATGAGGCACCAGTGGAGCGCCTCACCGATAAGGGCGTCCGGCGCCTGGATGCCCGTGCGGCCGTGGTCACGCTCGACGTGGCCGAACCGGCCGAGGCTGACGGCGGACCGCGCGCCGCCGTGGCAGGTGTACAAGGTTGTGCCATTCTTCGAATGGTTGTTCTGCATATGGCTCCCGCTGTACGGCCCGATGACGTGCTGACCGCGCTTCGCGAGCAGCACGGCCTCGTCCCGTCCTCGCCGCCCATAACCACCCGGCTGGCGCAGGGTTCGCTGGCCCTCCTGGCCGGGACGAGCGTGTTATGAGGGCGTTGCCGTGGTGCAGGGGAGCCGTCACGTGAAGACAGACAATGTGCTCCCGTGCGGTGTGCGGGTGCGCCGCGGCACGCCGCTTCCCGGCGGCATGCCGCGGACTCGCGCGCCCGGGAGCCTGACTGGAGATTGCCCGAATGCTCGAGAGCGAGCTGTACGACAGAGAAAACAATGACAGTGCCGGGGGCGGCCGCGATACGGGGGAGCTGAACCCCCCCGCGCCCAGCGTGCCGGCCGCCGTGTTCCAGCCGCCGCCGGTGGTGTTCCAGCCGCCCGCGTTGCGGCCCGAACCTGTATCGGCCCGCGAGCCCGCGCCGGCCCGCGAGCCCGCGCCGGCCCGCGAATCCGCGCCGGCCCGCGAATCCGCGCCGGCCCGCGAATCCGCGCCGGCCCGCGAATCCGCGCCGGCCCGCGAGTCCGCACCGGCCCGCCCGCCGGGCGGGTCGTCGCGGTCGGCCGGGACGTCGGGGAACGGCGAGTCGCCCGGCGAGAGCGGAGCCGATGACGACGGCGCGGGTGCCGGCCGCCGCCGCAGGCGCCGGCCGAGCCGCAGTCGGACCCGGACCGGCGACCAGGATGCCGCGGCCGAAGCCGGCGACGCTCCGGCGAGCCAGGGGGCCGACGGAGCTCAGCACGGCGCCGGCGCCGAGAGCGCCCCAGACCAGCCGGAGACCCAGCGATCCCGGACCTCACGCACGCGTAGCCGGCGGGCCAGCGCGGCCAAGGACTCCGCCGAGCCGCAGGCCGCCGAGGGATCCTCCGGGCCCGCCGATGGCGACGGGCCGGAGGATGACGACGCCGACGCCGCGGACCGCCGGGACGGCGAGACGGGCCAGGGACGACGGCGCCGGCGCAAGCGGCGCCGCGGTTCGGCCGACGGCCTGAACTCCTCCGAGCCCAGCGCCGATGACCCGCCGGACACCGTGGTCCATGTCCGCGAGCCGAACGGCCCCGCCGGTCCCGACGATGTGCGCTCGGTCAAGGGCTCGACCAGGCTCGAGGCCAAGAAGCAGCGGCGCCGCGAAGGCCGGGAAACCGGCCGCCGCCGGCCGCCGATCATCACCGAGTCCGAGTTCCTGGCCCGCCGTGAGTCGGTCGAGCGGACCATGGTGGTCCGCCAGCGCAAGGACCGCACGCAGATCGCGGTGCTGGAAGACGGCGTGCTGGTCGAGCACTACGTGAACCGGTCCAGCCACCAGTCCTACGTGGGCAATGTCTACCTGGGCAAGGTGCAGAACGTCCTGCCGTCCATGGAGGCGGCCTTCGTCGACGTCGGCAAGGGCCGCAACGCGGTGCTCTACGCCGGCGAGGTCAACTTCGACGTCAGCGGCCTGGAGGGCCAGCCCAAGCGGATCGAGTCCGCGCTCAAGGCCGGCCAGTCGTTGATCGTGCAGGTCACCAAGGATCCGGTCGGCCACAAGGGCGCCCGGCTGACCAGCCAGATCAGCCTGCCCGGCCGGTACCTGGTCTACGTGCCGGGCGCGTCCATGACCGGCATCAGCCGCAAGCTGCCCGACACCGAACGCAACCGGCTCAAGCAGATCCTGAAGAAGGTCATGCCGGAGGACGGCGGCGTCATCGTCCGCACCGCGGCCGAAGGCGCGGCCGAGGAGGAACTGGCCCGCGACGTGTCCCGGCTCGCCGCCCAGTGGGAGGCGATCGAGAAGAAGGCCAAGACGGCCAGCGCGCCCGCGCTGCTCTACAGCGAGCCCGACCTGACCATCCGGGTCATCAGGGACGTGTTCAACGAGGACTTCAGCAAGCTCGTGGTGTCGGGCGACGAGGGCTGGGACACGGTCGACGAGTACGTCAGGTACGTCGCCCCGCACCTGGCCGACCGGCTCACCCGCTGGCGGGAGGACCGGGACGTGTTCGCCGCCTACCGCATCGACGAGCAGCTGGCCAAGGCGCTGGAGCGCAAGGTGTGGCTGCCCAGCGGCGGCTCGCTGGTCATCGACAAGACCGAGGCGATGACGGTCATCGACGTGAACACCGGCAAGTTCACCGGCCAGGGCGGGAACCTGGAGGAGACCGTCACCCGGAACAACCTGGAGGCCGCCGAGGAGATCGTCCGCCAGCTCCGGCTGCGTGACGTGGGCGGCATCGTGGTCATCGACTTCATCGACATGGTGCTCGAGAGCAACCGGGAGCTGGTGCTGCGCAGGCTGCTGGAGTGCCTGGCCCGGGACCGGACCAAGCACCAGGTGGCCGAGGTGACCTCGCTGGGCCTGGTCCAGATGACCCGCAAGCGGGTCGGCGCGGGCCTGCTCGAGGCCTTCTCGGTGCCCTGCGAGTGCTGCAACGGCCGCGGCGTGATCATCACGTTCGACCCCGAAGCCGACGTCCAGGCCTCGCACCACATGCACTCCCGTGGCGCCGGCAACGGGGGCAACGGCGGCAACGGCTCCCGGGGTTCCGGGTCCGGCGGCCCGGCCAGCCCGGCCACCGTCGCCGCCCGGGCCCGCCAGGACGGCCAGCGGACCGCGGACGGCCCGGCCGACGCCCCGCAGCCAGACGGCCAGCCGCCAGACGGCCAGCCGGAGGAGGCCACGCCGGCGGTCGCCGCCGAGGCCGCCGACGGACCAGCCGAACCGTCCCGTTCCAGCGGCCGTCGCCGCCGTCGCCGCCCCGCCGCAACGATCGCCGCCGCCGCCACCGAAGCTCCGCTGGCCACGGAAACCCCCGCCGCCCCTCCGCCGGCCCAGCCCGGACCCGCCCCGGCCCAGGATGGTGCCGCCTGACGTTCCGAGTTCGTGGATACGCCGCGGTCTGGTAGCCTTGGCGGTCGGGAGTTGCCCGCTGGGCGGGCCCCCTGTGCAAGCGAGCCGCCGTGGTGACCACCGGTGCGCCGGGGCACGCAAGGGAAGCGCGACGAAAGAGAGTTCTCGGGTGTACGCGATTGTGCGCTGCGGTGGCAGGCAGGAAAAGGTCGCGCTGGATGACGTCGTCACCATCGACAAGCTGGACGGCGCGACCGGTGAAAGCATCACGTTGCCGGCCCTGCTGGTCGTCGACGGTGACCGGGTCATCAGCGACCCCGCCGAGGTCGGCCGCTACCAGGTCACGGCGGACATCGTCGGTGACGCGGCAGGCCCCAAGATCAACATGATCCACTACCGGAACAAGACCGGCTACCGGCGCCGCCTGGGCCACCGGCAGAAGTACACCCAGGTGCGGATCACTGGCATCGGCGCCGAAGCCAGGCCGCAGGGCAAGGCGGCGGCCGCGACGAACGCGCAGGAGGACTGAGATGGCACACAAGAAGGGCGCGTCATCCAGCCGCAACGGCCGCGACTCCAAGGCCAAGCGCCTGGGCGTCAAGCGCTTCGGAGGTCAGCTGGTGAACGCGGGCGAGATCATCGTCCGCCAGCACGGCACGCACTTCCACCCCGGCCAAGGTGTCGGCCGGGGCGGCGACGACACGCTGTTCGCGCTGGTCGGCGGGACGGTTGAGTTCGGCACGTTCCACGGCCGCCGGGCCGTGAGCATCCTTCCTGCCGAGCCGCCGGCGTAGGGCTCGCCGGGAGCAACACAACCACGAAGGCGGGCCGGGTCATCTGGCCCGCCTTTCCTATGCGGGAAACGAGGAAACTGCAGTGGCGGAGTTCGCCGACCGGGTCACGCTGCGCGTGCAGGCGGGCCACGGCGGAAACGGCTGCGCCTCGATCCACCGGGAGAAGTTCAAGCCGCTCGGCGGCCCCGATGGCGGCAACGGCGGCCGGGGCGGCGACGTGATCCTCGAGGTGGACGCGAGCTCGGCGACGCTGCTCGACTTTCACCGCCGCCCGGTGCGCCGGGCCGGCAACGGACGGCAGGGCGAAGGCTCCAACCGGACCGGCGCCAACGGCGCGGACCTGGTCATCCCGGTGCCGAACGGGACGGAGGTCAAGACCGCGGACGGCGAGGTGCTCGCCGACCTGGTCGGCGTCGGCACCCGGTTTGTGGCCGCGGCCGGCG
>Ga0335072_10005818_pt1 | contig 18130 bp, 17 predicted proteins | sample Lox_Sample_21_FD_206725 | JGI IMG/M metagenome (GOLD analysis project Ga0335072, IMG submission 206725) | Soil microbial communities from Loxahatchee National Wildlife Refuge, Florida, United States - Lox_Sample_2.1 | ecosystem: Environmental > Terrestrial > Soil > Wetlands | place: USA... | reverse complement strand
GGCGCCTTTGGCAGGCTTGACCACGGCTCTGGCAACCGATGGCCTGTTGAGCCCGACCGGAGCGGGGTTGGCGGCACGATGAACAAGGTCAACCAACGGGTCCGCTGGGCGGGTGCGGGTACCTGCCTCCTTTTGGCGGCGCTTTTTGTGCAACTCAGCTACCTGCAGGTGTTCCACGCAGGCGCCCTCAACAGCAACCCGCTCAACACGCGCGACGTCCTCGCCCAGTTCACTGCTCCCCGTGGGGCCATCATCTCGGCCGATGGGGTTACCCTCGCCGAGTCGGTCCCGAGCAACGACCAGTACAAGTACCAGCGGGAGTACCCGCAGGGTGCGCTGTTCGGCTCGATCACGGGCTATTTTTCCTTTATCTACGGCACGGACGGGCTCGAGGACGAGTACAGCTCCGTCCTCAGCGAAGCCAATACTCCCGTCACCTTGCCGAAAGACCTCCAGCAAATAAAGGAGTTTTTCACCAACCAGCCCGCCCCGGACGACCTTCACATCACCGCGCTCAGCTGGCTGCAACAACTGGCGGCGACCGAGCTCGCCGGGAGGGCCGGTGCCGTCGTGGCGCTGGCTCCGTCGACCGGTGCTGTCCTTGCGATGTACTCCAACCCCAGCTACAACCCCAACCCTCTCGCCAGCCACAACCCTGCAGTCGAAGAGGCGGCTTGGAAATCGCTCAATGCCGACCGCGGCAGCCCTCTAGTTGCGGCCGCTTACCGGCAACGGTTTTTCCCCGGCTCGACCTTCAAGATGATTACCTCGGCCGCAGTGTTCGACCACGACCCGGCCCTCGCCAACCGTGCCATCCCGGTGTTGACAGGCCTCGTCCTGCCGGACACGGCCGGGCAAGTACTGCACAACTTCGGCGGAGAAGCTTGCGGCGGCAAGCTGACTGAGCTTTTCACCGTCTCGTGCGACACCGGCTTCGCGCGTCTCGGCCTCGACCTCGGGGGGGACAAACTGGCAGAAGAAGCCAGGGCGTTCGGGTGGGACAAGGTACCGCCGCTCGACCTCCCGGGAGTCGCCGAATCCTATTTCCCGCCCGCCAGCTCATTTTTTCAAAACGCGGGCGCCTTGGCCAAATCTGCCATCGGGCAGGAAAGTGTCCAAGCTGTGCCCCTCACACTTGCTCTGGACGCCGCTGGGATCGCAAATGGGGGCAAGATCATGACCCCCCACCTCATGGCGGACGTGACCGGCTCACAGGGGCAAACGGTCACGTCGTACAAGCCGAGCGTCTGGCTCACGGCTACTTCCCCCGCGACGGCGAAGCACCTCACCAACTTGATGCTTTCGGTCGTAAACAGCCCCAACGGCACCGGGGTCGAGGCCCGGATCCCCGGGATCCAGGTCGCTGGGAAGACAGGCACGGCGCAAACAGGCGGCCCTTACATCGAAACTTGGTTCGTGGCATTCGCGCCGGTGCCCAACCCCAAGATCGCAGTTGCCGTGCTGGTCGAGGACCAACCACCCGCTGACGAGTACCAGGGCGGGACAATTGCCGCCCCAATTGCGAAGGCAATTATCCAAGCGTACCTGGAAAAGGGGGAGACGTGAACGAGCCTCGCGGAGGCAACAGCGCCACGCGCCAACACCCGGGCACCAAGACACTCATAGGCTGTGGCCGGCATGTCATCTCCTGAAGTCTTCAGCGACCGCTACGAACTGGTCCGCCACATCGCCCGCGGGGGGATGGCACAGGTTTACCTCGCACAAGACCTGCTGCTCGACAGGCCGGTCGCGATCAAGGTCCTTTTCCCCGAGCTTTCCTCCGACCCTTCGTTCGTGGAACGGTTCCGGAGAGAGGCACAGGCAGCCGCGAACCTTTCCCACGCCAACATCGTCTCGATCTATGACTGGGGCCAAGGCGAGCACACCTATTTCATCGTCATGGAGTACATCGACGGGCAAACGCTGTCTTCGTTGATCCGCCAGGGCCCACTTCCCGCAAGTCGCGCTGCGGCGATCGGGGCCGACATAGCAAGCGCTCTCGATTTTGCCCATCGTCGCGGCGTCATCCACCGCGACGTGAAGCCAGGGAACGTCCTCATCGACCGCACCGGCCAAGTCAAGGTGGCGGACTTCGGCATCGCGCGTGCGGTCACCAACGCCAGCGAAGGCCTCACCCAGACCGGCGCGGTGATGGGCACGGCAACCTATTTCTCACCGGAGCAGGCGCAGGGCCAACCCGTGGACGCCCGTAGCGACGTTTACTCGCTCGGGGTGGTCCTTTACGAAATGGTCACGGGAAGACCGCCTTTTTCGGGGGACAGCCCGGTAGCGATCGCTTACAAGCACGTCCGCGAGTACCCGCCGCTCCCCTCGAGCATCAACCCCTCGGTGCCGCCGGATTTCGAAGCGATCGTTATGGCGGCAATGGCCAAGGACCCCGAGGAGCGGTACCAGAGCGCTAACGACCTGCGCGACGACTTGATACGGTTCCAAAGAGGCCAGCCGGTGCTGGCCTCGCAGGCCACCGGCGCGCAACCGACGCGCGCTATCGGCAGCCCGCCCCCCTATTACTCCGCCTACGACCCGACGTACGTCGGCCAGCCGACCGGCCACCAGACGAGCGTCCTCGGCCCCGAGGCGGCCTACCAGACCGGCTACGCGGCGCCGGAGCCCCAAAGGCGCTCCCGAGCGGGCTGGTGGGGTTCGCTTTTCCTCGTCCTGATCGCGGTCCTCGGCGTGCTCGTTTTCTTTATCGGGCGCAACGCCGGCTGGTGGGGAGGACCGACGGACATCACGGTGCCAGTCGTCAAGGACCTGACCCTGTCACAAGCCGAACAGGCCCTCACCGCCAAAGGTTTCGGCAAACCGTCTGTGCATTACGAAAGCAGCTCCCTCGTCCAGGGAGGTCTCGTGATCAGCTCGGTCCCGGCAGCAGGCCAGGCCGTCCCGCCCACGAGCACCATCACGCTCGACGTGAGCAGCGGCCAGCCCCAAGTTGCGGTCCCGGTGCTCACGAGCTTGACTTGCAGCACTGCGGATACAGACCTTCATTCGAAGGGTTTCGTCTACAAGAACATCCCCAAAAACAGCAGCACTGTGGCGTCGGGCCACGTCATCTCGACGAGCCCGGTGGGTGGTCAGAAAGATTCCCAGGGCAATACCGTCACCGTGTACTGCTCCGCCGGCCGAGCGACAGTAGTCGTGCCGGATCTGCAGGGCATGAGCCCCGATGTCGCGGGCGCAAAGCTTTCGGCCGACCACCTCACACCCGGCCCGATCGTCAACGTACCCTCGTCGACCATCAAGGCGGGTTTCGTCGCGTATACGGACCCGTCGCAAGGCAACGTCGAACCCTGGGGTACCAAAGTGACACTTTACGTGTCGGGCGGGCAGGCGATGACGGTGGTACCACCCAACCTGGACGGCCAGAGCGAGTCCAAGGCACAACAAGAGCTCGCTGCCGCCAACCTCGGCTTTGCGGTCGAGCCTGAGCCTGTCAGCAACCCGGCACAAAACGGCTACGTGGTAAACAGCCATCCGACCCCGGGATCTTCGATCCGGCAAGGCTCGGCCGTGACGATCTACGTCGGCGTGTACACCGGCCCGACGACCACCAAGCCCAAGCCGACCACGACGACCGTCGCAACGACCACCACTACCACCACGACCACGCCGCCCCCAGCCACCAGCACCACGCTGCCTACGACGACGGCGCCGGCCACAACAACGACTATTGCCAGCACGACCACCTCCGCCACCGCCACCTCGACGACAGTCGCCTCGAGTACGACGACCTCTGCGGCGGCCAACGGCGGAGGTGGTACGAGCCCGCCAACAGTGCCGGGGTAGCCGCGCGCAACCTTGGAGCCGTGCGCGGGCCGCCGGGGCGGGGCGGCTAGACGAAGGCTGCTGGCGCGGGAGGCTCGAGGCTGGCCGGCACCACACCGCAAAGCCCGAGCCAGTTGGCGAGCAACTGGTGACCAGCCTCGGTGAGCACCGCTTCGGGATGAAACTGGACACCCTCGACGGCAAAGCGCTTGTGGCGCAACCCCATGACGGTCCCGTCCGCCGTCCAGGCGCTCACCTCGAGGTCGGGGCCGAGCGTGCCCCGGTCGACGACAAGAGAGTGGTAGCGGGTCGCTGTCAGCGGGGCCGGCAGCCCGGAAAATATCGAGCGGCCGTCGTGGTGGACCTCGGAGGTTTTGCCGTGCAGCAACTCGGGCGCACGCACGACCTGCGCCCCGTACGCGTACCCGATCGCCTGGTGGCCGAGGCAGACGCCGAGCACCGGGTACCGGCCGGCGAAGGCCTGCACCAACGGGACGCTTATCCCGGCGCTGTCGGGGCGGCCCGGCCCCGGTGAGATCACGATGCCGGCGGGGGCAACCGAGGCGATCTCCGAAAGGGTGATGGCGTCGTTACGGACTACAACGGGCTCCACACCGAGCTGGCCCAGGTACTGGACGAGGTTGTAGACGAACGAGTCGTAGTTGTCGACGACGAGCACCTTGGCGGTCATTGCAACCGACAGTAATCTCTACCCATGCCACGACGTACCAAGGACGCACCCGGCAGGGTCACCCCCAGCGCGGACGCACGCCGGCAAGCCCTCGGTGGCGCCACCTCGAGCGGCCGTTATACAGCCCCCCTCCCGATGGACTACCGCCACAGTTCGTGGTGGGTCCCGGCGTTCATGCTGGCCTTCTTCGCTGCGGGCTTGCTGATGATCGTCCTCAACTACATCAGCCTCCTGCCTTCAGCGCCCTCCAACTGGTACCTGCTCGGGGGGCTAGGGCTCATCATCTGCGGCTTCGCCATTTCGACTCAGTACCGATAGACCGGCCACCACTTGTGGCCGGCGCGCAGACGGCTCGGCACGGAGGCTTCGGCTCTTGGCGCCACCTGGGCTCGAGGTTTTTCGGCGCTCTTTCGCCGGCAGGCCCGTGCGCCGAGGACGAGGATTGGGCACTGCGCTCGCTGCTAGAGGGGGAGCGGTCCCTCTGGCACCGGATGTCCGGGCCCGACCGGCGCCACGCCGTAGGCGTGGCAAAAGAGGCCCTCGAGCTGTTGCGCGAGCAGGGACCGGGAACAGCCGAGGGAGCCGAGGCCCCCGCAGACGTGCCGAGGGAGGTCGTCGCCGCCGCGCTCCTTCACGATGTCGGCAAGCTCGAGTCGTCCCTCGGGACGTTCAGCCGGGTGGCCGTGACCCTTGCAACCATGGCCGCCGGCCGCGAACGGCTCCTCAACTGGTCGGAGGGCGCGCAGGCCCGCCATGCGAGCTCGTGGCGAGCACGCGCCGGCCTCTACCTGGTTCACGACTCCCTGGGCGCACGCCTCCTCGAAGACGCAGGGAGCGACCCGTTCACGGTGTCATGGGCTCGCGAGCACCATCTCTCGCCCGGCCGATGGACCGTGGACAAAGATGCCGGCGCCGCGCTCAAGGCCGCCGACGGGGACTGACGCCACCAACCCCCGGGCCCGCCGGCGGGTCAAGCTGCTCGCCTTCGCCGGGCTGGATAGAGGCGTCGTCGACGCCCCCCGCCCCGCCCGGCCCGGCAGGGCCCCTGCGGCCACCCCTCGAGTGCGCCCCGCCTGCCCGGCCCGCTTCCCAGTGGGCCCCGCCTCCAGTAGTCGCCGCCTTGTAGGACCTGTACCTGTGCAGCAGGAACACGGCTATAGCGAGCACGACAAGGACGGCCAGGATGTAACCCGCGTCGGTCACGCCGTGCATCACCGACTTCCAGCGGCTCCCCACCTCATAACCGATCGAGGCCATTGCCGTGTCCCAGACGATGCTCCCGGCAGCGGTGAGGAGGCCGAAACGGAGCAAGGGGACTTCTGCCACGCCGGCGGGTAAGGCAACAAAGCTGCGTACGACCGGTACCAGGCGGCTTACGAAGACGCCCCAGTTGCCGTGGCCGCGGAACCAAGCCTCGGCTCTATCGAGATCCTGATGGCTGAGCAGCAGGTACTTGCCGAAGCGGTCGACGAATGCGCGTCCGAACGTACGGCCGATGACCCAGGCGATGTAGGAACCGATGACCTCGCCAAGGGCTCCGAGAAGGATGACAGCCAGCAGGTTTAGCTTGCCCTCCGCAGCGAGGACCCCTGCGATACCGAGCGTCAGTTCGGACGAAGTGGGGACGCAGCAGGACTGGAGGACGCAGAGCAGGAATATGGCTGCGTAGCCCGACGAGGTGACGAAGCTCGTCGGGTTTAACAGAGCGAGCATCGCCATACCTCGCGAGCGCTTGCGCACCACGGCGAGCCGCAGCAGCTCGATTTACAGCCCGTTGCGCCCATCCCGACACGATACCGGCCTCCGGCCTGCCGCTCCATGGCACGACGACGGCGCGCGGTATGGGAAGATCTTTTTCCCGTGGGCCAAAAAGATCTTGCTGCCGAGCCTGCCCCCTTGCGCGAGCAGCGGCCGCCTCCCCCTTTCCCAACCATCGAGGGCGGCTGGCGGACAATACTCGCCGACCCGCCCTGGCGCTTTAGGAACAGGACTGGCAAGGTCGCGCCCGAGCACCGCCGGTTGGACCGTTATTCGACCATGGACCTGGGGACGCTTTGCTCATTGGACGTCGCTTCCGTCGCCGCCCGGGACGCGCACTTGTACCTCTGGGTGCCCAACGCGCTGCTGCCTGAGGGTACCCGGGTCATGGAGGCATGGGGTTTTCGGTACGTGTCCAACCTGATCTGGGCCAAGAGGCGCAAAGACGGCGGCCCTGATGGCCGGGGCGTCGGGTTTTACTTCCGCAACGTCACCGAGCCCCTCCTGTTCGGTGTCCGCGGCAGCATGCGGACGCTGCCGGCAGGCCGTTCACAGGTGAACATGATCGAATCGCGAAAGCGGGAGCACTCGCGAAAGCCAGATGAGCAGTACGACCTCATCCAGCGGTGCTCGCCCGGCCCCTACCTGGAGATGTTCGCCCGCTACCCGCAGCCCGGCTGGTCCGTCTGGGGCGACGAAGCCGGACCTCATGTCACACCGCGCGGACGTGCGCACGAAGGTTACGCCGGTGGCCCGATGGAGCGCGTGCCTCCACGTACCCACCTGCCCGACGGCGCACGACGCGCCTTCGGCCCGCACCTAAAGCCGACCCACATTTCGGCTGCTCTGCCAAGCGGATGACACGCAGGCGACAGGCGAGTTACAACAAAGTTACATCCGTGTGACACTCCCCAGGTTAGTCCACAACTGTGGAAATACGAGCCCGGTCGGGTTCAGCCCAGGGAGCTGAGCACGCATGCGCTCGCCACCCCGCCCTCTCCGGCGGCGCAGACGACGGCGGTACCGTTGCGGCTCTCCCCGAGACGGGCGACGGCCTCGGCGAACAAGCCAGCCCCTATTGCCCCGACCGGCGCCGCTGTAGCGAGGGCCCCGCCGTTGGCGTTGACGTCGGACAACTTGACGCCGGTCTCGCAAGCCCAGGCGAGGAGGCCGGCGGCGCTGCTCTCGTAAACGAACCAGTGGTCGACGTCAGTTACGGCGAGGCCCGCTTTTTGTAGCGCCGAAAATGTTGCCGGGACCGCAGCAATCGGCCAGACCTCAGGTGACGCCCCTCCCGAGGCAAACGCGAGCAGCTCCGCCTTCGGCCGCAGCCCGAGCCGGCGCGCCGCCGCCAGGCTCGTGACGACGACTCCGGCGGCCCCGTCGCCTTCTGCTGCCATGTTGGCAGCGGTCACCAGCCCTCCCGGCAGGTAGGCGGGCCGCAACTTGGCGATGTCCCGTTTCCGGCCCAGCGCAACAGCTTCGTCGGTAGAAAGCAGTGCGGGCACTCGTGGGCGCCGCTTTGCCTTCACCGGCACCTGCTCGGCCGGGGACGGCAGGACGAGCCGCTCCTGGCGGACAGGGGTTATGAAACCGGGAGGTTGCGCCTCCGCGCGGAGCGCTCTTGCGGCGCTTTCGTTGGCCCATTCGTCGAGCTGGGCTCGCGTGAGGCGCCAACGCCTTGCCACCTCTTCAGCCACAAGACCGGGAGGGAGCAGCCCGGCGGCACCTTTGTACCTGGCCGTGAGCCTGGCCCCGTAAGGCTTGCCGATGGCAGGCTGTGCGAGCGGCGCGCCCAGTGGCACCACCGACATGACCTCGACACCCCCGGCCACGACGACTTCTTGGGCTCCTGCCTCAACGGCTTGCGCAGCCCAAAAGATGGCCTGGGCCGACGATGCAGCGTGGCTGTCGACGACAGAGCCGGGGACCTCCTCGGGCCACCCGGCGGCAAGGACGGAGCGCCGGGCGATGTTGCAGGCCTGCGCTCCCACCTGCGAGGTGCAACCGAGCACTACGCCGTCCACGGCCGAACTTTGCAGGCCGGCACGTTCGAGCAGGACATTGAGGAGCTCGGCCGAAAGGTCGACCGGGTGCCAACCACCCAGCGATCCCCCACGCAGGCCGTACGGCGTCCGGAGCGCTTCGACCACGACAGGCCGAGCAGCGCGCGACGGCCGTCCTCCGGCCCCCGATGCGCGTCCCGGTCCCACGACGCCAAGCCTCCCTAATGCGAGAGGTGGGCGACGTTGACGCCTATCAGCCTGCCGACCACGTAGGTGACACCCGCCGCCAGCATGCTCACGGCGAGCTGGCGCACGGCGCTCTTCAGCACGGGGCGGCCTGTGGCCTGCGACAGCAGGAAGCCGATGACGACAGAAGCTACTGCGACGATGCATACCGAGCTAGCGACCGCAGGCACACCCCGGACGAAGAACCATGGGAGGAGGGGCAGCAGGGCGCCGACGGAGAAGCTGGCAAACGAAGACGCCGCAGCAGGGTAGGGCGATGGGATAGAGGACGGGTCCACCCCGATCTCCTCTCTTGCGTGCGCCTCGAGCGCCATCTCAGGCGTGCGCATCAACATCCCCGCCAGGTACCTGGCAGCGTCCGGTGACAGCCCGCGGCGCTGGTAGACCTCGGCAAGCTCCTCCAGCTCAGCCTCCGGCTCGGCCTTGAGCGCCCGCCTTTCCACCTCAAGCTCCCTGTGGAGGAGGTCTCGCTGGGCAGACATCGAGACGTACTCGCCTGCGGCCATGCTGAACGCGCCGGCCAGGAGGCCGGCCAACCCGGCCAGGCGGACATAGCTCGGGCCGGGTTGGGCGCCGACGACACCAAGGATGAGCGAAACGTTTGTCACCAGGCCGTCGCTAACACCGAAGACAGCGGCGCGCGCTGCGCCGCCCTGGACGTTTCGGTGGTGGTGCTCGAGATCCTGGTGAAGCTCTGCATCCTGGCCGGCCGCAGGCGAGTGGGCGGCCGCAGGCGCGGGGGCGGCCGCAGGCGCAGGCCCAGTGCCCGGGACAACGCTCGTGCCCTCAGGCGGCGCTCCGGTCGGCTTGCGCCTCGCCCTCATGACCCACACCTTTCCAGAGGGCCTTGGCTAGAGCAAGGTCACGACGGCGAGGAGATTGAACAGGCAGTGTGCGACCATGCCTGCACCGAGCCGGCGGGTGAGCCATGCCGTGTAGCCGAGGACCGCGCCGACAAAAAAGAGCGCCAGGACCACCGAAACGTTGGCCCACCCGCTCACCTCGCCGAGGTGAGCCAAGCCGAAAAAACCGGCCTGGAGCCAAATCGCGCCGTGAGGACCGAAGCGGGACTGGAGGCAGGTGCGCAGGTAGCCGCGAAAAAACAGCTCCTCGAAAAACGGTGCGCCTAAGGCGACGATAAGCGCGACGATCACGAAGCCCGCTTCGTGGCCTTGTTGTTGCGTGAGTATCTGGTCGTTGCTGCCTGCAAAACGTGTACCTGAGAAAGGCAGTACCACGGCCTGGGAGATCGCCAGGGCCGCCAACGTCGCGAGGAAACCCCACAGGAGGTCGGCTCTGGCGAAGGCCAGCCCATAATCCCTGCTCAGGCTCGACGAGCCGTAACGCCTCGAGACCAATAGGGCCGTCGCGATCATCGCAGCCCACAACCCAATCTCCCCGAGCAGCTCCGTGAGGGCGCTCGTCTCGCTGCCGGTGATCGCGTAGCCGATGCTTTCCCCCACGCCGGCAAGGACGACCGCCACAGAAGCCCCGAGCAATGCCCACCAGGCCGCTCGAGCAGGTAACTGCACCGTCCCGGTCCTCGTTGAAGGCTGTTCGGTCCTCATCGGAGGCTGCGTAAGGGTGCCGGCCTGCCTAGCCGGCACCAGCGTCGTTTGAGGTGGGCCTGCCTGACCTGGGGTCGTCTGAGGTGCTCCGCCGGGTGGCCATGACGCCCCGAGGCCGTCTGCGGCCCAGCCGTGTTGGCCGGCCGGCCCGGAGGGCCAGGGCATCGTGCTACCAGACGAGCTCGGCGGCACCTGTTCCATCACCTTTGAACGTACTGGTAATGGCTCCATTGGCGAGCCGCTGGCGGAGCGGGCGGCTCGTACTCTACGCTGGTGGAAAGGCCATAGGCTGTTGGGCAGACGCGTACCAGCTTGACCGTCTGGCGACGTAAGCGTGGCAACACGAGCGCCGGGGCTGGGTGGGCTAGCGGCGCCGCGGCTTCGTCGGCTTGGCAGCTTCAGCAGGAGGCAACGAGTGAAACGTCCTTTCCAACCTCATACTCGCAGGCGCGCGAGGCGGCATGGCTTTCGCCACCGGATGGCCACGCGAGCAGGGCGAGCCGTCATCAGAGCACGCCGCCTAAAGGGGCGGCAACGCCTGGCAGCTTGAAGTGGAGATCCCTTGGGCGCTCGGGCTTCGAGGAACTGAGGGGCGCCAGGGCCACCCGTTCCGGGCCGATAACGGTCTCCTGGGTGCCGGGCGCGACCCGGGCTCGCCCCGTTCTCGCCTTCGCGATCAGCAAGCGGGTCGGCAACGCGGTAGCGCGCAACCGGCTCAGGCGGCGGCTGAAGGAGGCGGCGCGCCGGTTCGTCTCCATGCCGGACGGCCTCTACTTGATCAGGACGGCCCCGGCGGCAGCGGCGATGGATTTCGCCTCTCTGCGCAGGCACCTGCAATACGCGGTAGACGGGCTCTCGCGCCCACCGAAGGACCGGCCACAAGGCGGGCACCAGAGCTGCCAAGCGTGACCGACAAGCCACGATCAGTGGCCTCTCGCGCTCTTGTAGTGCTCGTGCAGCTATACCGCGGAGCAACTGCCAACCGTGCCGCTGCTTGCCGCTTCGTGCCCTCGTGCTCGCAGTACGCCCTCGACGCCTTGCGCCTCTACCCCCTCCGCCAGGCTGTGCCGCTTGTCCTCCGCCGCCTTGCTCGTTGCCGGCCCGGAGGGCCCTTCGGCTTCGACCCTGTGCCAGAGGCGACCAGTCTCGGCGAGAGCGCTCGACTACCGCAGCCCGGTACACGGCCCAACACCATGAGCGGGAGCGGCGCCGAATGACGGCCCTCAGCCAGCTGGTCGGTTGGATCCTCGCCGGCTTCTATTCGCTCGTCCCCAACTACGGCGTGGCGATCATCCTGCTCGGCTTGACGTTCATGATCCTGGTCGCCCCGCTGACCCTCAAGTCGACGCGCTCGATGCTGGCGATGCAAAAGCTTCAACCAAAAATGAAGCAGCTGCAGCAGCAGCACAAAAACGACCGGCTCGCGCTCAACCAGGCTCTTACGCAGCTGTACAAGGAGGAGGGGGTCAGCCCCTTCGGAGCGTGCATTCCAACGCTCATACCTCTGCCGCTTTTTTACGTCCTCTACCGCGTCATCGTCGGCCTCGGCAATAAGGCCAAGCACTGCGTCGGCACCCGTTGCGCCGACCCGCTCTACCTGAGCCACAAGACCCGGATGTGGCAAAACCTCTACAAGACGGCTCCAGCCGGCAAGGGCGCTCAGATCCACGCCTTTGGCATCAACCTCGCGACCAGTGCTTGGACCGCCATCACCAAGCACCTCGGCGCCGTCGAGCTCTTCGGCTCGCTCCTCCTGCTCCTCATCATGATCGGGGCCAACTTCTACCAGCAGCTCCAGATCATGAACCTCAACCCGATGGCGCGGCAAAACCAGATGAACCAGCAGATGCAGATCATGCGGTTCTTCCCGATCATTTTCGGGCTGATCTGCGTCCGGCTGGCCTCGGGGCTCGTCCTCTACTACGCGGTGTCGGCACTGTTCCGGGTCGGGCAGCAATGGCTGATGTACCGCCTCGACCCCAAGGTCAAGGCACTCGTTGCGCGAGACGACCGGGACATCGAGGTCATGGAGGCACGCCTCGAGGACGAGGAGCGACGTCCGGTGCGAAAGGCGCTCACCGGGCCGAAAGATGCTGCGTCAAAACCCGTGGGCAACGCGAAGGGCTCCCCACAACGTCCTGGGGCGGCCCGGCCTAGACCTCCCGCACGCCAAACGGGCACCGCAAGAGAGGCCTCTAACGGCAACGGCCAGGGGCCTGGTAAACCACAGCGTCGTTACGCAAGCGCCCAGAGCGGCGCCCAGCGCAACCGCAACCGAAGGCGTCGGAGTAAGTGATGGATTGGGTCGAAACGACTGGCCGCAATGTCGAAGAAGCAAAAAAGTCTGCCCTGGAACAGCTCGGAGTCGAGGAATCGGACGCCGAGTTCGAGGTGGTTGCCGAGGCCAAGATCGGTTTGTTCGGGCGCCTCAAAGAGGAAGCGCGAGTCCGTGCGCGGGTCCAGCCGCGGTACCCTCGCTCCAAGGGTGAACGCCGTGACCGGCGCCGGTCGAGGGCCAGCCGGCCAGACCAGGCCGCCGCAGGCAACTCACGGCCGGCACCGGCCGCCGAAGAGGAGGCCGTCTCATCCTCGGGCAGCCGCCGGCGGCCGAGGAGCGACGAAAACGTCAACCGTCCTCAAACGCCGAGCGGCGCACGTCGCAGGCGTAGGACAGGAGGGGTAGGCAGCATCATGAGCGCAACGGAGGACCGTGACAACGGTCCCGCAAATGCGGTGAGCAACGAGGAACTAGCCAAGGCCGCCGAAGATTTCCTCCGAGGGCTACTGCGCGAGATGGGAGCGCGGGCGGAGGTCAGCTCGAGCCAGCAGGGTGAAGAGTTGATCGAAGTGCTTGTATCCGGAGAAGAGCTGGGGACCCTTATCGGTCCCCGGGGGAGCACCTTGCTCGCCTTGCAAGAGCTGACGAGGATCGTCCTTCAGCGCCACCTGCCTCATCCTGGCTCACGGGTCGTCGTCGACGTCAACGGCTATAGGAAGCGGCGTCAAGAGGCCCTGGCGCGCTTCGCCCAACAGGTCGCTGCAGAAGTGCTCGCGAGCAACAAGAAGCGGGCGCTCGAGCCGATGCCCCCCGCCGACAGAAAAGTGGTCCACGATGCAGTCAACGAGATCGCCGGGGTAAGCACCATCTCCGAAGGGGAGGAGCCCAACCGGCGGGTCGTGCTCATCCCGGCGGAAGGTGCAAGCGGCCCCGCAGCCCAGGGCGACGGGGACGCTACCTCCAAGCTCGAGAGCACAAGACCCTGACAGAGCCGGCACCCCCGCAGCTGTCCCCGGGGCGTGCCGAAGCAGTTTCCTCGGTCCTCGAGCAGGCGCAGCAGCTCGGCTTCATAGGCCCGTCTCCCATCCCGGAGCAATTGGGCCGGAGCCTCGCGTTTGGTGCCCTGATCGCATCGCCGAGGCGCGCCGTCGACCTCGGGACTGGAGGTGGGTTGCCCGGCTTGGTGCTCGCTTGCAGTTTCGAGCACTGCCACTGGACTTTTGTGGAAAGTAACCACCGTCGCTCCGACTGGCTGAGGTTCGCTCTGACGGAGCTGGGCCTCACCAACCGGACCGACGTCGTGACCTCTCGGGCCGAGAACTTTGGGCGTGGTCCAGCGCGTTACGGTGCCGACTTCGTGACTGCACGCAGCTTCGGGCCGCCGGGCCCCACTGCCGAGTGTGGTGCGCCCTTGTTGCGCCTTGGCGGGCAGTTGCTGGTCAGTGACCCGCCAACGGGACCGGGGTCCCGATGGCCTGACGATGGACTGAGCGTATTGGGGCTTGTTCTTGAAAGGGTCGCCAGAGTGGCGAGCCTGGCCGGCCCGGTCTCATTGAGCGTCCTGACGAGCGTCTGCCCCTGCCCGGACAATTACCCTCGGCGCAACGGCATCCCGTTTAAGCGTCCGTTGTTTTGACAACCCCTGTCGGTGCCTGATCGCAGGCGTCGGCTAAGGTCGAGACTTCGGCCACCTCAAGGGCCTCCTGTGGCCATCCATCAACTTTGGTTTCACGTGAAACACTGCCCGGCACGGCGACCGCCAAAGCCCAGAGCGTCAAATTCTTGATGCCGCCGCCAGGACCAGGCATGATGTGGTCGGGATGGCCAACTCAGAACGGCGTGAACGTGCATCGAGAATATTCGAAGCCATCCGTGGTTCCTCCCCGGCCGCAAGATCCTCGTCGCGACCTCGCGTCGAGGAGGATGCGGAGCCCGAGACGTCCCCCGAAAGCACCTCGGACCGCGACGCCCCTGGCTCTGAGCCCCCGGTCCAGGTGGCTGTGCCAGTCCAGCCGGACGAGGAGCTTCCCTGGCCGCAGGCCCGTACGACCGCTGCCGCATCCCCGAGTGCTCAAACTGACCAATCTGATGGTCTCGCTCACGGCCTCGTCGAAATCGAAGAGGTTGGCGCCGTGAGCGCGCCGAGCCCCTTTGGTCCCGGCACAGAAAGCGGCCCGGCGGCGGCAGAATTCGGGCTCGACCAGTTGCGGGGGACGGGGAAAGAGCTACCGGCCGAACACGAACTGGGCGCGATTTCTGCTGCCAAGCCGCCCTTGCCAAGGATCCTCGCCATCGCGAACCAAAAGGGGGGCGTCGGCAAGACCACGACGGCGGTCAACCTCGGGGCGGCCCTCGCCGAACAGGGCTACAGGGTTTTGGTCATCGACCTCGACCCCCAAGGCAACGCGACGACAGGCTTGGGGGTCAATTCTCGTAACTTGGACAACTCTGTTTACGACGTCATCCTCCACGATGTGCCCATAGAGGATTGCATTGAGCCGACCAATCTCCGCAACCTTTTCGTCGTACCGGCCACGATCGACCTCGCAGGCGCCGAGATCGAACTAGTGCCTGCCTTCAGCAGGGAACTGAGATTGAAGCGCGCTCTCGACACGGTCGTGGACGATTTCGACTTTGTCCTCATCGACTGCCCGCCATCACTGGGTCTCCTCACCGTTAATGCACTTTCGGCTGCCAACGAAGTCGCGGTCCCCATCCAGTGCGAGTACTACGCGCTCGAAGGCCTCGGGCAGCTGTTGCGCAACATAGAAAGGGTCCGTGCGAACCTCAACCCACGCCTTGTCGTCAGCACGATCATCATGACGATGTTCGACGCCCGGACACGCCTCGCTGAACAAGTTGTGGCCGAAGTGAGGGCGCACTTCGGGGACCGGGTCTGCCGGAGCATCGTCCCGCGGACAGTACGGCTTTCGGAGGCTCCCTCCTACGGGCAGCCGGTCATAGTGTTCGACCCAGCATCGCGGGGGGCCACGGCCTACCGTGAACTGGCGAGGGAGGTGAGCGGTGGCGCACCGCAGCGGGTTGGGTAGGGGCCTCGGCGCCCTGATACCTACCGACGTCCTTCGTGACCGGGGAGCCTTGGCGGAGATCGCAGTTTCGGCGATCCAGCCAAACCCTCGCCAACCGCGAGGGCACTTCGACGAGGAGCCCATGGCCGCGCTCGCAGCATCGATCCGTGAAGTCGGTGTGTTGCAGCCAGTGCTGGTCCGCCGGCTATCCGATCACGAGTACGAGCTCATCGCCGGTGAGCGCCGCTGGCGAGCGGCACGGCGAGCCGGTTTGGCAACCGTCCCGGCGATCATACGGACGGCATCCGAGAGCGAGAGCCTAGAGCAAGCCCTGATCGAGAACCTCAACAGGGCCGAGCTGAGCCCGCTGGAAGAAGCGGCCGGTTACCAGCAGCTGATAGAGGATTTTGAGCTCACGCACGAGCAGCTGTCAGCAAGAGTCGGCAAAAGCCGGGCGGCCATCACCAACGCGTTGCGTTTGTTCCAGTTGCCGCCTTCCGTCCAGCGCCTCCTCGGAGAAGGTCGGCTCAGCGCGGGCCACGCAAGAGCACTTCTCGGGACACCGGACAGAGCGTTCCAGGAGGCACTGGCCAGGCGTGCGGCCAACGAGCAATTGTCGGTTAGAGCGGTCGAAGATGCCGTCCGTCAGCACAACGAGGCACTCGACGCGGCCGGACAAGATCCCGGTCCCCCGAAAACAGCTGGCCGGCTCAGGCCCCCGGGTGTGCTCGAGCTCGAGGAGCTCCTGACGGATTACCTGAGCACCAAGGTCAGGGTGGACATGGGTGCAAACCGCGGGAAGGTGGTCATTGAGTTTGCGTCCCTCGAGGACCTCGAGCGCATCTACCGGGTGATGACTGAACCCGAGCAATAGACCTGCTCTGCCTGGACGTCGCTCGCCCTAACCGCTTAGCTGAGCCTTTCGTGACCTCCATCTCATCCACAGCTGTGCACAATCCTGTGGATGACCTTATGAGATGAGGCCTACGTGAGATGCCGGCTGATCTCTTGTAGTAATTGAGCTTTTCCCTTGGCGCCCACCAGGCGGAGCTGCGGCTCACCCTCTTTGAACAGGATCAGCGTAGGTACGCTCATGACCTCGAAGCGGCGTACCGTTTCGAGGTTGTCGTCGACGTTTAGCTTGGCCACTCGCAGCCGCCCCTCGTGCTCTTTGGCGATCTCTTCCAAAACAGGCTCGATCAGCTTGCAGGGGCCGCACCACTCCGCCCAGAAATCGACCAGGACAGGACCGTCGGCAGCACCGATCTCCTCGTCGAAGGTGGCGTCGGTGATAGCAGTTGCGACTTGCGGCATTGTCTATATCTCCACTTCCCGCCCTTGCCCAGGGCGAAACTCTTCGAACCGACAGTTATAACCTCTAAAGAAGGCGGTGCATTCCTTTGGCGGCCCCGCCTGTCTAATTTTCGCCGCGCGGTAGGCCCAAACGGTTGAGCGGTAAAGGCTTAGCGCGGGTTCGCCTCCAGCCAACGCTCGACGTCGATCGCCGCCATGCAGCCGCTCCCAGCAGCCGTGACAGCCTGGCGGTAGCGGTGGTCGGCGAGGTCGCCGGCTGCGAACACACCATTTACGTTGGTGGCGGTCGTCCCCCCATTGGTCAAGACATACCCATCGGGGTCGAGCTCGACCTGGCCCTTCAGAATGTCCGTGTTGGGCACATGGCCGATCGCGACGAAAACACCCGTGACGGGGAGGGCCTCGTCCTGACCATTGCGCACGTTGTGCAACCTGACGCCTTCCACCTTCGAGCTCCCGAGGACCTCGGCCACGACGCTGTCCCAGGCAAACTTGACCTTTGGGTTAGCGAACGCACGTTCCTGCATGATCTTGGAAGCGCGGAGCTCGCCGCGGCGATGGACCAAGGTGACCGTCTCGGCAAACTTGGTGAGGAAGGTGGCCTCCTCGACGGCAGAGTCCCCGCCTCCGATGACGGCGATGTGCTGGCCGCGAAAAAAGAACCCGTCACACGTGGCGCAGGTCGAAACGCCGTGGCCGAGCAACTCGCGCTCACCCGGCACGCCGAGCATGAGCGAGCGAGCGCCCATAGCCAATACGAGACCGCGAGCCTGCACCTGGACCTCCTCGCCGCTCGAGGGCTCCCGGTACCACACTGTTTGAGGCCCGCCGTCTTCCAGCTTGAGCCTCGTCGCCTTCGCCCGGACCAGCTCGGCGCCGAAGCGCTCGGCTTGCTCGGTCATTTGTGCCATCAGGCGAGGCCCGAGGATGCCCTCGGGGAAGCCGGGGTAGTTTTCGACCTCCGTCGTGAGCATCAACTGGCCGCCCGGCTGGTCGCCGGTCGAGGACGGCTCCCCTTCGAGCACCAGAGGCGCAAGGTTTGCCCTGGCGCCGTAAAGGGCGGCGGTAAGCCCGGCCGGTCCCGACCCGATCACGACAACTTCCCTCATATCGTTGGCCACTCTTGTAAACCTCCAAAAGCGCTAAACCCGCCAGGGAACCAAGCTATTCCGGGCGCGTGAGCCGAGTGCCGAAGCGCCCCACAGGGGCGAGACCTTTACGACTTGCCGCGGGCGCCGCTCCGGCGAGCGAACAAGAAGCTGCCCACAAGGAACAAGGCTCCGCCAAGGACCACGTAACCGAGCCATACACGCCGGCTCAAAGGGTGCACCGGGATGTAGGCGTCCCACATACGAACTGCACCTATGACGGCGAGGATGCCGGCCATCAGCAGGGCAACCAGCACGATCACCCCGTAGACAACAGCCCGCAAGACCTTGAGCACGGGGACC
>Ga0335072_10005816_pt1 | contig 18130 bp, 19 predicted proteins | sample Lox_Sample_21_FD_206725 | JGI IMG/M metagenome (GOLD analysis project Ga0335072, IMG submission 206725) | Soil microbial communities from Loxahatchee National Wildlife Refuge, Florida, United States - Lox_Sample_2.1 | ecosystem: Environmental > Terrestrial > Soil > Wetlands | place: USA... | reverse complement strand
GCCTACGACGAGACATCGAGGCTATCACAGCCGCCCTGACGACATCCTGGACTACCAGCCCAGTCGAAGGACAAATCAGCAAGCTCAAAATGATCAAGCGTACAATGTATGGCCGTGCAGGATTCCAACTTCTCCGCGCTCGAATCCTCCATGCTCTGTAGACGAGTTAGCTGCACGCTTTGTGCGGAAGAGCCCAAACCTCAACGGAAATCGACAAGGTGCTTCTCACCAGGAGATCGCCAGAATCATCGGCGCCGTCACATCGTCGCAGCGTAAATCAAATTCCTCACGCCCGACCACTTAGCGCGCACAAATTGGCTCGAAAGCCTACTTCATAGAGGATTACTTTTTGGGGGGCAGGCCAACATGACAGCCCCCGAGTTCCCAATCCGTTTGGGCTGCTTGACACCAGTGATGCACTAGTGCATTATCACTGGAGTAAATTATCTAATGTCCTGATCGGCAAATACGTTACATTCTTGCCGAACCGGATGCAAGGTGTGGGCATGGCCAAGGGACGAGCGATAGCGATCGTGCTGGACGACGCGGAGCGGGCGGCGTTGGCGGGGCTGACGCGCAAGCACGGCGCGCCACAGTCGCTGGCGGTACGGGCGCGCATCGTGCTGGCCGCGGCGAGCGGGCTTAGCAACAAGGAGATTGCGGCCAAGATCGACGTTTGCGCCCACACCGCTGGGATGTGGCGCAGTCGGTTCGCCCGCGATGGCATGGACGGGCTGTATGACGAGCCGCGCCCCGGCGCACCGCGACAGATCGGTGACAACGAGATCGCCGCCACGGTCCGCAAGACGCTGGAGACGCGCCCCCGCGGTGCGACGCGTTGGAGCCTGCGGACGATGGGCAAGGCTGTGGGGCACGCACCGTCCACGATCCATCGGATCTGGCAGGCGTTCGGCCTGCAGCCGCATCGTTCGGAGACCTTCAAGCTCTCGTCCGATCCGCTGTTCGTTGAGAAGGTGCATGACATCGTCGGCCTGTATCTCTCGCCGCCGGAGCGCGCCGTGGTGCTCTGCGTCGATGAAAAGAGCCAGGTTCAGGCGCTTGACCGGACCCAGCCCCTGCTGCCGATGCCATCCGGCCAGGCCGAGCGGCATAGCCATGACTATACACGGCACGGAATCACGTCGCTGTTCGCCGCACTCGACGTGAAGGCGGGGACCGTCGTCGGCAAATGCATGCCGCGCCATCGCACACAGGAATTCCGCAAGTTCCTCGACGAGGTCGAACGCAACGTGCCCGCCGATCTCGATGTCCATGTCGTCATGGACAACTACGGCACGCACAAGACCAAGCTGATCCGCAACTGGTTCGCCAAGCGGCCACGCTGGCACGTCCACTACACGCCCACCTCGGCATCGTGGATCAATCAGGTCGAACGCTTCTTCGCCCTGCTCACCGAGCGCGCCATCCGACGAGGCGTGTTCCGATCCGTCGTCGAACTCGAGCGCGCCATCACCACCTATATCAATGCAACCAATGCCGATCCCAAGCCATTCCGGTGGACCAAGAGTGCCGACGATATCCTCGCTTCCATCCAGCGCTTCTGCCTGCGCACCCTCGCCACTTGCGCTTAGAATGGAAGGGACTTCAGAACCAGCACACTAAAATGAAACCCTAAAATTGGCTAGCCTGGCAGGGAGTCGACAGGTTGGTTACGTTCAGTTCCTTAATCACAAACCGGCTAAGACGGGTGCAGAACCGCACGCATCAACGACATGCGATTGACGTCGTCGTGCGCCGGAACCGGCTGCCGCTGAAAAACGGCAGGGAACAAAAGCTTCCTCATCAAATGCAACCTGCTGCGGAGATGGAGGAAAAAGGAAAATGTCTGGTACTTTGAACGCCGTCCGGCGAGCGAAGAACCGTCAAAAGACGCGCGCAATGGATGCAATGGTGGTAGGTGCTGGCATCGGCGGGCTGTATCAATTGCACCAACTAAGAGAACTCGGGCTAAACGTTCGTGCATATGACACAGCCAGTGACGTGGGTGGCACTTGGTATTGGAATAGATATCCCGGCGCGAAATTGGACTCCGAAGCGTACGCCTATCAGTACCTGTTCTCGGAGGAGTTGTACAAAGGTTGGAGTTGGACCGCGCGCTATGCTACTCAGCCCGAGGTTGAACGCTGGTTGCACTACGTCGCCGACAAACTTGCCCTGCGCAGGGATATCCAGTTGTCGACGAGAATCACGCAGGCAATCTATGATGAGGACCGGAAGCGATGGTCTGTCTACACAGACGATGGTGAGATAGTTGACGCCCAATTCTTGATCACATGTTGCGGGATGCTGTCAGCGCCGATGTCAAATCTGTTTGCCGGTCAAGAGAGTTTTGAAGGACAGATATTTCACACTTCACACTGGCCCGCAGAGCCGATCGAGCTTGCCGGTATGCGTGTCGGCGTTGTCGGGATAGGTGCTAGCGGTATTGGGGTGATGCAAGCAATTGCCGAAACGGTGGGCAAATTAAAGGTTTTCGTCCGCAATCCACAATATGTCCTGCCAATGGTCAATTATGAGTATGGGCAAAAGGAAGTGGAAGCTTACAAATCTCGCTTTGTTGAGCTGCGAAACACGATGCCATATACTTTCAGTGGTTTCGACTATGATTATGAATACACTTGGGCCGAATTGTCGGACGAGCAGCGACGTCATGTCCTCGAAGAGTGCTACAATAGCGGGTCACTTAGATTGTGGCTGGCTAGCTTTTCTGACATGTTGACTGACAAAGATGCCAATGATGCGATATCGGAGTTTGTGCGTGAAAAGATGCGTGGATGTCTAAAGGACCCAAAACTCTGGGATGCGCTGATTCCAAAACACTACGGCTTTGGTACGGTCCGTGTGCCATTGGAATCGAACATTTTGGATATCTACCAACGACACAATGTCGAAGTCGTTTCGGTTAAGGAAAATCCCATCGTCAACGTTGTACCCGAAGGCATTGTGTTGGCCGACGGTACTGTTTACGAGCTTGACGTAGTTATACTCGCGACCGGCTTTGATGCTGGGTCGGGAGCCCTGACGCGCATCGATATCCAGGGTCGAGGCGGACGCAAGCTCCAAGACGAATGGAGTCGCGAGATCCGCACGATGATGGGATTGCAAGTACACGGCTATCCAAACATGTTCACCGTGGGTGCGCCGTTGGCCCCGTCGGCTGCCTTTTGTAACGTGCCTACATGCCTGCAACAGCAGACCGAATGGATCACTAGGTGTATCCGGTTTATGCAAAGAGAGAACTACGCAGTAGTCGAGCCGTCGAAGCAAGCGCAGGATGGTTGGGTTAAACAACACGATGAAGCCACTTCGACATCGATGTTGTCCCGCACTGATTCTTGGTATACGGGGTCAAATGTCCCCGGAAAGCCACGCCGCGTTATTGCGTACACGGGCGGCGTCGGAACATATCGCAAGCTGTGCGATGAGATTGCCGAAAAACGATATGAAGGTTTTGAGATGCGGTAAGCTATGCATCGCGAACTTAACATGTCGCCGTGGAGCTTCCGCAACTCGGGCCGAGGCCATGCGCAGGACCTAATCCTGTGGATCGGGAAGTGACTGTTGCCGGGTTCGATCTAGCTAATAGCGTGTGTCGCATCCACGTGGCAGCGATAGTACTGTTGTATGAGTTGGGCTGGGTCGCCAGCAGTTCGGGGGCGTGCGCAGTACGGTGCGACAATATCTTCGTCAGGGCGATACGGCCACCTAGCAGGCAGTTGAAAAAGGATCTTGAGAGGCATCGCCGAGCAACGGTGATTCGGCAACGATGCTTGCGGCGCACGAACAGGTCCAAATTCCGCCGCGGAGGATTCGTTCGTTACCGGCCCGCCCCCGTGCTGGGACTTTTTGAACAGCCTGCTAGGACGGGGACGTCGTCGGCCAAAAGGAATTCTACATGGGGAAGGACGGTTCCGCCGGTCTTCCCCAATCGTATGAGGTGAATTGAGACTCCGCCATCAAAAAACCAAGGAGGAACGACATGTTCGGGAAGATGAAAACAGCTGCTGTCGCTTTGGCAGCCACTGCTTGCGCAATAGCCGCACCGACCGGAGCTTCCGCTGCAGCGAAGGCGCAGACTGCACATAACGTTAAACAATTTGTATGCCTGCCAACGTATCGAGTGGGGGAATACGCCAGACATAGATGGTGGGACGGTATGGAGGACATGTTCAGCTATGTCAACCGAGTGAGAGGTGGCGTTAACGGCGTCAAATTGAATGTGCACGAATATGAAAGCGAATGGGAGGTATCTCGGGGGATACAAATCTATGAGCAATGCAAGCATGGTCTCGACGGATCGCCTCTGGCGTTCTTCATTACGTTGTCTACCCCGTTAACCTATGCCCTGGAACCGCGCGCGGTGCACGACAAAATTCCATTGCTGGATATCGGCGGGGGGCGCCCCGAGGCCAAAGATGGCCTGGTCTTTCCCTACGAATTCCCGCTCATGTTAAGCTATTACTCACAGGGAGCTGTAGAGCTAGGCTGGATCGCCCGGGAATTAGGTGGGTATGATAAGCTTAAAGGTAAAAACATCGTAAGTGTCTACAACGATTCCGCGTATGGACGCGCGACGCAGCCGATAATGGCTGCGGCTGCCAAGAAATTCGGTTTCCAGAATATTCAAATCCCTGTGCCGAACCCCGGAGTAGAGCAGGCAGCAATCTGGCGCCAGGTTCGGGCGGACAAGCCGGCTTTCGTTGTGCTGCACACCTGGGGCGTGCAGACGCCAGTCGCTATCAAGACGGCCGTGGCTTACGGCATTCCAGTCAAGAAGATGCTGGGAGAACAATGGGCCGGGGCGACTGGGGCCGACGTGATCCCGGCCGGCAAGGCTGCGGACGGGTTTTGTGCCCTTACTGCCTTTCCGGAAGGCACCCATTTCGCACTTCTCCAGCAACTAAAAAAGGAAATAGTCGATAAGGGACTGTCCTTCCTTCCCAATAAGGCGCAACTTGGAGCGGGCTACTACAACGTCGGCGTTATCTACGCTATCTTAGTCACTGAAGCTATGCGTGCGGGTATGTCCAAGTTCGGTGACCATGTGCTCAACGCTCACGAGATGGAGTGGGGTCTGCAGCACATGAACGTCAATGACGCGCGCCTCAAACAAATCGGCGCGTCCGGTCTTATGCAGCCGATACACACGACGCCGGCGAATCACGAGGGCGGTGGGGCTGCGCGGATCCAATGTTGGAACGGTCATCAGTTTTATCTGGTTACCGATTGGATTAAAGGCGACACCAACCTCGCACACGAAGTGCTCGTAGAAATGGCAGACGTGTATGCAAAAGCACACGGAATTACTCCTAAGGCTTTGAACGGCGCGAATTAAGTGCTTCCAGTGAAGGGCGCAACCGCGCCCTTCATATTCCTCCAAAACATCGAAAGTTGTGAGCGTTTGATGGACACCCCTGTCGCAAATCCGAATACAACCGCTTCAGATATTCTCGCGGTTCGCAACATGGAGGTTATTTACAACGAGGCTGTGATGGGGGTGCACGACATCTCCTTGAATGTGGGCAGAGGCGAAATCGTTGCGTTACTTGGTGCCAACGGTTCCGGGAAAAGCACAACGCTGAAGGCGATTTCTGGCATGTTGCTTACCGAGCGAGGGAGAGTCCGTAATGGCGACGTTCTCCTGCATGGCAAATCTATAGTGGGCGTCCAGCCACACCACCTGACGATGAAGAAGATCGTCCATGTTCTCGAAGGGCGTCGGGTCTTCCCTCACCTTACCATAGAAGAAAATCTACGCGTCGGAACTTTTGTCAACAAACCCAACCGAGCCGAAATCAACGTTGGGCTCGAAGAAGTCTACGACTGGTTTCCCCGCCTGAAGCAAAAACGGAGCACACAGGCAGGTCTGACATCGGGTGGTGAACAGCAAATGCTTGCCATCGGTCGGGCGCTTCTGACCAAACCAGATCTGATGCTTCTCGATGAACCCTCGATGGGTCTTGCCCCGATTTTGTGCGTTGAAATTTTCTCGATCATAAGCGCTCTGAACCGAGAAAGAGGCGTCGCTTTTCTGGTGGCAGAGCAATTAATCCAATTCGCTCTGAAACATTCTCACCGCGCATATGTGATAGCCGTTGGGAAAGTTGTTGCTTCTGGACCGTCAGATGAGGTCGTGAAACGAGACGATTTGCACAAACTCTATCTACAAGGGAGCTCTCGGCGGTCGAGGAGGTAGGAGCCAGAACAGCTATGTCATTCACCTCACGGGGTCCCGTTAGTTATGGGTTTGAGAGCACCTTGCTGCGGGATTACCTCACTTCCACTGAAGATCTGATCGAGGAGGCGCGGGCCGGGCGGATGTTCATCCTGGTCGACGACGAGGACCGCGAGAACGAGGGTGACCTCATCATTCCCGCGCAATTTGCGACCCCGGATGCGATCAATTTCATGGCGAAATACGCGCGTGGATTGATCTGCCTCGCGATGACGAAGGCACGCTGCGAAATGCTCGGACTCAAGCTGATGTCGCCGACCAATGGCTCGCGGCACGAAACCGCTTTCACCCGGTCGATCGAGGCGGCGCGCGGCGTCACAACTGGTATTTCAACTGCGGACCGTGCGCGGACGATAGCGGTCGCGATCAATCCGGAAAGCGGACCGGACGATCTCGTTTCGCCTGGCCACGTGTTTCCCCTGATGGCGCGTGATGGCGGGACGTTGGTCCGAACCGGCCATACCGAGGCGGCTGTCGATATCGCACGCTTGGCCGGACTTACCCCCGCGGGAGTTGTCTGCGAGGTCATGAACGATGACGGCACGATGGCGCGGTTGCCAAACCTCGTTGCCTTGGCGCAGCACCACAACCTCAAGCTTGGCACGATCGCCGATCTGATCGCCTATCGGCGGCGTAGGGAGAAACTCGTCCGCCGGACGGATCAGGGGCAGGTTACCGACGGTTCCGGCCAGACATGGCAAGCGATGACTTTCGAAAATGTCCTTGATCGGATCGAGCATCTCGCTTTGGTGAAGGGCGACGTCGCAGCAGGTCGGCCAGTTCTTGTCAGGATGCACGCGATCAGCACCATGGATGGCGTATTGGGCGACCAGCATATCAGCGACCTGCGGAATGCCATGCGCCAGATCGCGCGGGAGGGACGCGGCGTTGTGGTTCTCATTCGTGAAATTCGGCCCGATGCGGTCTCAGCTCGGCTCCGGCAGATTGTCGGTGGTGCACGGCCGAGCATCGTGCTGCGCGACTCAGGCATCGGCGCACAGATCCTCGTCGAGCTCGGTGTCAGCGACATGGTGCTGCTCACCAACCACCACCGTGCGGTTGCCGGGCTTGAAGGCTACGGGCTCAACATTGTCGATCAACTGCCGATCGAAGGGGAACCGCCGAAAGGAACGGCGCCGCAATGACGACTGCCAACGCTCCGGTGATCACGGTTCCGGCACTTGATGGCGCCCGGCCGCGCATATTGCTGGTCGGCGAGCCGTATTACCGCGTGATCGTGGACGAGATGACAAGTGCGGCGGCTGCGTCGGACCGCGGAGAGAACCGTGAACCACCCCGGTTTGCCGGAGGCATTTTGGTTTGAGTTACGCTGCCAGGCTCTGCTCGTCGAGCGTGGCGTAGTATCGTTTCTCGGCTTCGGCCGGCGGGATGTTGCCGATGGGCTCCAGCACCTTGCCTTCGTGATCATCCGCACGCCAGAGGTAGTGTCCCGGTTCCGAAGTTCGCCGCATTGAAATGCGGGCGGTATCGCGACACTGCCTCTTTATTTTCGGTGGCCTGCTTATCCCCTCCGTTCGTCGCGAAAGGCGACGAACGGAGGGGGCAGGACAGTAGTATCGTTTGCCATTGATCTTCACGAAGACCTCGTCGAGGTGCCAGCGCCAGCGGCTCGATCGTATCCCCTCGGCGCGACACCTGCGTATCTCCGAGGCGAACATCGGGCCGAACCGGTTCCACCAGAGCCCCACCGTCTCCTGGCAAATGTTGATGCCGCGCTCATGCAGCATATCCTCGACGTTTTGAAGCGGCGGCACGGGGAGCGCTGGGTCATGGTCAGATGCTAGATGACCGTCTTGCCCGCTTCAAGCCAGGTTCTTCTGACAGAGCCCCGATGATGCACCATCACATTCCAGGACTAAACACCTAGCGAGCAAACCCAGCAGCATCAGCCATATAGGTTGGGTTGAGAGCAGAAAGGACTTCCCGCACCGCCGAATTCGGGCTGCCGTACACGGTAAAGCCCGTCGGAGTGATCGTGGCCAGAAACCGCTCCGCGAAATTTTCGCCAAACCCCTTCATGTGTGTCAGGACAGCGCTCGAGTCTGCGTAACGTTCGTAGATGTGATACGTCTTGCCGTCCTCGCGTTTGGTCCACTCATAGTTCAAGCACTTAGGTTCGTTCCTGGTCGACGCGACCATGTCGCGCATCACCGAAACGAACTCTGCATCTTTCCCGTCCTGCACTTTGAATTCCAAAACCCATGCAACGCGATCCGACATACTGTCCTCCATGATTTTTTGTGTCGTGAGATTAGAATGGCGGCCACGCCACCGTCAAATGAACGTTGCTTGAGCCAGCGCGGCCGGCTGGCTAGCGTCGGACAACGGCCCAGCGCGCTCGGTTCAGCCACTTCAAGACCGGCACAGGGATCAGCCGCTTGGCGGTGATGACCTACATCTAGCTCCCGCTCTCGCTGCACGACGTCGAGGGCCTACTGCACGAGCGTGGCATCGATATCTGCTACGAGACGGTAGGGGCCTGCTGAAGCCGTTTCGGCCAATGTTCGCCTCGGAGATCGGCAAGTGACGGGTCGACGGGCTGCAGTCAAGCTGCTGAAGGTAACACCTCGACGAGATGTTCGCGAAGACAAACCGCCGAACGAAATGCTTGACATGCAGCTTTTCCAAGGACAAGATTAAAGTTCGACAAGGCATCTCGCGCACAAAATGGCGCGGGCAACATTGAACCTTCGAAACGTTGGTTATGCCATTGGGAGGAAATTGGCGTGGTAGCGCCATAGTTGCGCTCTTTCTAACTTTCGATAGCTCCTGCGTTCGAAGCCTAAAGCTTCGCGGTAGCTAGTGCACTAGTACATCACAATGCGCCACGGAGAAACGACAGCAATGAGCTTGTCGGAAGAGAATATCCATCTGGAAGTAAACAACCTTTTCCTGTCTTTCGATGGGGTAAAGGCAGTTTCTGATTTCTCCTTCAAGATCGAAAGGGGAGAAATTTGCGCAATTATTGGCCCGAACGGAGCTGGCAAAAGCTCCGTGTTGAATGTCTTGAATGGAATATACCGACCGAGTTCGGGCGAAATTATATTCAACGGCACGCATTTCAAGCACTTTAAGCCAACCCAAGCAGCTAAAGATGGCATAGGGCGGACGTTTCAGCACAATGCACTGTTTCCCAAAATGACGGTGCTGAACAACGTGTTGACCGGGCTTTCGCAAAAATCCGCTGTTACTATTTTCGAACATGCGCTGCGTTTGCCCAGAACTGTACGCCAGGAGAAAGTCTTCTACGAAAGATCATTGGAAACGATCAGATTTCTTGGCCTTCACGAACATCGCAACACGGTTGCGGAAACTCTCCCGTACGGTATTCAAAAGCTGGTCGGCCTTGCCCGGGCACTCGTTTCGAGCCCGGAGATGTTGCTGTTGGACGAACCGATGGCCGGAATGACGGCGGAGGAGAAAAAGGAGATGAGTAGGCTTATCGTCGCCATCTCCGAGACCCTCAACGTTACGATCATCCTGATTGAACACGATATCGAGGTCGTGACCAACCTCGCGAAGCACGTTGTAGTGCTTGACTACGGTCGCAAGCTTGCGGACGGTCGGCCCGAGGACGTGGTGAACGACCCGGACGTAATTGCCTCCTATCTAGGAGACCGGTAATGACGTTCATAGGGGAAAAGTAGTGTCGACATTTTTGGAGACGCTAATTTCTGGTGTACTCACTGGGATGATGTATTCGCTCGTGGCGATCAGCTTTATCCTCATTTTCAGGGCGAGCGGCGTCTTCAATTATGCGCAAGGAGCGATGATGCTCTTTTCGACTCTTTTTTTCGTGACGATGCTAGGAGAGGGCGCGCCTTTCATTGTCGCTTTATTAATTGCCATTATAACATCCGTCCTCCTCGCAGTGGCAGTCGAGCGGGTGGTGCTGCGGCCGATGGCGAACAGCTCTGCGGTAACGCTGTTCATGGCAACTCTCGGCGTGTCCTACGTAGTGAACGGCTTGGCGCAAGGTATACTGGGTACGGAGACGCAAGGTCTAGACCTGGGAATCGAAGATACTCCGATCTTCGTCGGGGGCGTACTCGTCAGCAGGTTTGATCTCTGGGCGGCCGGATTTTCATTATGTGTCGTGATATTGCTTGCGTTGTTCTTCAGTAGAACTCGTTTGGGGATATCTGTGCGCGCTGTCGCCGACGATACGGCGGCCGCACAATCCGTGGGCATCAACCTGAGCCGAATCTGGCAGGTTAGCTGGGCCTTGTCTGCGGTTGTGGGATTGTTCGCTGGTATGATTTGGGGCGCAAGCCAAGGCGTTTCCTTTAGTTTGGAGTTCCTCATTCTCAAGGCGTTGCCTGTGCTTATCATTGGGGGTTTCACCTCCATCGAGGGCGCGATCGTCGCGGGTATTCTGGTGGGGGGGGGGGAAGCTCTGGCCGAGACCTATCTCAGCCCATACATAGGTGGAGGCCTCGGATCCTGGTTCGCCTATGTCCTTGCGGTAGCTTTCCTGCTCATCCGCCCGACTGGACTATTTGGCGACGCCGCGATCGAAAGGGTTTGACTGTGAGGATGCAAACGAGTGACGTTACGTACGATCACGGCAAAGGGGATGATCTTCTAGCTAATGATCTTCCATCCAAAGGCGCAGGTCAGAGCAGGTGGCAGGGAATTGCATTTGCGGCGCTTCTTTTGGCTGCACCGAGTTTTGCCGGTGATTTCTGGCTGTCGGTGTTCATGATGCCGTGGCTGATCCTGTCTCTCGCCGGCATCGGGCTGAACATTACGACGGGCTATGCGGGCCTTCTTTCAATCGGCGCGGGCGGCTTCATGGCGGTCGGTGCTTACGGCATGTATGCCTTCGCAGTCCATGGCGGCATCGAAAATTTTCTGGTCATACTTTTGCTGGGCGGATTGGCCACGGCAATTGTGGGCTTTCTGGTTGGAATCCCCAGCACACGCATCGGTGGCTTCTATGTGATTGTTACGACCCTCGCCGCCCAGTTCTTTCTGGTGTGGCTTTTCGGTGACGTCCCTTGGTTCTACAATTACAGTCCAGTGCCTACAATCGCTCTACCGCCAACGGTACAGCTGTTCGGACTCAACCTCACCAACGATCCGATTGTTAGCTACTATTTCGTGGTGGTGACCGTCATCGCTCTGACTTGGGTTGCCAAAAATCTTGTCGAGAGCCCAATAGGCCGCAATTGGATTGCCGTTCGGGATATGAATATCGCCGCGCAGGTGATCGGAATCAAAGTCAATAGCTCCAAGATACTGGCTTTTGCGATTGGCGGGTTCTACCTCGGGATAGCAGGCGCATTGTGGGCATTCCTTTTCCTACAAAACGGCTCTCCGGAGGGCTTCGGCCTCGACAAATCTTTCCAAGTGCTGTTCCTTATCATAATTGGAGGAATGGGTACAATTCGCGGTAATTTCATCGGGGCGGCATTCGTCTTACTTTTGCCCATTGTGATCACAGCTGCCTCTTCCTGGATCTTCGGCAACAGCGAGTTTCAAGGGCTGCTTTCAAACACGGACAACGTAATATTTGGAGCGTTGATCGTGCTAATACTAATCAAAGAACCCGAGGGGTTCGACAAGCTCATTCGCAATCTGAGCACAAAGATTCAACGCTAAGCAATGGGAGATAAATGATGGAGGGTACATAAATCCGAGTGCTCCCGCCCCCGTACACGCCAGTCTGCTTCGAGGAGTAGGTGGACTGCCATGGTACCGGAGCTGAAACGCCGCGGCTGCCTGCACACTGCACGCCCAGTACCGCGGCAGTACCCTAAGGGAGAATTTTCTCGAGCCGGACGATTGAACTCAGCCCGTCAACAAGGAGGCCAAGCTGGCGGCGCGCAAACGGAGGATCGGGACGTGATCGACCACGATATCTTCGGTAAAGCCATGCGGCAGTGTGCTGCGGGGGTAGCCGTCATCACGGTTCGGGGCCCGGGCGGACCCATCGGATGACGAGACTTCTTTTACTTCGGTTTCCTGTACGCCATCCATGATGCTTCTCTGTGTCGATAAGGCGAATGACATCCATAAGCTGCTCAAAATTCGCAGGATGGGCAGAAGCAATCTTTTGAGTGAATGGCAAATGAACCTGTATGCGCGCTTCGTGATCGAGACAAGCGCCCTGTATCAATTTATCATTTTGATGATGTGGGCTGGTAGTCCCGTTCGAAGGGAACTATTCTGTTCCGAGATTGTGCCGTGGCCACGGAGGCGAGCGTCGCGCAGGGATAGGACGCCGGCGATCACACGATGTTCGTCGGGGAAATCTTGTGGGCTGACACTCACACACCGGCAAGAAGTCCGTTGTCTATTTGCAGGGCGGACGCGCGTGCTTGAGCCCTATTCATGTAATGTCAACAGTTCCGAGTGGATCTGTGTGTGAGGCAAGAGGTTAACGTGAAGCTGATTGCTATCGTTGGTAGCGCCGTACGCAGCGGGAAAACGCGAAAGGCGGTGGAATGCGCTGTTAAAGCGGCGACCGCCTTTGAGCGTACTCTCGTAACCGAGATCGTCGATCTCGGCCAGTACCGTGTCTCAATTCTTGATGGTCGCCCTGTGAGCGAATACGAGGACGACACCTCGACGGTTTTGGAGATAATAAAGTCGGGAACAATGTTCTTGATTGCGAGCCCTATCTACCGCGGCACGTACACCGGCGCCTTGAAAAACCTGTTGGATCATATCTCCCTCGAAGTGTTCGAGGGTAAAGTTGTTGGGTTGGTTGCAACAGGCGCTAGTCCGCATCACTATCTGGCGATTGATCATCAGTTTCGCGGCGTGTTAGCCTGGTTCAATGCGTACGTCCTCCCGGGCTCGGTCTATCTAGAGAATACGGCATACACTGACGGTGAGATTGTGGACGAAAGCGCACTTGCGGACTTGCATGGTTTGGGTCGCTCACTCGTAAGTGTTTCAAAAGCGTTGGGCGATGTTCCGGCAAAGCCAGATTGTCTAACACGTCAAATGATGGGTGCTCGACGTGTTTAATTGTTTTCTGCGACAACAGATAAACGAAGCAGAAGATTTTGAATCTGCGTACTGAAGTGGGCCCCGAAAATGAGGCCGGCGGGTTAGGTGGAGCGGCGGCCGTTCTGTCGTGGTAGACGGAGCGGAGGATGAAAAAGACGAGACGCAAGATCAATGCGGAGTTGAAGGCGAAGATCGCGTTGGAAGCGCTGCGGGAGCAGGCGACTGTAGCCGACCTCGCGCAGCGCTATCAGGTTCACTCCAACCAGATTTACAGCTGGAAGAAGCAGCTGCAGGAGCAGGCGGCGCGGGCGTTTGATCCGAAGGTGGGCCAGGAGGTGGACGCTCAGTCGGCGTGGGAGATCGAGAAGCTGGATGCCAAGATTGGCCAGCTGACGATCGAAAATGATTTTTCGCCAGAGGGTTCGGAAGATGAGCGCGCCGGACCGCAGGGCGAGGCTCGTTCGCAACCACCCGCATCTGTTGGTGCGACGGCAATGCATGATGCTCGGCATCGCCCGCTCCGGCGTCTATCGGGTGCCGCGCCCGGCGAACGACGACGATCTGAGACTGACCCGGCGCATCGACGAGCTGTTCACGCGATGGCCGTTCCTCGGCTCACGGCGGAGCACGGAGATGCTGCGGGCGGAGGGACAGCCGATCAACCGCAAGCGGGTGCAGCGGCTGATGCGGCGGATGGGCATCGCCGCGCTGGGGCCCAAGCCGCGGACCACCCGGCCGGCGCCGGGGCACAAGATCTATCCGTATCTGCTGCGCGACGTGACGGTCGATCGGCCGAACCAGGTCTGGGCGGCGGACATCACGTATCTTCCGCTTGGACGCGGGTTTCTCTACCTGGTTGCGGTGATGGACTGGGCCAGCCGGGCGGTGCTGAGCTGGCGGCTGTCGAATACGATGGATGTGTCGTTCTGCGTTTCGGCACTGGAAGAAGCGTTGGCCCGGTTCGGCCGCCCGGAGATCTTTAATACCGACCAAGGATCGCAATTCACCAGCGCTGCCTTCACAGGCACGCTGGCAGCGGCGGGGATCCGGATCTCGATGGACGGGCGTGGTCGGTGGATGGACAACGTGTTCATCGAGCGCCTGTGGCGATCGCTGAAGTACGAGAACATCTACCTGCACGGCTATGCCGACGGGCGTGAAGCGAAGGCGGGGATCGCCGAATGGGTCAGGTTTTACAACAACTCGCGCTTGCATCAGTCGCTGGGCAACAAGACGCCGATGGCGGTGTGGCGCGCCGGCGTCACCGGCAAGTGGGGAGAATCGATTGTGGATATGCCGCTACGCTTGAACAATGCTGACGAGACTGAGCAACAATTGCCGACGATCGCCGTAACGATGCGGCTTTGCCGTAAGCAGGTACGGACTGACGTAGCATCCAGGTCGGTCGAGTTTGATCAGGCATTCCGCTGCTTTAGTGAAACGACGATCGTTCCGTTTGCCCAGCTTGGCCCGATAGGTCCGAAAGGGCCGCGCCGGGGCTATCGGGCCAGGCTGGCGATAAAGCCGTTGAGACCGAGAATGTTCAGGACCCGAGTAAAATTGTAGCACAGCGTCATCAGGCTCCATTCGCCGCGCACCTTTTCGAACCCGCGGAGCAAGAAATGCCGATAGCTGGCACGGCATTTGAGTGTGCCGAAGGGATGTTCGGCCAGACCAGAACGACGGCGCATCAGTGCACCGATGTGCCGCATGCGCGCTAAATGGCGCTCGACGGCCCCCTCATGCTCCCAGCGATAAACTACGCGGAGCTTTGCCTTTTCCGGTATGCATTCGGTGAGCGCCGCAGGTGGGTTGGATTCGGCCGAGTTATTCCTGCTTGACTGGAGGCGGCGCGTGGCCGGCGGCTCTTTTGTCGGCGACGATCTGGTAGAGGCATTCGATGCCATCGTCTGTGAAGGCGAGTACGTCGTGCTCACCGACGCCGTAGAGCCAGAGGCAGCCGTCCTCGGGGAGGAGGTCGACCGACAGGTCGGAGAGCCAGTTTTCGTCCTCGCCGAGCAAGTTGGCGACGTAGCTGATGGTGAAGATAGCGCTGATGGCTGCCAAGGTCAGGCCGCCCGACTACGGGCTGCCACGCGTGACCGCCAGTTCCAGGGCAGCAGATCGTCGAGCCGGTGGGCGGGGTGCTCGGCGATCCGAGCCAGGACATCGGCCAGCCAGGCTTGCGGATCGATGTCGTTCATTTTGGCCGTGACGATGAGGCTGTACATGGCCGCTGCGCGCTGTCCACCACGGTCGGAACCTGCGAACAGCCACGACTTTCTGCCAAGTGCGATGCCGCGCAACGCTCGCTCCGCGGCATTGTTCGAGAGGCAGATCCGGCCGTCATCGAGAAAGCGCGTGAAGACCGGCCAGCGCTTGAGCAGGTAGTCCATCGTCTTGGCAAGATCGTTGCCACGCGACAGCTTCGCGCGCTGTTCCCGCAGCCAGGCTTCGAGATCGGCGATCAGCGGCGCGCTCAACTCCTGCCGGACCGTCCGGCGCCGCTCGGCGCTTTCGCCGTTGATCGCGCGCTCGATCTCGAACAGAGCGTTGATGCGCCGGACCGTCTCCAACGCCAGCGGAGAGATCACGCTGGTCGTCTTGCCCTGCGCCCTGCGGCGAGCGTTCTCGGCAAGATCGGCCAGGGCGAAGAACGGACGGCGGGCATGGGCCCAGCACCCTGCCTCGAGGATCGGGCCCGGCTCGCGGTTGGTCTCGTAAAGTTTGTTGTAGCCGCTGAAGGCGTCGGCCTGGAGAATGCCAGCCCAACCGGCAAGATGCGCCTGCGGGTGCTCGCCGCGGCGATCGCGCGAGTAATAGAACATCGCCGCCGGCGGATCCCGCCCGCCGAAGGGCTGGTCGTCGCGGACATAGACCCAACATCGCCCGGTGTCGGTCTTTCCCTTGGCCAGGACAGGGACGGTGGTGTCGTCGCCGTGCAACCGCTCGGCTGCGAAGACATGTGCCTCAACGCGCGTAAGGAGCGGGGCGAGGACTGCACAGCAGGCGCCGACCTGATCGGCCAGGGTCGACAGGCTGAGCGGCACCTCTTCCCTGGCATAGCGTTCGGCCTGGCGGTTGAGCGGTTGGTGCTGCCCGAACTTCTCGAACAGGATCATCGCCAGGAGGTTCGGGCCGGCCCAACCCCGGGCGATCACATGGAATGGCGCCGGCGCCTGGCTGATCTTCTCGCAGTCCCGGCAGGTAAACTTCTCCCGGACATGCTGGATCACCTTCCACCGCCGCGGGATCGTCTCCAGTGTCTCAGTGATGTCCTCCCCCACTTTGCGCAGGCGCGTGCCGCCGCAGCACTGGCAGGTCGTCGGGGCCGCCTCGACCACGCGCTCGCGCGGCAGATGCTCGGGAAAGGGTTGGCGCGCCGGGCGCCGACGGGTAAAGCCTACTACGTTCGTCGCCCTGGCCACGGCGCGCTCTGCGGCGATCTCGTCCTCCGTCGCCGAACTCTCGAGCTCTTCGAACCCCAGCTCCATCTGATCGAGAAGCCGCGCCGCGCGTTCCGAACGTTGGCCATAGAGCTGGCGCCGCAGCTTCTCGATTTGCAATCGCTGATGGGCGATCACCACCTCATCTTCGGAGGCCTTGGCCTTCGCCACCGCCAGCTCCGCCTCGATGCGCGCCGCCCGCGCCACAGCCTCCTGGTGCCTGTCGCGCTCGGCAATCAACGCGGCTTTCAGCGCTTCTACATCGTCCGGCAGGCCCTCGGGCACAGCTTCCATACCCGCCATGGAATCACGATTCGCGGCCGTTGACTCGCAAAAAATGATGCTCTCGCCGCTATCCCGCCAGCTCTGGTCGGAACGTATATCGGGGCTGCCGCCAGTCGATTCCGTCGAGCGAAGGCACTCAGGAATATCCCCTCTGGTAAAGCTGACGAATCTTTTGAGGAGGTAATCCAGGTTCTGGATCCACGACATCCTCTCTTCGGCCGGTCGTTCCGTGTGATCTGTCGGTCGCTGCACAGAGGCGGCAACTTTCCACCGTCATACGAAGTCGAGCATCGATCTGGAACAAGTTTATTGGTTCCGATTTCCGCAACGGAACCTCATGAAACAAGTACCAATTCCTCGAAGCTCAGCATAGAATCGCTTTGCGATCTCATATCGGCGGTAGAATGTCTCGAACCCGATGAGCATAGATCCAAAAGATCTTTGGGCGACATTGCAACCAACTCTGCGGCGACAGATCGTCGACGAGGTCGCCGTAGTTCTGGCGGAGATGTCTCATGAAGTCCGAACTGGTGACGCCAAAACACCTGGCGCGGAAGGCCGTGGTCTACATCCGGCAGTCGACGCCCCATCAGGTGGTGAGCAATCAGGAAAGCCTACGGCTCCAATACGCGCTGCGCCAACGCGCTCACGAGTTGGGATGGCATGACGCTGATATCGACGTGATCGACGCAGATCTCGGCCTGAGCGGAGCGTCGGCTGCGCAGCGGAGTGGCTTTAAGGAACTCGTCGGGCGCGTCGGACTCAGCGAGGTAGGGCTGATCCTGTCGATCGACGTGACGCGCTTGGCACGCAACTGCTCCGATTGGTATCCGCTCTTGGACATCTGCGGCTTGCGCGGCTGCCTCATTGCCGATCGTGACGGGGTATATGATCCGGGCAGCGCCAACGGCCGCCTGCTCCTGGGGTTGAAGGGCACGATATCAGAGCTCGAACTTCACACAATCCGCAGTCGCCTAACCGCCGGTCTTCTCGCCAAAGCCGAACGGGGAGAACTCGAGCTTTCCTTACCGATCGGCCTAGTGGTACGAATCCAACGCTTGGTGCCCGCGTCTGACGGCGGCGATGATTTTGTTGGGATCGGCGGTCCAAGAGAAGGGCTTTGGCGACTGGTTGGTCTCGGCGAGGAAGCGGTTGATGGCGG
>Ga0335072_10005815_pt1 | contig 18131 bp, 22 predicted proteins | sample Lox_Sample_21_FD_206725 | JGI IMG/M metagenome (GOLD analysis project Ga0335072, IMG submission 206725) | Soil microbial communities from Loxahatchee National Wildlife Refuge, Florida, United States - Lox_Sample_2.1 | ecosystem: Environmental > Terrestrial > Soil > Wetlands | place: USA... | reverse complement strand
TCTGCTCAACGCCATTAGATCGCACCCTTGCGTATTTTATCTTCAAGTCTCTCGCATTCAGCCTTATCAGGTCTGTTCCAGGTCTCGCAACGCACCTTATCACAACCTTTCCCTTGAACCTGAAGGTCTTGGTGTCCGCCTCTATCTCCAATTTGTAGTTCTCCGGAACAACGCTCCTTCCTAATGTTACGTGGTCGTCTATCAAGCTATTACCTCAACACCATTCAGCAGCTCGCCGTATTTATCATCAAACTGAGACTTTATAATCTCATATCTCCTCTCCTGCGCAGGCCCGTGGTAGTGCATCTTCATCTCACCGAACTTCTCATCCATGCTGAAGCCCACGGAATCCAGCATGGAGGCTGATTTTGAATTGAAGTCGAACACCTTTGCATACTCTTTCGATATTCCAAGTCGATTGAATGCAAAATGGGAAAGCAGCGCAAGCGCCTCTTTAGAATAACCCTTTCCTCTGTACTCCTTGCCGAGCCAGCATCCTATCTCGCATACCTTCTTCTCCAAATCTATGCCCCAGATGCCGGCAGCACCGACGAGCTCATCCGTTCTCGAGTCCCTGATTGCAAAATGATACTCCTTCCCTTCCGCCAAGGACCTCTCCGCGTTTCCTATGAATAGAACTGCGTCCTCCCTTCCGTAAGGATGCGGAAATTCTCCCAACGCTGCTACATTGTAAGCAATCTCAAGGTCGTTAGCGTTCCTGGCGAAGTCGTCTATGTCCTTCTCAGAGAGAGTATCCAGGAAGACCTCAAATCCGCTATAATAAACCCTAATAGACCCACCACCGTATATAAGATTAACAACGGAATATGTTTATAACTTATGTTCAGAAGTATGTGCTGTTATGAAGATCCTAAACGCGATGCCGCCCTACAACCTCTTCGGTATAGAGGACCAGGATTACGAAAAGGCAAGGGTAGTGGTGCTCCCAATCCCATACGACTCTACATCAACATACAAGGTAGGATCGAGGGAGGGGCCGCACGCGATAATAGAGGCGAGCAGGCAGGTGGAGTTCTACAGCGAGGAGCTGAACAGGGACATAAGCAAGATAGGCATCTTCACACTGGACGAACTGGCTCCTGATTTTGATTCTCCAAAGAAGATGGTTGACAGGATAGCAAGAGAGGTATCGCTGATACTTGACGACTCGAAGGTGCCGTTGCTGCTCGGAGGTGAACATACAATTGCTGTAGGGGCTGTGAAGGCGATATCGAAGAAGCACAAGGACTTCAGCGTCTTGCATTTCGATGCGCATTCAGATTCAAGAGACGAATACTTTGGAACGAAGTACTGCCATGCATGCATAATGGCCCGTATAAGGGAGATGTGCAAGAGCTGCTACAGCGTCGGAGTCAGAAGCACGGATGAGGAGAGCGCAAGGAAACATTCTGCAAGCACACTCTACATGAAGGACATGAGGGCAATGACGACAAAGCAGATAACCGACAGAATATTGAAAAACACAAAAAAGAACCTCTACATAACGATAGACCTCGACGTTCTTGACACATCGATAATGCCCAGCACAGGCACGCCGGAGCCTGGCGGCATGCTATACAACGAGATAAAGGAGATACTGAAGGGAGTGCTGAAGGAGAGGAACCTCATAGGAATAGACTTCAACGAGCTCTGCCCTATTCCAGGGATCGTGGCACCCAACTTCCTTGCTGCAAAGCTGATATACACAACATTGGGGTACGCATTCAAGGATTAATCTTCTTCCCGTACTTCATATTATAGAGATCAAGCGCGTTCTGCACGAAGAGGGCGTTCGGCTTGACCCCAAGAGAGTGCACTATACCGGTCACGTTCTTTATGCTGCATTCGAGCCCAAGCGCAGTCAAGAGGTACACCGAATAGATGTAGACCACGCCGTTCTCGTTGTCTGCGTTTATTATGCTGTCGATCAGCTTGCGGTCCGGCTTCATGCCTATGCTCTTCATGATCTTTGAAATGTTCTTTACGCTGATCTCCCTTCCGAGAAGGTTGAGAAAGCCCGACAGATAAAGATAGGGTTGTATCTTCCTAGCAGCAAGGTTCTCCGCAACGCTCCGATCATCGAGCAGCTTCTTCCCACCGGCAAGGACGACATCTGTAGAGGCGCTTGACAGTTCATCCAAAAGCGCCTTGAAGAGGTGCATGTACGCTTCATTATCATTCTCCATTTCAGGTAAAGTAAGAAACGTAATTATTAAAAGCTTCTCAAAAACAAGGTGGGCCCGAGATGTGTGCCCTTATAATTTCATACCTCAAAATATATTTATCGATATATCTTGATAGTTATTTATTTACAACAATTTGAAGAAGTTGGTTATCGCTTTTACTATCGCATTTATTATCTGCGATATAAGGTTTGATGATACCTGTTGAGGAATTGTAGTGGTGTAGTTGCTAGAAGAATTGTTTGAAGTACTGCCGTAACATGCGTTATTTGGAAGGCATACTCCTACAAAAGCCACAAACTCTCCAGCCTCGCCTACCCAAGTAGCGGTAACATTCTTTTGCGGATTAGTTAGGTTAAGCGCTTCCATAAGAGGATACATGTTAATGAATTTGTTGTTACATGTTACATAGCCGACCATTGTTACATTATTCTTGTTTTCGTCATTACCAAAAGTTGGGATCCTCACGATACAGCCATTTCCTATGGCTGTGTTTTGGCCGACCTCCGCCTTTACCAAGAATGATGGACTGTTTCCATATACCTGGAAAGGCACTCCTGCGCTCACTCCTCCAAGGCTTTGGCCTGGAGTGGCATTTACATAAATTCTTAGATACGCGGTCTCATTCAAACCCGCAGTACCAACAATCAACTTACTTCCAGTATATGTCTCTATCTGCTTTGTGACATTATATGTCGTTTTTGGTATAGGGGAAAGAAATTGGAACCTGGCGTTGTATAATGTGTAGTTTTTTGGCACAGTTATTAGGGTGTATGTCACATTCTTCAATGGTATGTAAGTTTGGGGGCTCGCGTTTAGGTGATACCACCATTCTGTCAAAAGCCCGGTGTAGTAATTTGGTGAATTTGTAATAAAGTCAGATGCCCCTAATGCTGGATATGAAACCTTGGCCGATGCGCCTGTATTCTGGTCTATAATAGACATGACAACAAAATTGTTTACTATCTGCATTGAAATCTTGAGTTCATCATTGTTATTCACCGGGCCGTTTAGGTCTGTTACATTAACTATATACGGAGTAGTAGTATTTGTGACATTGACAAGAGCGGTAATGAACTGGAAGCCTCCTCCCGGACCACCCCAATTATAACCTAAACCTGCTTGATACCATGCACCTGCTGTTGCTCCATTAATAAGATAGCCCGGACCTGTCCCAGAAATGTCAATTTGGTTCACCGCATCGACCATTACGGCTAATGTGGTATAGTTAGGACCTTCAAACTGCATCATCTCCTGTTGATCCCAAAGAATAGAATTTGGAAGAATATTATAAGAGCCAGAATTGTTTGTAGAAGACTTTAGATTAACTATTACCGTATATGAACCAGAGCTTTCTGTATTATTTGGATCTCCCTTATAAGTGGCCGTTATCGTTTGGGTCCCAGCAACTGTGCCAGTGTATCCAAAATAACATTCTTTCCCCCACACATAAGCGGTTGCGTTTGAACATCCTGTTGTGTTGAATGTACCGCCTGGTGATGAAGTAGTAAATGCAATATTTCCAATTGGATAGCTTCCACTTACTGTTACAGCGCAGAAGGTCTCGACTCCCACTGTAAAATTATCCAGACAGGTAATTGATGTTGATGTTGGCGCAAGCGAGGCTGCAGTTGCAGTTAGCAGCATAAAAGTTGAAACAAAAAGAACAATTACACCCAATCGCATAATAAGCACACGTGGCCTTATATCGTAGATAAATTCTTTAAAGCATGCCAGACCGGGTATGTGGTGGTGTGAGAATTGAACCAGAAATGCCAGGGCTTTTGCTCATGTACTTATAAGTTCGGTATGGGCCCGAGGAGAGTTGAACTCCTGATCTTTACCTTGTGAAGGTAACGTCTTACCGTTCGACCACGGGCCCCAATACAATTCTATTCAATAGATTAAAAGATTTTCTTTAATAAATAAGTAGGGGTACAAAATGAGCTTCTATACTGGAAGGGGGGACAAGGGCGAGACCGACACAATGGGGTTCGGTAGAATGACCAAAGATTCACCCCTTGCCGTTCTTCTGGGCGACATTGACGAGCTCAACAGCGCAATAGGCGTAGCGATCCTTCACATAAAAGACGAGACGATACTCTCTGCAATGAACACAATGCAGGACAAGCTTTTCACAGCTGGCGCGGACGCGGCCTCCATAAACTCAAATGCAAATGCGAAGAGGATAAGCGAATCTGACGTAAAGTGGGCCAGCGAGGAGACCGATAAGATAGGCAAGATGATACCAGAGCTCAAGAAATTTGTTCTTCCTGGAGGGTCGCCAGCCGGCGCCCACCTGCATTTTGCAAGGTCTGTTGCAAGAAGGGCGGAGAGATCTGCTGTTGCGCTCTCCCACGAGCAGGAAACCAACTCGCACCTGATAGCGTTCCTCAACAGAACTTCATCCCTGTTGTTCGTTGCCGCACTGTATATGAACAAAAAGGCGGGAGTTGAGGAATCACACCCTACATACTGACTACTTCGAGAAATTGAAGTACTCCTTGTCGCCTTTATGAAATCGTTCTCTATCAGCTCCTTCACATAAACATAGACCGAGCTGCCGAATGCTCTGACAGCGCTGCTCTGAACCAGCGGCTCGTTCTTGCTCACGTATGCAAGGACCCGCATCGCCCCCTTTGTCAATTCGGGCTGTCCGGCAATGCTGCTGACCTTGCTGGCGTACTGCTCCCTTATGCTGAGCGCGTACCTCTCACCTATCTTCGCAACGTATATCGAGCTGTTTCTTCCGGTATATTCCTCTATAAGTTCATCGGCCAGCCTCTTGACATGGCCGATCGATGCTATTCCCGTCACCTTGGACAGCTCCTCAACGCTCATAGCCTTGCCTGAGACGAAGAGCGCCGCCTCGATCGTGTTGAGCTGCTCCCTCTTTTCAGTTCCTAGCTCTTCTTGCAACCTTCTCACCCTCTATCATTCTAATGAATATCTCTCCGAAAAACTGATCCTGAAGCACAGCTACCCTGTTCTCGTGCGCAAGGAAGAGCAGCGGCACGAAGAGGTCAAGCAGCGCGCTCTCAAGGTTCTGGACGCCCTTTGATATTATGGCAAAGGTCGTGACCCCCTCCTTATCGAGCGATCTCTCTATCGTGCTCTGCACCATCTTCTTCTTGTCTTCTATGTCGACCGTGTCTATGAACAGGTTAATGGGTGTCATCTCCCTCTCGTGCTCGACCTTGTGCTTCTGCTCTATCTTCATCGCCTGGTCGAGCGCCTCAAGAAGCTCCGAAAGGGTGACGCGCCTCTTCGGCTGTATCCTTGCAACAGGAACAAGAGGTTCAACCTCCGGCCTCACTCTGGCCTGCTGAACGATCTGCTCCTCAACCGCCTGCTCTTCTGTTGTGCTGAATATCGTTATCGTGTCGCTCTTCATCCTGAGAAGAATCGAGGCTGCCAGAACCATGTTCGCCGGTATGATTAGGTCAAGGACCTTCATCCTCTTTATCACCTTGAGATAATGGTCGACTATCTTCGCTATGTCTATGTTCCATGGGTCGAGCTGGTTCGTAGATACAAGGTCGATAAGAAGCTCTCTCCATGTAGCATTCTGCACGAACTCCTGTAGGTCGAGCTCGCGGTATGCTACCGCGGTGGTCGTCTCTGCGGTCGCCATTTAACCTAGCAAATATGCTATAAAAAACTTTATAAAGCAGACGGAAAAGCTTAGGTTGCGGAATGCCTCATCCTCTTAAAGGAATTACCTTTATCATTCCAACCTTTTTGAAGTCCTTCACGTTGTCGGTCAGGATCGCAGCGCCGGTTTCTATGGCCTGCTGCGCTATCATCGCATCGTTTATGGTCATCTGAAAGTCTCTTGCCAGCTTTGAGGCCCTAACAATCATTTCTGGGGTGAATTGTAAAAAATCCGCATATTGGTCCGAGACCATCTTAGAGACCTTCGCGGCTGCCTCTGTACTGCCAAAGAACTTTTGAAGCTTATGAAAAACCTCTGAGGCTATTATGGCATTTATGCCCAGCCTTCCCGATTTGTATGATTCGTACAATTTTGACAGCGCCAGCTTGTTCTCTGGCATGCCTTCGAGCTCCCCGAAGATATAGATATTCGAATCGACTATGATCATAAGTACATCTCTTCCTCAACTCTCTCAAGCATTTCGCTTGTAATTCTAACCTTAGAGCGCAGCGGGTTCTCTATCATGTCTTTCAAGAGGGGGAAACTGCTCATGTCGGCTTCCTTTGGCCTCATAATGCGAATCTCGCCTTCCCTCACCTCCATCTCCAGCATCTCCTTTCCTTTCAGGTGAAGCATCTTGCTTATCTTTTTCGGAAACCTTATCCTCATCTTCTGGTCAACCTTAACGAGCGTCATATAATTCCCACTATTATTGTGGGAATATACATATATAAACGTTTCTGTACTAAAATATTCTCATTTCGATATCTTCAGGTCTGCGACAACCTCCACCTCGCCAGGCGAGTAGTCCCTCACAACCTTAAATCCATCCAACCTTACTTTGTATTTGTGCAGTTTCGCATGGTGCATCAATGCCTTTTGTGCGCTTGTTTTTGCAGAGTCTCTCCGCACTATCATATAGATGTGTATCGTTGCTTTTCTCTTTGCCGATTCAACAGCGCTGTCAAGGAAGTTTATGCTCTGCATTGGAAGAGGCATTACCACTCTATCTGCGAAGTTCCTGTACTTTACCGATATCTTCTTCGCGTCTGCAAGCAATGGTACTACATTACTGGCTTTGTTTATCTTCACATTCTCCTTCATCGAGAGGTAAGCATATCTGTTCAGCTCTATAGCTAAGACCTTTGCCTTAGGATTTTGTTTTGCTATCTCAATTGCAAACGGTCCGATACCAGCAAACATCACAATGACATTCTCTTTGCCTTTCGAGAGTTTCATTATCCTTCCGCGCTCGAATGATAGCCTGTTTGAAAAGAAGCTCTTCCTCACATCAAACACAAACCTACAGCCGTTTTCCCTGTAGTCTGCGATGTAGCTGCGTTTCCCCGCTACGTACCTGAGCTTCCTGGTGCGATACTTGCCAGATACAGGGCCGGCCTTCGCAAGAACCGTCTTAATCGTCTTTGACGACTCAATCAGAGCCCTCGCAACCTCCTTTTCCTTTTTGCCAAGCCCCTTCCCGACGTCGATGATGGCGATGTTTCCGAGAAGGTCGTAGCCTCTTGCCAAAGCCCTCCTCTCATCTTTCGGCAGTATTCTTGCTACCACCTCTTCATAAGTGGGCCTGCCCTGTTTTTTTGTCCCACCCTTCAAAATAACGCTTCCGCCATTTTCTTTGATAAGCTTTTTAATGTTTGCATTGCTAACATTAATTGGAAATAGAACATAGCTGGTGCTATGCAAAACCTCTCCACTCTTGTCGAAGAGATTCTTTTTGACAAGGAGGGTTTTCATATGCTCTGCGCGTTCTCTCTCTACTCTTGCGTAATGCATGGTAACCATGCATTGCTATAGAAACAAAAATATAAGTGATATTGTGTTCTTCGTTGTGAAGGTAACGTCAGGCCAGGAGAAAATCGCAGCAAACATGCTGCAAAACAAGCTATCAAAGGACCAGCTTCCCATCTACTCGATAATAGTGGTGGAGGGGATGCGCGGCTACATAATCGTCGAGGCTGAGGACGAGATCACAGCAAGGACATTCATAACAAAAGAGAGGAACATACGTGGAATACTTCCAAAGCCCCTCTCTGACGAGGAGGTCGAGAAGCTGCTCGTTGTAAAGAGTTACGCGCAGGAAATTCACAACGGCGATACAGTCGAATTCACATCCGGCCCGTTCAAGGGATACAAGGCAAAGGTCTTGAGGATAGACGACGTTAAGAGCGAGATGACCGTAGAGCTTATGGATGTTGTGGTGCCAATACCGATAACAACAAAGATGAATACCGCGAGGATAATACAGAAGGCTCAGAAGAGTTGATCATATGGCAGAAGTCACAATAGCAGGATTGGTTGAAGGAGGAAAGGCGACGGGAGGCCCGCCTCTCGGGCCGGCTCTCGGACCTCTTGGCGTTCCGATAAACGACATAATCAAGGAGATAAACGACAAGACAAAGCCCTTTGAGGGGATAAAGATATCCGTCAAGGTAATTGTCGACACCGGCACCAAGAAGTTCAGGATAGAGGTCGGGTCGCCATCGGCAAGCGCGCTTATTCTGAAGGAGCTTGGTGCAACATCAGGCGCCAAAACAAAGGAGGAGACGATAGGGAACCTGACCATCGACCAGGTCAAGAAGATCGCCAAGGCTAAGGAGAGCTCGATGTACGGGAAGGGCCTTGCCGAGCGAGTCAAGCAGATACTTGGAACGTGCAAGAGCATGGGCGTCAAGTGCGAAGGTGAGGACCCGAGGGCCATCATAAAGAAGATCGACGAAGGGACGATAAAGGTATAGCAGCTCCGGCCCTCAAAATGTATTTATATCTGATAAATCAGATGGTTTGCTAAGTGGTAACATGGCTCAGGCTAATCCAAAATTGATACACGAGCGGGAGGGGCGCAGCACAGAGGGCATAGTCGCGGTCCAGAAGCAGGCGGACCTTGCAACAGAGCTCGCCGCCGGGCTGGATGCGGATGTAAGGAAGCACCTAAGGCTGGAGTATGTTGGTTTTGACCCCGACGCTAACGGAGTTAGCCGCTTTTCCATGAGGGGGATTGTTCCAAGAGACGCACCAGAGGCTCTCGTAAGGAGGGTCGAGAAGGCGATAGCTGATATCGGCGCGGAGTGCGACAAGGAGGCGCCAATAAACGACAGCGACCTCCCCACCGTAAAGCTCTACGGGGACAGCATCTCGTAGCCATACGGCGCAAATCCCACCTCCCAAATATATATAAATATCTGGGAAGCACCATATTGTATAGGTGAAATGGTGCCAGCCGCTGCCACAAGAACACCCACAAGCGCCTCTGCCGAAACAGAGCGCAATGAACCCATGTGGAAGGACTCCACATATGTCGATGTTCTTGCTTATCAGAAGAAGATCCTAAAACATCTCAGGGAGATTGATTCAAAGCTAGACCTGATTAGGCCGGAGAGCGATGAGCTCAGGGCGAGGTGGGCCGCCACCCCGGGCAGGGACCAGGCCGCCTTCACTGCAGAGCTAAACGACATGAAGGCAGAGGTCAAGGATGTGATCGAAAACCCAACAAAGCCCCTCTCAACAGAGTCGCTGGAAAGGCTCAGGGAGTGGAAGGCAGAGATGGTAAAGGCCCTCCTCAACTCTCCAGATCCTGCAAAGGCGGTTGACCTACTTGTAATCGACACCTCTTCAAGGGCTGAGATGCTCGTTGGGGGCAGTGAAAGCGATAGGAACCTCAGAAGGATGGCGGAGAAGCTTGGAGAGATGGGTACGCGCCTGAAGTTCGACCTGCTTCCCGGATACGGAAAGCGCGAAGGCGATGCATACGACATGCTCACTCGCTTCGTCACAGACTCCACTGGGGTGGTGGCAGTAAGGAAAGAGCTCGAGGAGATAAAACTTGCAAGGGAGGAGCTGATAATTGCGGCATACGTGAAGAACTTCCTCTCCAACAAGGAGTCGCCAAAGAGCATAGCGGAACGGGTCATGGCATACGAACCAGCACAGCGCTCCTCTGCCATCAGCGATTATAACAAAAAGGTCGACGCGATGGACGCGCCCGCCCCAGGCAAGCTGATCGAAGCAACAAACAGGTACCTATCAGACCTGCTGGATATGAAGGGTGTGGAGTGGTTCAAGGAGAGGCCGCAGATGGGGGAGATGCTCAAGTCTGCTGAGCTCAGGAATGCAACGATTACCGTAAGGCAGATGATGGAGATGCAGAGGGAGCTGCTCAAGGAGTACGCGAGGTCCAGGCCTGAGGTATTCGATGCGATCACTCCAAAAGCATTCATAGACGAGGTCTCAAAGATACAGGATGTCGAGGACCTGGTGATCGCGCAGAGAAAGGCCACCGCGCTCACCATCAAGTACGATGGCACAGAGGGAAAGAGCGAGGCCGCAAGGCAGCTTGGCGGAAACCCAGCATACAGCCCAATTTTCAATATAACCGACTTCAGCAAGAAGGAGCCATTCCAAGGAAACGACAGCATGTGGAAAGAGGCGCACACCAAGATGTACGAAGAAAGGATAGCCGAACTTGAGAGCCAGATGAGCGAAAAAGAGAAGGAAAAGCGCAAAGAAAGGCTCAGGAAACCAGGGCTTCCGCCAGACCTCTCACTACTGCTGGAGCAGAGCGCAGAGCAAACCGCCTCCTAGGCTCAGCTTCCCGATCTTATAAGGGCCTTTATGTCGCTTGTTGTCTTCTTTATCCTCTCCAATTCCGCCCTTTCATCGGAAGTTAGATCCTTGTAGGCGCCCTTCTGCTCCATGCTCTTCTCGATGTGGTCTATGAAGCTCAGCCACTCCTCCGCATCCTCCTTCACCAATTCCAACACTGCACTATCGGATGTGAATAAATCAAGAACCTTCAGCAGCTTCTTGTTCTCATCTATCTTCTCGTTTCTCTGGAGCCTTTCCTTTATATCATTTCTTAGCTCGCGAATGTCGCCCATGCTTACCTCCCTGTCCTGCTTGACAATGCTGCCGACCGTGCCGACAAACTCCACTATTGCGCTGTGCAGCCTTGCGAGAAGGTCTCCTATTGTAAGCTCCTTTATATCCGGCATAAGAACAGGAATCTATTGACGAATATCTTTAAATACCTAACATTCGTTACAGTATGGCCAGTGGTTCACAATGGAAGAGCATAGGCTAATTAGGAACATCGTTTTCAGGCTAATAAGAAGGCATATTGCCGGTTCCACAATGAACTCAGCGCTCAATGCTGTGAAGTCATTGAACGGCAAGGGCATGAACACGACTCTAACATTCCTGAGCGAGAGCGTCCCGGATCCGATAAAGGCGAGGTACAACGCCAACACCTACGTGCAGCTCGCAAGGCAGATCTCAAGGCTGCACCTCAACGCATCCCTATCCGTAAGGCTGAGCCAGATAGGCTTCACAACCGGCACAGATTCGGCAGGAAAGCTCCTAGACGGAATACTCGACGCATCATCATCCACAGTGTGGCTGGAGGGCGGACCGGGGGTCACAAACGACCAGCTCATGGAGGTTTACAACCAAAAGGCCGCGCAGTACAAGAACCTCGGAGTCGAGGTTCCGCTCTCGTACTATGGGAGGATGGACGGAATCGCAAAAAGAATAAGGCCGAAGGGCCTTGTCAGGATCACATCTCGCGCATACATGGCGGAGCAGAAGCATTCCGACGACAAGAAGGCGTACAAGAACGTGATGAAGAGCTACATGGATACGATAGGCATGCTTCTCAAGAGGAGCCAGAAGGTCTTCATACACGAGCCCAACGACCACCTGATAGCCAAGATTGCGTCAGGATGCAATGGCCACAGAAACGATTTAATATTTGGCATTCCATTTGGTTATAGCGCAAGGAAGGTAAAGGAGCTGATCAAGAAGAGGGTAAACCTCGATGTCTATGTGCCGTATGGCAAGGACTGGGCCTCTTACGCAGTCTACGGCCTTGCTGGCAGCAGGATGAGGGGCATCGCGATGGCCCTTCTTGACGGAAAGGCAGGTGGTGAGAATGGCATTCCAGAAGAGTGATCAAAGGATTATAAACCTTGTAACCGGCCCAACGTCAGGGCTTGGAAGGGCGATAATAAGGGGGCTCGTCCAGAATGGCGAGACCGTAAGGGTGGTGCTCAAGGACGTCCCAGACAAGTATCCGGAGCTGGCGATGCTGCCCGCTGGGGTTCTGCCGTATGTTGCGGACCTGACGTTCAAGAGGCCGTCCGACCAGAAGAACCTTGAGGCCGCGTGCAAGGGCGTCACAAGGGTCTTCCACATCGCAGGCGCGACCCCCAACACCGAGTACACCTACAACCAGCTGATAGAGATCAATGTGATAGGAACTGAGAACCTGATCAAGAGCGTGCTCGCAGCCAACCCCAACCCAGCAACCCCGATACACTTCCTCTACTCAAGCAGCATATCCGTCTACGGCTACAAAAGGGAGAAGGAGACCCTCACCGAGCAGTCTGAGCCGAGGCCATCGAGCCACTACGGGGAGAGCAAGCTGATGGCGGAGCACGTTGTCGAGAGCTTTGGGGAATCACACAAGCAGATGATATACACGATAATGAGGCTCGCCACCCTTTACGGCAGGGGGTACGAGAAGCCGCACTTCTTCAAGGCATTCAAGCTTGTCAAGGAGGGCAGGATGAGATACATAGGAAGGGGCAACAACCACCTCTCGCTGCTGCATGTCGACGACGCGGCGGATGCGATGCTGCTCGCCGCGCAGAACCCCAAGAGCTCTGCAAACCAGGTCTTCAACATCGCAGACGGGTACATGCACACGCCAAGGCAGCTCTTCACCCTGGTCGCCAACCTGATGGGCGTCGAGCCGCCGAACAGGTCTGTCAACGGGGCGATAGCGCGCCTGCTCATCAAGGCCGCCGGAATCAGCTACGATGAATATGAGTTCCTGGTTTCCGACAGGGTTGTCGATATATCAAAGATAAGGAAGGTTCTCGGCTTCACCCCATCCAGAAGGGGGGATGTCGACGGGCTTGTCATGGTAGAAGATTTCATGAAGTCGAGCAAGAAGATAAGGGGGCAGAGCGTGGTGATCCAATGAAGGAGGGAAAGGTCGAATTGTACATAAACGAGACGCTTGAGGCAAAGGGTGCAATGTTCTTCAGCCTGATCGACCCTGTCGATTACAAGAGCGAGGAGGCGGCGATAAAGACCGCAAGGGACTCTGTCAAGGGGGGCGCAGACCTCGTCCTGATTGGAGGGAGCGTCGGGGTCCAGGGAGACCTCCTCGACAACGTAGCAAGGAGGATAAAGGAGGAGGTGGACGTGCCCGTCACGCTCTTCCCTGGCAACATCGCCACGATAACAGAGCATGCGGACGCGATATACTTCATGTCGATTCTAAATGCGAGGAACCCGTACTGGATAACGCAGGCGCAGATGCTTGCGGCCCCGATGATAAAGAAGAAGAGGATCGAGCCGCTGCCTGTAGGGTACATAATAGTGCACCCTGGCGGCACAGTGGGTTGGGTCGGCGACGCCAACATAGTCCCGAGGGAGAAGCCGAAGATAGCTGCGGCGCTGGCGATGGCTGGCGAGTTCCTCGGAAACAGGTTCATAATCACAGATACGGGGTCAAACCCACAGGCGCAGGGATCTGGCCCGATTCCCATTGAGATGATACACGCAGTCAAGTCCGCAATAACCGTCCCATACATAGTGGGCGGCGGCATAAGGAACACAAAGGACCTGAGGACCGCTTACGCGAGCGGCGCTGACATAGTGCAGATAGGCGCGGTGTTCGAGGGCAGCAACGGCGCATCCGCATTCAAGATATCGTCCGAATTCTCCAAGGTCGCAAAAGAGGAGGGTGCGAAGAAGCTGAAGAAGTCCTGATTGCATGAGAGAGATATCGGCCCTTGAGCTTTCCTTGCTAGTCAAGGAACTTAGAAAGTACGAGGGCTTCCACATAGACAAGTTCTACGAGCTTTCAAAGGGAAGCTTCAGGATAAGGCTGAGCAGGGGCGGCACAAAGGCGGACCTGTTATGCGTGCTGAAGAGGATGCTCTGCAGCATGTCGTCCCTGGAAATACCAGAAGAGCCGTCGAGCTTCGCGATGGCAGTGAGGAAGAGGATAGCCAACTTCACCATTCAGTCAATAGAGCAGCTCGCTTCCGATAGGATAATTGTATTCAAGCTTGTGAAGGGAGAGAGCAGCGCAAGCATCATACTCGAGATGATGGGCAAGGGCAACCTCATAATGACCGACAACGATGGAATAATAACGCTCGCATACATGCAGGCTGATTTCAAGGACAGGAAGATAAGGAACGGGGAAAAGTACACCCCGCCAAGGAACGATTTTGTTGGATACAACAGCTTCGACAGGCTTGCGGAGAGGGTGAAAGAGGCTGAAAAGGGGACAACCCTCATAGCGTTCCTCGCTAAGAATGTAAATGTGGGGTCGCTCTACCTTGAAGACGCGCTTAACAGGGCGGAGACAAACCCGAGGGTAAAGATAGGCGCAATGGCGGCAAAGGAGCTGGGCAGCTGCATATACGCACTGAAGGAAGAGATAAAATCCGCTCAGGATGGCAACTACTTCATCTACAGGAAAGACGGCGTCATCTCAGACTATGCGGTATGCGAGATAATGAAATATTCGGACTTCGAAAGCGAAAAAGTGGCAAGCCTCCAGGAACTGTACGACATAATCTACGAGAGCGAGGCAAGCGCACATCCTGAAGAGAGCGAGCGGGAGAAGGAGCTAAAGGCGAGCATCGAAAGGCAGAGGGAGTTGATAAAAGAAACAGCAGAAGAGATAGAAAGCAATAAAGAAATCGCAGAGAAGATATTTAACAACATGAATGCAATAAACGCACTCATAGAAGAGGTGCGTTCCAACAAGAGAATAACAAAAGAGGAGCTGCAGGCAAAGACCCACAAAATAAAGATACTCGATGTAGATCTGAAGGATAAGGAGATAACAATAGAGATCGATTGAATGGCGCTGCCGATAAGGATAACGTTTTTGGGCACAGCAGGTTCTACCCCGACAAAGGAGAGGAACCTGCCTAGCGTGGCCGTAGAATACGATGGCGGCACCTACCTCTTCGATTGCGGGGAGGGAACGCAGAGGCAGATGATGATATATTCGATAAACCCGTACAAGATAAAGTCGATTTTCATAAGCCACATGCACGGCGACCACGTGATAGGCGTGGCGGGCCTTGTGAGGACGCTGGCGCTGAACAAGAGAACAGAACCGTTGTCGATATACATCCCAAAAGGAGAGGAGAAGAAGTTGGTTCCCCTTTTGACATTCGATAAGGCACTTATAGGATACAAAATAAACATCATTCCTGTAAAGCCTGGAATTCTGCTGAAGGGAAGGGGCTTCACGATAGGGGCATTCAAGCTAAACCACTCTGTTCCGACATTCGGATACTACTTCAAGGAAGAGGACAGGCACCACTTCATCAAGGAAAGATGCCAGAAGATCGGAATAAAAGGTGAAATGTATTCGAAACTTTACAAAAGTGGCAGGATAAAGATAGGAAATAGGACAATATCCCTGAAGGATGTTACGACAATGGAGCATGGAAGGAAGATCGCATATGTCGCAGACACAAGGCCTGTGAAAACGGCTGCAGGCGCGGCAAAAGGGGCAAATATTCTAATACATGAGGCAACATATACTGAAGAGTACAAACCCTTTGCAAAGCAGAGGCTCCATTCAACAGCAATGGAGAGCGCACAGATAGCAAAGAGCGCAAATGCGGAAAGGTTGATAATATTCCACAACAGTGCGCGCTACAAAAGGGCGGACGCGCTCCTCAAGGAAGCAAGAAAGGTGTTCAAGAAAACAGACGCGGCCTACGATGGCATGCAGATAACGATATAGGGGCTCGTAGTCGATTGGTAAGACGTCACGTTGACAACGTGAAGATAAGGAGTTCAATTCTCCTCGAGCCCATCCAGAGAAGTATTTATATACCTAGAAACATGATAAAAGATGTAGTGTTCTTTTGCTCAAAACAAAATGTATTTTTGAACCGATTACTCATGATGATGGGATAAGAATATCAATCATGAGCAGGCATACATATGATGATGGTGTGACGCCTGATCCTAGAATAATACCATCTGTCTCGTTCGATAAACATTGGGTGGAGTTAGCACCGCCGCCAAAACTTGTTGGTAAATGGTATAGAGGGGAAACTTCGTGGGAGGGGTTCAGGGCGGATTACAGAGATCATCTAAGAGGTGCGGAGCCCGCACGGCGCGTCACAGAGCTGGAGGAGCTGGCTATGATAAGAGATGTCACAGTGGTGTGTGTCGAACCAAGAGGGGAGAACTGCCATAGAAAAGAATTGGCAGACTGGTGCAGAGACCGTAGACCAAATCTTGCCGTTGTTAACGTCTAATGCCTGAAGTTTGAAATCAAGACTGTACTTGTACCTCAGAAATTTTCCTTCTTAGGTAGTTTCTTGCGTGGTGCACAAATCCTGCTATGAAAGCAGTTGGTGCGAGAATAAGCGCACCAACTTCAGCAGCAGGTATGTCATGCCTTAGTAGGGATAGCGCCGTAGTTCCTGCAGCTAAAACTGCAGTGCCTGCATAGATAATTTCATTTGTTCTAAGTAGATGCAGCTTTGTCTCTACAGGCATTGTGCTTGGCGTTGTTGTACCTTCCATCAACATCACAAAATAGTTCGCTTTATTTAAATATAAAAAGGTTTTGAAGTGCTATTTCTTCGCAGCGTTAACAACAGAATTGAGAAGTATCATTGATACTACTATCAGAGCCCCGCCAACATACTGGAATGGTGTAAGAAGGGTTCCCAGCACGAAGTAAAGGAGGGCTGTCGCGAATATCGGCTCTCCGACTGCCGCAATTGCTGACTCTGTTGCTGTAAGCTGCCTCCTTCCCCTGATATACAGTCCGTATGCAAGCACGGTGCCAAGTATTGTTACAGCAAGTACCAAAATTGCTATGTTTGGCAGCGCTTGGGTATTTGCCAGCGCTGTTGTATGCAGAAGGCTGTATGCGCCGAACGGCAAAGAGATGATCCCGGCTATGAGGAACGACCACATCGTCACAGACCATGGGTTGTACCTTTTGACCAGCGGCTTTGGCACGAGGGTATAGACGGCCACGCCTATCGCTGAGAGGACGCCGAAGAGCACGGCCGCAGATGTGACATGGAGCTGAAGGCTAAAGGGAGAGCCGGTTATCAGCAGGAAAGCGCCGAACATGGCGAGCAGTATCGTGGCGATGTGCCAGAACGAGAACCTGTATATTCCTTCGAATATCTCGTAAGCCACAACCATGGGCAGGAAGAGCAGCTGCAGCAGCAAGGCAACAGCCACGTTGGAGTATGCGATGGCCAGCAGGTAGAACAGCTGCGACGGCAGTATGCCGAAGGCGGCAAGGACGACCAACCGCTTCCAGTCCCTGCCAGGCCATTTGGGCCTCAGGAACACGAAGAGTATTCCGCAAGCGAGGAAGAGCCTTATCGTAACGAGCCCCACCGGAGGGAAGAGATACCTCTGGAAGAGTATCTGCGCTGCTATTCCAGATATTCCCCAAAGGAAGGTTGCGAATACCGTTATACCAAAGGCTCCCAGGTGCAGCCCTTTAACTGGCTTATCCATGTAGGAGTTGTAAAAGGGCCCTCATAAAAGCCTTATGTTCAGAGGCTACCTATGGCCAAGCCCGAACATCCTTCCTATAGCCCCTCCAATGCCTCCAAGAGGCCCGTATCCCGCCCCTCCAGGGTAGGCATTACCCTGCTGCCTGTATGACCCGTTTTGCGACAGGGTCGAGTTCCATGTTGCGTTCTGCGGGTACGGCGTTCCGGAGGTCCAGTTGAAGGTCGAGTTCCACGTCTCGTTATACTTTGACGAAACCCCTATGCCGACCGGCTGGCATCCGCCAGAGCATGCGTATCCTCCCACCCCTGCGCCAGCCATTGGGCACATTACAAACTTGCACGGCACTATCGGTATTGGCCCGGGCAGGTAGTTCCCTGAGAGGCTTGTGTTTACGTTGCACTCCGCAGACCCGTTCACGAAGCTGCAGCTTATTGCGGTGGGCAGTCCGATTCCCTGGCCGCCGAATCCTCCCTGTGCGCTCAGGTTTGTGATGAGGCTGGATGAGTTCGTGACGTTCCTTATCACTATCACGCTGCCCCTAGTCCTTATCACTATTGTGTTGCTCGAGTTCCCATACGGGAGTATCGTCGCCCCGCCCGTTGTGAGTATTGCGATCTGCGCCCCTGATGGGAGCGGGGGAACATTTGTAGAAAAGCTCCCATTCAGGTTCATAGACTCGTTCAGCATCCTTGGGTGGCTGCCAGGGTTCCTTATGGCTATTATCCCATTGGAGCCCA
>Ga0335072_10005814_pt1 | contig 18131 bp, 16 predicted proteins | sample Lox_Sample_21_FD_206725 | JGI IMG/M metagenome (GOLD analysis project Ga0335072, IMG submission 206725) | Soil microbial communities from Loxahatchee National Wildlife Refuge, Florida, United States - Lox_Sample_2.1 | ecosystem: Environmental > Terrestrial > Soil > Wetlands | place: USA... | reverse complement strand
CTTTCCCACAGCCACGGCGGCGATCATTTTCCCCTCCGGCCCAACAGCAAAACCATCTCCCCGCGCCGCTTCGGGCTCAAACATTTCAATCCAGCCAGGGGGATACGATGTGACCAGGCTCTTCCACTTTCGAGCTCGAATTGACGCCCCTTGCGCCCGGCGCTTATCATGGATGTTTCGCTTCTGCAGAAAATCCAATTCCATAGGGAACGCATGCCCCGGGAAATTCCCAAGGCCTACGAGCCGCAGGAAATCGAAGAGCGCTGGGCGAAGGCCTGGTTCGACGAAAAGCTCTTCCGCGCGGAAAATTCGGGCAACGGGCCGGCGTTTTCGATCGCGCTGCCGCCACCGAATATCACGGGGTCGATCCACATCGGCCACCTGCTCGAGCACACGCAGATCGACATGCTGGTCCGCTGGCACCGCATGAAGGGCCATCGCACGCTCTGGCTGCCGGGAATGGATCACGCGGGCATCGCCACGCAGTTCGTGGTGGAGCGCAAGCTTGCCGCCGAAAAAATCCGCCGCCAGGATCTGGGCCGCGAGGAATTCGAGCAGCGCGTGTGGAAGTGGAAAGAGGAAAGCGGCGGCGTGATCAAAGATCAGATGATCCGCCTCGGCGCCTCCTGCGATTGGACGCGCGAGCATTTTACGCTTGAGCCGAAGCTCTACCGCGCTGTCCTCGAGGCATTTCTGCGGCTGTATCGCGAGGGGCTGATCTATCGCGGGCGTTACATCGTGAACTGGTGCCCGCGGTGCCAGACGGCCATCAGCGATTTGGAAGTGGTGCACAACGAGCGCGTGGGCGAAATCTGGAATATCCGCTATCCGGTCACGGGCACGAGCGAATTTCTGACCGTCGCCACCACGCGCCCCGAGACGATGCTTGGCGACACGGCTGTTGCCGTTCATCCGGACGATGAGCGCTACCAGCGCTTCATCGGCAAGACCGTGACGCTGCCGCTGATGAATCGCGAAATTCCAATCATCGCGGACGCCTACGTGGACCGCGAATTCGGCACGGGCGTGGTGAAAATCACGCCCGCGCACGATCCCAACGACTTCGAGGTCGGCAGGCGGCACGACCTGCCCGAAATCGACGTGATGACCAACGACGGCCACATGAACGAAGCCGCCGGAAAATACGCGGGCCTCGAGCGCTTCGCCGCCCGTGGGCGCATCGTCGCCGATCTCACGGAACTCGGCCTGCTTGAAGGCGTGAAACAGCACACGCATGCTGTCGGCACTTGCGACCGCTGCAAGTCGATCGTGGAGCCGCGGATTTCGACGCAGTGGTTCATGAAGATGAAGCCGCTCGCCGAGCCGGCGAAGGAAGTGGTGAACGCGAACACAATCGAGGTCGTGCCCGATAACCAGCGGACGATCCTGCTGCAATGGCTCGAGAACATTCGCGACTGGTGCATCTCGCGGCAGCTCTGGTGGGGACATCGCATTCCCATCTGGCATTGCGCCGATTGCAAGGAAATGGTTCCCGCGCTTGATTCGAGCGTCGAAATCGTCGAGGGGCATGCACGGGCGGCGAGTGCGCCCGCGAAATGCCCAAAGTGCGGCGGCTCGAAACTGACGCAGGATACCGACGTGCTCGACACGTGGTTCAGCTCGGCGCTGTGGCCGTTTTCGACGCTCGGCTGGCCCGACGATACCGCCGACCTGCGCACTTTTTATCCCACGAGCCTGCTGATCAGTGGCTACGACATTCTTTTTTTCTGGGATTCGCGGATGATCATGATGGGCCTGCACCTTACCAAGGGCGCCGAGCCGAAAGACCGAATTCCATTCCGCCGGCTTTACCTGCATTCACTGGTGCGCACGGCCGAAGGCGCGAAGATGTCGAAAACCAAGGGCACCGGCGTCGACCCGCTGCAACTGACGCAACAATACGGCACGGACGCGCTGCGCTACATGCTTGCGAGCATGGCCGCGCCCGGCACCGATATCGCGCTCACCGAGGATCGCATCCTCGGCGCGCGCGCCTTCGCCAATAAAATCTGGAATGCGGCGCGTTTTCTTTTCATGAATCTCGAAAAGGCCGAAGCCTCCGGTCTGACGCTCGACGAACTTGCCGCTCCGGAAATCCGCGCGAAGGCGCCGTATCCCGTTCCCGGCGAAGGGGCGCTGGCGCATCGCTGGATTTTTTCGCGCCTGGCGTGCGTGAGCGCACAGGTGGACGCGGCGCTCGAGAGCTTTCGCTTTCACGAGGCGTGCCAGACGATCTACCAGTTTTTCTGGGGCGATTTCTGCGATTGGTACATCGAGTGGGTGAAACCGCAGCTTGCCTCGACCGATCGCGAGGTCGCGCTCGCCGCGTGGCGCAATATTTTTGCCGCGCTCGACGCCGCGCTGCGGCTGCTGCATCCCGTGATGCCGTTTCTTACCGAAGAGCTTTGGCACCGCCTGCCGCAGCCTGCCGGCGCGCGCTCGATCGCGCTCGATCGATTTCCGGAGGCGCGCCCGAGCTGGGCGGATCAAGGCGCCGACGACGCCATGAGCATTTTACAGGAGATCGTTGTTGCCGCGCGCAACATCCGCGCCGAAATGAAGCTCGATCCCAAACGCAAGGTCGCCGCCGATTTTTGGACTCGCGGCCCCATGCGCCTCAATCTGATTCACGAAAATATGGAGCAGATTCTGCGCCTGGCGTCGCTCTCGGAACTACGCGTTTCGCACGACCACCTGAAGCCCGAGGGCGCGGCGGTGCGTTCCACGGCCTCTTTTGAGGTGAGCATCGCCTACGGCGACACGGTCGACAAGCCGGCGGAAATCGCGCGCCTGAAAAAGGAGATCGACCGGCTGGCGAAGGACGTCGAATCGAAGCAGCATCGCCTTGCCGATGAAAGTTTTACCAGCAAAGCGCCCGCGAAAGTTGTGGATGCACTTCGCGCCACGCTGGCCGAGCGCCAGCTCGAGCTCAAGAAGGTTCGCGAACGCCTCCGGCAGCTAGAATCGTAGCCGCGGTCTCCGACCACCCGCCACTCCGACCGCCGCTCGCGGGCTGCGTTTTCGAGCGACTACTAGCCACTGGCGGCTCGCGCCATGTATGCTTCCTGTTTCCGCATATGCCGACGAAGCGAATGGCAGGTCTGCCCGGCACGACCGACCGGCGCATCGACGCGCTGCTGACCTTGCTGGCCGAGAACTCGACGATCGTGGTCAGCGGCGCCAAAATCGCAAAGGAGATCGGAGTGACGCGGCAGCAGGTGTGGCGCTGGATCGAGCAGCTGCGCCAGCTTGGCGTCCGCGTGAAGGGCCATCCGCGCACGGGCTATCACATCGAGCGCGTGCCCGACATTCTGGTGCCGCAGATGCTGAGCCATCGGCTGTACGGCACGCCGTTTGCGCGCCGCATTTTTCATTTCTTCAAGGTTGATTCGACGAACTCGGTGGCGATGCAGCTGGGCGAATCGGGCGAAGCGCACGGCGCCGTGGTGCTGGCGGAAGAACAAACGGCGGGCCGCGGCCGCGCGGGGCGCTCGTGGGCATCGGAAAAATCCGCGGGAATCTATTGCAGCATCCTGCTGCGCCCGCCGGTTCCTCCCGCGCACGCGCCGCTGCTGACGCTGGTGGCGGGGCTCGCCGCGCGCGATGCCGCCGCCGAAGATCTCGATGCTCTGCCCGACATTCGCTGGCCCAACGACTTGCTGGTGGGCGGGCGGAAATTCTGCGGCATCCTCACCGAGATGCACGCCGAGCCCGACCGCATCCACCACGCCGTCGTCGGCATCGGCATCAACGTGAACCAGCCGAAGATGCCCGCCGATCTGGCCGCGATCGCGACGTCGCTCCGCATCGAAACGGGCAAAGCGCATTCGCGCTTCGAGCTGCTGATTCGGTTGCTCCAGTATTTCGATCGCTACTACAATCAATTCCTGGCGGATGGCGCGCTGCCGGTTCTTCGGCGCTTCGCGCAAGTATCGAGCTACTACGAGGGGAAGCGCGTGCGAATCACCACGGCAACTGAAGTCTTCACCGGCATCACGGCCGGCCTCGAGCCGAGCGGCGTGCTGCGCGTGGCGCGCGACGACGGCCGCGGCATCGAAGCCGTGCTCTCAGGCGACGTCGCGGAGGCTTCCTGATGCTGCTCACGCTCGACGCGGGCAACACGAACACCGTTCTCGGCGTGTTTCGCGGCCAGGAACTTGTGGCGCACTGGCGCCTTACCACGGCCCGCGATCAGACCGTCGACGAATACGGCATCCTCACGCGCAATCTTTTCACGCTGGCGGGGCTCGAGCCGCGCGAAATCGACGGCGTGATCATCAGCTCGGTGGTGCCGCCGCTCAACTCGGTGCTTGCCGGGATGGCCGAGCGCTATTTTTCGCGCAAGGCGCTTTTCGTCGAGCCGGGGATCAAGACGGGCATGCCGGTGCAATACGATAATCCGCAGGAGGTGGGCGCGGACCGCATCGTGAATAGCGTCGCCGCGTTCGACAAGTACGGCGGCCCGTGCATCATCGTGGATTTCGGCACCGCGATCAATTTCGACGCGGTTTCCGCGCGCGGCGAATATCTCGGCGGCGTGCTCGCGCCGGGCATCGGCATTTCGGCGGACGCGCTCTTCGCCCGTGCGGCGCGGCTGTTTCGCGTCGAGATCAAAGACCCGGGCAAGGTGATCGGGACCAATACCGCCGCGTCCATGCAGTCGGGCCTTTTCTACGGCTACACCGATCTCGTCGATGGCATCCTCGACCGCATGAAGCAGGTGATGGGGCCGAAAACGAAAGTGATCGCCACGGGCGGCCAGGCGGCGCTGATCGGCACGGCGTCGCGGCACATCGAAACCATCGACGAATTTCTGACGCTGCACGGGCTGCGCATCATCTGGGAGCGCAACCAAACAGGCGCGGGAGAGAATTCCGCGCCCAAGCGCGCCTCGGGCCGCCGCACGCACTGAAGCTGGGAATCGAAATTCTAGAATGGAAAAGCTAAAACCGAATTTGTAGCGGCGGCCCGTAACCCGGCCGGCGCCGCACATGCGTTCTGATGCCACTCTTCAACTATTTCAATTACTTCACCGAAATCGAGGACTACTTCTGGCGGAAGCGCGGCGCGCACTTGCTGGTATCGCCACTGGACTGGGCGATCGTCGAGACGTGGCAAAAAGCCGGCATTCCACTGCCGGCGGTGCTGAAAGGCATCGACCGCGCATTTGAAAGCTGGGGACGCTCGCGCCGAGCGGCCGGCGGGCGCCAACTGAAAAGCCTCGCCTACTGCGTGGACGCCGTGCTCGACGCCGCCGCCGAAGCACAGGAAGCGGCCGCGGGCACCGGCCCGGAGGTGAAAGTGAGTCGCCCCGCTGCCGAGCCATTTTCGCGCGACGAGCTGAAGAAGTATTTCGAGCGCAACGTCGCCCGCATCCGCGCCGCGTCCGAAAAGCGCAAAATCACGCACGCCGCACTGGCGGCTCGTTTCGACGAAACCGCCAAGCGTCTCGAAGAAGCGATGCCGTTCGTCGATTCGCCCGGTGCGCTCGATCTCGAAGAGCTCGAACGCCGCCTCACCGTGCTCGAGGAAAAACTCAGCGCGGCTCTTGCCGCCGAGGCCGACGAGGAAACCATGCTCGCCATCCGCCGCGAGATGGACCGTTCGCTCGCGCCCTATCGGCGCAAGATGTCCGCCGAACAGCTCGCGCAACTCGAGCGCCAATACCTCCAGAAGCGGCTCTTCGAGCAGTTTGATGTGCCACGGCTGAGCCTGTTTTATCTGACGTGAGTGCTTCAAGCCCTGCGGTTCGACTCTACGTAGTTTCCGCGATTGACGCCGCGCCCGGCTCCCGCTTAAATCTCAGCTTCTACGCCGCGACTGAACCTTCCTGCGCCGTGCGATATCGGCTTGCGTCGTGTGATAGCGTGGAATCACACACAATGGACATCACAATCGAAAAGCTGATCTATGGCGGCGAAGGCCTCGGGCATCACAATGGCTCGACCGTCTTTGTGCCGTTTGTTCTCCCCGCCGAGCGCGTCTCCGCCGAGCCCGTCGAGCAAAAGAAGAAATTCGTGCGGGCGCGCGTGGAACGCGTGCTCGATCCGTCGCCAGAACGCGTCGCTCCGCGCTGCCCCCGTTTTGGCGTTTGCGGCGGCTGCGATTATCAGCATGCGCCGTACGAATCGCAGCTTCGCTACAAAGCCGCCATCCTCCGCGAGACGCTGGGCCGCATCGGGCGAATCGAATGGCCGGGCGAGATCGTGGAGCATGCGTCGCCGCCGTGGGGCTATCGCAACCGCGCGCAATGGAAAGTGCGCGCGATGGAAAAAGGCGCGGGAGCGGAGAAACTCGCGATCGGCTATTTTCGCGCAGGATCGACTGCGCTCTGCGACGTGGAGGATTGCCAGATCCTCTCGCCGCTGCTGCTGAAGACGCTGCTGGCGCTACGCGGAGCGCTCGCGGCCGGAACTCTGCCGCCCGAATTGCGCGAAATCGAAGCGTTCGCCGGGGCGAATGATTCGAAGCTGCTGTTGACAGCAACCTTCGCCCGCTTTCCCAAGAAAGCCGAGGAAGCGGCGAAACGATTCCGCGAGATCGCGCCCGAAATTGAGAGTCTGCTGTTTCACGATCCCGGGCGCGACCGCATGGAGCTCGACGGCCCCGGCTTCCTCGATTACCCCAGCGGCGACACCATTTTTCGCGTGGGCCATTTTTCATTCTTCCAGGTGAACCGCTTTCTTTCGGACGACCTGGCTCGTGAAGTCACCGCGAACGAAGAAGGCCGGTTCGCGCTCGATCTTTTCGCCGGAGTAGGGCTTTTCTCCGTGCCGCTGGCCAAGCATTTCGGGCATGTGCTGGCGGTCGAATCGAATCCGGCGGCATCGCGCGACCTCGAATCGAATGCGCGCACCAGCAGCGGAATCGAGATTCGCACGGCCGAGGTCGAACAGTTCCTCGCGAAATACAAAGGCAAGCCCGATCTGATCGTCCTCGATCCGCCGCGCGCGGGACTGGCCCCGGGCGACGCGAAGCATCTCCTGCGCATGGCGCCCGAACGCATCACTTACGTTTCGTGCGAACCTCCCACGCTGGCTCGCGATCTCGCCGCGCTTAGGGCGGGCGGATACGAAATCGCGGCGATCCATCTCTTCGATCTCTTTCCGCAGACATTTCACATGGAGGCGGTGGTTCGTCTGCGCCGCTCCTCATGAGCTGATATGAAGCTTCCCGCGCTCTGGATCGTCGCGTCGTTCGCGGCCGGAATCGCAGCCGCGACGCGCTGGCCGGGGCGGCTCGATCTGTGGCTCGCCGGCGCAATGGCCGCGATCTTGTGCGGCGCGGGCTTGCTGTGGAGGTCGAAAACGCAAGCGGCATGGGCGCTAGCGCTTGTCTCATGGTGCGCGCTTGGCGGGCTCGCAATATGCATGGAGCGGGCCGCGGTTCCCGCAAATAACGTCACCCGCCTGATCGGCGCGGGCCGCCTGGACACAACCGAGCCGCTGCGCTGGCAGGGCCGCCTGCGCGAAGATCCTATGGCGCTGCCCTGGGGGCGCCGCTACGAAATCGATCTTGAGCGGGTGGAAGCCGGCGGCGCGACCGTGCCGGTGAGCGGCGGGTTGCGGCTGAATCTCTACGGGGCGGAACATTTCGAAGGCGTGCCGCGAGGCCTGCGAGCGGGCGATCGCGTCGAAGCGCTCGTGCGGGCGCGCCAGCCGCGCAATTTCCTCGATCCCGGCGCATTCGACGAGCGCGGCTATCTGGCGCGCCAGAAAATTGATCTCACGGGTTCGCTGCGCAGCGGCGAATTGCTGCAGCTGATCGACCGCCCGCGCCCGACCCTCACTCAGCGTCTGGCGCGCATTCGCGGCACGCTGCTGGCGCGCCTCGACGCACTCTTCCCGGGCCAGCCGCAACGCGCGGCTGTGCTCCGCGCAATGCTCCTCGGCGACCGCAGCTTTGTCGATTCCGAAGTGGTTACGGCGTTTCAGAAGACGGCTGCGTACCACGTGCTTGTGGTGGCGGGGCTGCACGTCGGCGCGCTCGTTGTTTTCTTTCTTTGGGTATGCCGCAGGTTGCGATTCACGATTTTTGCGACGAGCTTGCTCACAGTGATCGCACTGGCTGCCTACGTGGGGGTGGTGCAGGATCGCCCGCCGATCTTTCGCGCTGCGCTGATGGCTGCGCTTTATCTTTGCGCGCGGCCGCTGTTTCGCCGCATCGAACTGCTCAACACAGTTGCGCTGGCGGCGCTGGCGATTCTCTTCTGGAAGCCGTCGTCGCTCGCGGATTCAAGTTTCGAGCTTTCGTTCGTTGCGGCAGGAGTGATCGCCGGCCTTGCGGTGCCGTGGATGGAGCGCACGAGCGCGCCGTACCATCAGGGCCTGCGGCATCTTGGCGACGTGACGCGCGACGCGCAGCATCCGCCCAAGGTTGCGCAATTCCGCATCGACTTGCGCGCCGCTAGCGCGCGCGTCGCCGCACATTTGCCGCGATGGCTCGCGCCACGCGCAAGCAGGCTCGTCACGATGCCGGTTCGCGCCGGCCTGAGACTATGGGAAATCGTGCTGCTCTCGGCGGTGATCCAGTGGGGGATGATGCCGCTGCTCGCGATGGATTTCCATCGCGTCAGCCTGGCAGGCCCCATCAGCAATATTCCCGCAGTGATTCTCACGGGCTTCATCGTGCCGCTCGGTTTCCTCGCGCTGATCGCGACGTTTGCGTGGGCGAGGCTTGCATACCTGCTCGCGGAGGCGCTGGGATTCTGCACGTGGATGCTGCTTGCGATTATCGAGTGGTTCAGCCGACTGCCGCGCGTCTCGTATCGCATCCCCGGCCCACCGATGTGGCTGTGGCTGGCGTTTTTCGCCGCGTTCGTTGCGCTGGCCGTGGCCGCGCGGGCCGCGGCGGCGCGGCGGGCAGATCGGATCGCGCGGCGCCAACTCTCTCCGCCCATCGCCGCCGGCGAGTGGGCAGCCGCGGCGGCGCTCGCGGCGCTTACCGTGCTGGTTGCCACGCATCCGTTTCGCCCGAATCTCGCTCGCGGCAAATTCGAGGTCAGCGTGCTCGACGTGGGCCAGGGCGATTCGATCTTCGCCGCTTTCCCCGGCGGCCGGACGATGCTCGTCGACGGCGGCGGCCTCTCCGGATCCGAATGGGTCGGCGGTTACCGCTCGGGCACGGACGTGGGAGAGGAAGTCGTTTCGCCCTACCTGTGGTCGCGCGGGCTGAAGCGCCTTGATGTGGTGGCGCTCACGCACGCCGACCACGATCACCTCGACGGCCTCTATAGCGTGCTGGAAAATTTCCAGGTGCGCGAGCTATGGGTTGGGAGCGATGATTCGAGGCCTGCGTTTCAACGCCTGCTGGCGGAGGCGCGCTCGCGCGGGGTCGCCATCATCCATCAGTCACGCGGAGCGGAATTCGACTGGCAGGGCGCCGAGGGTGACGTACTCTGGCCGCCTGCCGATGAGCCTGCCGGAAAAACTCCCAATAATAATTCGCTCGTCCTGCGTCTTTCCGATGGCCGGGTTCACTTTCTGCTCACGGGCGATATCGAAAAGAAGACCGAGGAAGGACTTGTTGCCGAAGGAGTGCCGCTCACTTCCGATTTCCTCAAGGTGCCGCATCACGGGAGCAAGACATCCTCAACGCAGGACTTCCTTGCGGCGGTCGCGCCGCGCATCGCCGTGGTGTCCGTAGGCGAATCGAACGCTTTTGGGCATCCGGCGCCGGAGATTGTCGAGCGCTACGAGCACGACGGCATCCGCCTGCTCCGCACGGACCGCGATGGCGCAATCACCGCGCTCACGGACGGGCAAAATCTTTTCGTGCACCCGTTCGCGGGGAGCGATCCTCCATTCTAGGTGTCGCGACGCCGGCGGAAGTACTATTGTGCCGAAGCGAAACGCGGTTCATAATATTTTTACGGCTATGGAAACCGCGCAAGACATTCCGGCGTCCTTTCCCACCCAGGAGCAGATCGACGAAGAGAGCAGGCGCATTCGCCGCCTGCGCATTCTAGTCCGCTTGACGCTTGAGACGATTGCCGAAGGGGGCCTTTCCGCCGAGGAAGCCGCGAGTATGATCGCCGCCACTCGCCGCGTCGCGCTCGAAATGTTTCCCGGCAAGGAGCGCGCGTTCGATCTGATTTACCGTCCGCAATTTCAGCGAATGATGAACGCGGTGTATCGCCTGCAATAGCCGCGCGTCAGTAACCGAATCGCCGCCGAATCCACATTCGCAAAAGAAGAACGCCCACTCCGGCAATCGTCCCGATCAGCGCTCTGTATTCGCGATTGCGGCGATACTGCGCCCAGGAAAATTGCCGGCCGGTTTCGCCGCCGGATGATGTCGCATTCGCGCGGGCGAACCAGGGGAAAAAGAGCGGCACGCGCGCCGCGTATGCGTCGAAGGCCGCGCCAAACCGGCGATGGAGGTCCCGCTCTTCATTGCGCATCACCGCGTAGTAGAAGATCCCGAAATACGCCACCACGAGCAGGCCGGCCCACCACGAGCCCCCCGCAATCGCAAATCCGGCAGCAAGAAATGCACTGCCGAGATAGAGCGGATTCCGCGTGTGCGCATAGGGCCCCGAAGTGGCGAGTTCGAGATCTTTGCGCAGATGGCCGGACGACGCGCCGCGAATCAGCAGACCGATCGCCGCCACGAGGGCGCCCATCAGAATCCAGCGCGGCTTCGGATCGGCGAGAGCGAGATAGACCACCGCAACGGGATAGCCCGCGCGGACGCGCCAGCGCATCCAGAATTTTCTCGGCTCGCTCAAGAAGCGTTTCCCCAGCGGCGCGCGATGGCCGCAGAGACTTGCGACACGGTAATCGACAGCATAGCAGGCGAATAGGTTTTTCCGCGGCGATAGGTGATCTCGCAATTTTGCGGGTTGCGCAGAACGATATGGCGCGCGGGATCGAGCGAATAGGGCCCGTTGCGCGCGGGGTCAGTGGGGCCGAAGAGGCCGACGACGGGCGTATCGAGCGCCGCAGCGAGATGCAACGGCCCGGTATCCGCGGAGACGACAAATCGCGCGCGACGCATCAGCGCCATTAACGGGCCGAGACCGAGCAGAATCGGCGCCGGCGCAGGATCGCCCGCGGCCTGGACCAGATCGCGCGCGAGGCCCTCTTCTCCGGGTCCGAATGTGATCACGCCGCGCCAGCCATGGCGGGCAGCGAGAGCGCGATGGAGCTCTCCGTAGCGCGCGGCGGGCCAGCATTTCGAGAGCCAGCCGCCGCCGGGATTCAGGACATAGAAATCGGTAAGCGAGTGTGCGGCCAGCTCGCGCGCCACGCGCTCTTCGTCTTCGGCGCGAATCACGACCGGAAAACGCGGCGCGGACTTCTTCGCTCCCGCGAATTCGGCGAGAGTGAGATTGTGATCGACCTTATGCGGGCCGCGCGGATTGAGGCGATCGGTGTAAAAGAGCGAGGCGAGCCCCTCGCGCGCGTAGCTGCTTTGAAATCCCACACGGCGCGGCGCGCCCGACGCAAGTGCCAGGAGGGCGGATTTGTAGAGCGCCTGAAAGTCGATGGCGCAGGTGTATTTCGCGGCGCGCATTTTTCGAATCGTCGCGGCCACGCCGCCTGCGCTTTTGCGATTCGCGGCGATCACTTCGGTAACGTCCGGATTTCCTTCGAGCAGGCGCGCCCATTTCGGATCGATGGCCCAGTCGATGCGCGCTTCGGGAAAAGTATCGCGAAGGGCGGAAGCGGCCGGGATGGCGTGAATCACGTCGCCCATCGATCCCAGGCGGACGAGCAGAAACCGCGGGTCAGCCATCGCTCTTCCGGCGCAGGCGATCGAGGAGTTCGCGCGTGGAATGCTGCTTGGGATCGCCCACGATGGCGACGCGGATGCCCAGCAGCACGGCGAGATCGCGCTCCGGCACGGTATCCGGCGTGTAATCGGTGCCCTTTGCGTGGACATCGGGCTGGAATTCGCGGAGGAGCGATTCGACATTGAGTTCATCGAAGACGACGACGTAATCGACAGCGGCGAGCGCGGCAACGAGCCACGCACGGGCGCGCTCGGTGAGGATTGGGCGGCCTTTGCCCTTGAGGCTTCGGGCGCTCGAATCGGAATTCACGCCCACGATCAAAACGTCGCCTTCGGCCTTCGCCGCCTGCAGATAGCGGACATGGCCCACGTGAAGCAGGTCGAAGATGCCGTTGGCGAAGACGATTTTGCGATGGGCGCGGCGATGCTCCGCGATCAGGTCGTCCAGACCGCGGCGTGAGAGGATTTTGTCGCGCGTATCCATTTAATTTTGTGCGGGCCGATGTTCGGTTGATTGTATCGAATTGGCCGGCGCCGGCGAACGATGCTAGCGCTGGGCCGTGGCCTCGCGCCGAAGCGCGGCTTCGAGCTCGGCGCGCGTCACGGTGGCGGTCCGGCGCTTCATCACCACGATGCCGCCCGCATAATTCGCGAGGTGCGCCGCTTCGACCCATGATGCGCCGGCCGCGCGCGCCAGAGTGAAGACCGCGATCACCGTATCGCCTGCGCCGGTTACGTCGACGGGTTCGTCCGAGCCGTAAATCGGGATATGCCGCGGCGATTCGGCGTCGCGCTCGAAAACGGCCAGACCATCTTTGCCGCGCGTAGCGAGCAGGGACTCGACTCCCAGATCGCGCAGCGCGCGTGTGCCAAGCTCTTCGAGCTTTTGCTTGTTGGTGCCGATGCGCGCCTGATATGCGGCTTCGATCTCGGGCTCGTTGGGGGTGGCAGCGGTGACGCCCGCATCGCGATACTCGAGCAGACGGAAGCGCGAATCGAGCGTGATGCACCTGGCGCGCAGTCCTTTCACCAGAGCGGGCGTGGCCGCGCCGAGGCCGTAATCAGAGACGAGCACGGCATCCGCGCGCCGCGCCGCCGGACGCGCCTTGCGGGCGACCGATTCCTGCGCTTGTGCGGGCAATTCGCCCGTCGGCTCGCGATCGACGCGAAGGACTTGCTGTTCGGTGGTATGGGTCCAGCCGGCGAGGAAACGCGTTTTCGTCGTAGTGGTCCAGCCGCGCACGCGCAGGATGCGCGACGTATCGACGCGTTTGCGGCGAAAATAGTCAAGCAGGGCGCGGCCGCCTTCGTCGTCGCCCACCACTCCGACGGGCACCACGCGCGCGCCGAGATCGGCAAGGTTGTTGACCGCATTGGCGGCGCCGCCCGGATAGATTTCGCTCGCGCGGCGGCGCAGAATCAGCACCGGCGCTTCGCGGGAGACTCGAGAGATTTCTCCCGAGACGAATTCGTCGAGCACGAAATCGCCGATCACACAGATTTTCTGGCGCGGGAACGCGCCGACGATGTCGAGCAGGCGAGTCAGATCGACGCTGCTGTCCGCCGGCCGTCCGGCAGCAGGCCGGGGCGCGCGTTTCCGTTTTTTTGGTGTGGGACTCAAGCAGTCTCCTTGAAAACGCGGCGCGAGATGGCCGCGCGGAAAAGTATCATAGCGGCGCCAAGGGCGGCAAACCCGCGGGACGGCTCGCCGGCGCCACTCGCAGCGGCATCGTTCATGTCGCGGAGCCGGCGCGCGACGGGATGGCGGCTTTGATGGTCTCCCAGAATTCGTCTTCACGGCCGATGCGCAGGCCGATGCGGCAGTACCAGATGTCGGCCGAGCGCCATTTCACTCCGGAAAGATTGAACACATCTTTCTCGGTGCAGATCAGGCCGTCGGCCCCGGCAGCGTGAGCGGCGGCTCCGATCGACTCGAGGTCGTGCTGAATGTAGCGATGGTGGTCCGGAAAAAACTGGTGTCCCACGACGCGCAAGCCCCAATCGTGCAAATCGGCCAGGAAGGAATCGGGATTGCCGATGCCGCAAAACGCGAAGAATCTCCGGAAACGGGAGCGCGGGTCCTCTTCGCCCGGATTGCCGCCGCGCAGAAGCCGGATGGAATCGAGCCAGTTGCGCGCGTAGAAAATCGGCGCATCGGTATCGTGGCGGAGGGCCGCTTCGAGCTCGGGCGCGTGATCGCTCCGCGTGATTACGATGGCGCGAGCGCGCCCGAGCGCCGACCGAGGCTCGCGCAATCGTCCCGCGGGCAACAAGTGGCCGCCACCGAACGGATGGATCGCGTCGATCAGGACGACGTCGACGTCGCGCGCGAGCTGCAGATGCTGAAAGCCGTCGTCGAGGATGAACCATTCCACGCCGCGCTGTGCGAGTTCGCGACCGCGAGCGAAACGATTCGCACCGACGCCGAAAAGAACCCGATCGCCGAGGCGCTTTGAAAGCAGCTGGACTTCATCGCTGGTTGAACCGCCCGGCAGAAGCTTTCCGCCATATCCCCGAGTGAGAATTCCCGCCGTCATCCCCTCTCGAAGCAGGCGCTCGGCAATCCACAGCGCCATCGGCGTCTTGCCGGTGCCGCCCGTAGTGAGATTGCCTACGCTGATCACGCGGCCGTCGAGGCGCTTTTGCCGCAGGATGCCCTTGCGATAAGCGAACGCGCGGAAGCGGACGTAGGCGCCATACGGGAGCGTAAACGGCCAGAGCAGCCAGACGGACGCTTCGCGGAGCGTCACGCCGCGCGCTTCCTTCCGGCGAGCACTTCGGCGATGCGATCGAGCGACCGCGCGGTGGCGCCGCGGTTGCGCTCGGAAAGCCGCAGCGCCGCTTTGCCCATGCGTTCGCGAAGCGTGTTGTTTTCGATGAGTTGCACCCAGACGGCGCCGAGCTGCGGGCCGCTTGAAACTTGCACGGCCGCCTGCGCGGAGAGAAATTGCGACGCCATGTCGCGGAAATTTTCCATCGAAGGGCCGAACACCGGCGGTTTGGCGAACCACGCCGGCTCGAGAATATTGTGGCCTCCCGCCGGCACGAGCGAGCCGCCGACGAAAACGGCGTCGGCCAACAGGTAAAGCCCCGCGAGTTCGCCGATCGTATCGAGCACGATCACGTCCGCATTCTCGTCGAGTGGAGCATCGAAGTCGATACCGCTTCGGCGCACGGCGTTCCATCCGTCGGCCGTCGCAATGGAGGCGGCGGTTTCGAAGCGATCGGGCTTACGCGGAGCGAGCAGGAGCAAAGCGTGGCGCCACTGGCGCTGCACGATATCGTAGGCGGCAAGCACCGCCTCTTCCTCCTCGGCGACTACGCTGCCGGCGACGAGGACGGGCCAGCGTTCCTGGCGGCGAATCTGATCCTCGAGCCATACGCCGAACGGGCCGATATTCGGCTGCTCGCCGTCGTATTTCAGATTTCCGATTACTTCGACGGACCCTTCGGGCGCGCCCATTTCGGTGAGCCGCGCGGCATCCTCGGGCGTTTGCGTGAGGAAGCGTTCGCCATCGCGGAGGACGCGCGCGAAAAATTCGCCGACGAGAAATTTCCAGCGGTTGTAGCGCGCGAAGGACCGTTCGGAGATTCGCGCATTGGCGAAAACGACGGGGACGCCGCGATGGCTCGCTTCACGCAGGAAATTCGGCCAGATCTCGGTTTCCATCACGATCACGAGCGCGGGCCGCATCGAGCGGAGGGCGCGGCGAACGGGCACGATCCAGTCGAGCGGGAAGTAGAAAATGGCGTCGGCCGATTGCAGGCGCTCGCGCGCCAGGCGCTGCCCGGTCTCGGTGGTTGTGGAGACGAATACGGCGCGCCCGGGAAAGCGTTGCTTCAAGCCCTCTACCAGCGGCCTGGCAGCCAGAACTTCGCCGACGGAGACGGCGTGAATCCAGACGGGACGCGCCGCGGGATTTTCGTCTGATGACGCGGCGGCGCGCGAGGCGATCTCAGGGGGCAAGCTGCCGAGGCGCTCGGCCAGCGCGCGCGAAGGCTCGCCGCGAGTCCAGGTGCGGAGCGCGTAGTAGGGCACCAGCAGAAGCATGCCAACCGCCGTAAGCATCCGATAAAAAAAGTACATGAAATGAAGGGGCGCGCGGCCCGGCACAACCGCTGCGCGAATCAACCTCCGGCGTGCAGGTTTCGTAGTATAGCGTGCTCCGCGAAACTTGGGCCGCGGCAAGTGGGCTGCTCGGGCGGCGACGCAGCGGGCAAAGGCTCGTGCGGGCGATGCTATGGCTTGTTGTTCTTCATCAAATAGGCCGAGATGGCCGCCAGGTCCGCGTCGCTGATCTCGGTCTTGCGAAATGTGGGCATGAACAGGACGCCGTGCCGGACGAACGTCTTGATCATCGGCGCGGTCAAATCAGTGCGCTCTTCGAGCACGGCCGGCTTCTGGCCGCGGGCCGCGAGCGAAGCGGTGCCGGGCTTGTCCGCGCCGGGGCCATGGCACGGGTAGCACCACTTCTGGTAGACCTTGTGGCCGCGCTCGACCTGCGCATCATCAGGCTTCGGCGCGGCGAATGCCTGCGCCGCGAAGACGAGGCTCATTGCGGCGAGTAGACCAATTCTCACATTTTTCATCTTAGGCTTTCCTCATGCTTTTGGGCCAGATGCCGCACTTGCCCGGCGAAAGAATGCCGTTCGGGTCGACCGCATCCTTGATCGTTTCGTGGAGGCGCCGCAGCGAATGATTGTTATACGAGTAGGCGTCCGAAACCGTGCCCATGAACGCCGTGTGCGTGCGGTATTCGCCCCAGCCGTGTTCGGCCGCCACCTGGATCAGCCGCTTGAAATGCTCGCGATTCTTCCGGTTCTTTTCCACGTCGTGCTCCACGGGGAACCCGAAAAGGACGAGAAAGCAGCGCGGATAGTTCGACGCAGGGCCGATGAAAAACATGGGGCCGACGGCCATCCCCATTTCCCGATAGGCGTCGGTGAACACTTGCTGTGCCTCGAGGATTGCTTCGCCGGTCATCGGAATGATCGGCGAAAACCATACGTGCCCATAGCTGCGCGCCCCGCCGACGCCGAACACCGAGAGGTTGGGGATGCCCATGGCGACGGGGGTCGGAAATGGCAGTGTTTCGTTGGGGTCCAACGGAAACCGCCGCAAAGGTCCCTCGCGGAATTTCACGCCGTCGATGGCGGAAAACTTCTCCTGTGCGTATTCCCATTGCGCGGCGACGACTTTGGCCGGGCCGTAGAAGGGCAGCTCGACGCTCCAATAGCCGAGATTTTTCTCGTGGGCATACCGCTCCAGTTCTTGCGTCGCCGGGCCGCCTGGCTTTGCGTAGAGTGCCGCGAGCGCCGGATCCTGCCGCGCGTACGTCAAAGGGCTGGCCACGTTGGTGGTGCCGAGAACGATGCTGGAATTCATCAGGTACGCGAGTGTGGCGACGAGAGGAATGAGGTCGTCGCGCTTGAAAACGGTCACCGTGCCGGTGAGATAGGCCTCCGGCTCGGGAAACAGCCAGATGCCCATCTTCGTCACGATGCCGAGGCTCGACTGCGAAAACATTCCATCGACGTATGGGCCAAAGCCATACTTGTATTGCTGCCACGTCTTCGATCCCGGCAGCGCGCCCATGCCGGTGCGCATCACCTCGCCATTCGGCAGCACGACTTCCATGCCACACTCGGCGTCGAAATGATCGCGCATCGGGGTGCGCCCGCCGCCGCGATCGAGAGCATTGCCCATGGGGCTGCCCCAGCCGGGATCGGCGGGATCGATCCACACTTTCAGCTTGCGATCCTGGATGTAGCGGTACAAATCGAAATAACTGACGCCCGGCTCGACCAGCGCGTAGGCGTTCTTCTCGTTCACTTCGAGGACGCGGTCCATGCGTTTCAGGTCGAGGACCATGGTGCCCGAAAGCAACGGCGCCGCGCCACCATAGCCGAGATTCTTGCCCGTCGAAATGGTCCAGAGCGGAATCTTGTATTGGTTAGCGATTTTGACGATTTTCTGTACGCCCTCCACGCTGTCTGGCGCGACTGCAGCGGATGGAATCGGCTCGTCTTCCTCGTGCCAGAAGGGCGAATACGAATCGCGATAGAGATCGACATCTTCGTTGGACGAAAACACCCATTCCTTGCCGATGGCTTCCTCGAACTGCCTGAGCGCGCCGGAAAAATCCTTGGCGTTTAGGCCTGGTGGGAGTCGCCGCATTTAGAAGTCCGCCTCGCCCTTCACGTTCGCGCCTTCCGCATGCGCTCGGGCCAGATCCCGGATTTCCCCGGCGAGAGAATGCCGTTGGGGTCGAGCGTGTCCTTCAACGTCTCGTGATAACGCCGCAGCGCGTGATTGTTGTACGAGTATGTGTTTGCAACCGTATCCATGAACGCGGTGTGCGTGCGATATTCGCCCCAGCCGTGCTCGGCGCCCG
>Ga0335072_10005813_pt1 | contig 18133 bp, 17 predicted proteins | sample Lox_Sample_21_FD_206725 | JGI IMG/M metagenome (GOLD analysis project Ga0335072, IMG submission 206725) | Soil microbial communities from Loxahatchee National Wildlife Refuge, Florida, United States - Lox_Sample_2.1 | ecosystem: Environmental > Terrestrial > Soil > Wetlands | place: USA... | reverse complement strand
ATGAGTGGAATGCGCCATCGAATTCGACCCCCTTGGGGAAGGAAGAATGAGGCGAGATTAGCGAAGCGAAAGCGCCCGGTGTGGGTGCTCCGTACAGTTTCGCGAGTGTCACAAAAAGCTGAATTCAGGCGTAGCGGCACAGATCTGCGCGGGCGGCGTCGGCGAGAAAGGGAAACACAAATACACGAGGACCTTGCGGCAGCTTGGCGGTCTGTGCTGTGCGTGCGTCGCAGATGATTGACCCGGTCTGATCCAGTCCTCGCACCCACCGCGGTCTGCCGGTGTTGCGAAGGACGAGCATATCGGGCTCGACGCCGGCCGCGACCAGCATGGTACGCGCGATTTCAAGGAAGTCGGGCCATTGCGAGACCACGCCGATGAGTTGATTCTTCAGCTTTGGCAGCCAGGGATCGAGCCAGGTATTCGCGGATCGAATCTGGAGCGTGATGAGCTCAACGCCGGCCGGCAGAATAGCGCGTACTGCGTTGACCTTGCTGGGACGGCAGAGCGGAATGGCCGCCAACAGTGTTTCCGGTTGAGCGCACTCTTCGAGCGAAGCGCCGGTGGCAGGCAGTTTGCTGCATTGCCGAATCTCGGTCAGCAGGATTTCGCGAACTCCCGGATCGGGGTCGATAAGCAGGAAGTGATCCGGCGGCGGCGAAGCCAACCATTCGGCAACCCGCCGGCGCACTGCCGCTGACGGCATGTTGAGTTCGCGAACGGCGCGGAAGAACGCCGCGATGTGCTGGTCGAGAATCTGCTCGGGCGTGGATGGTGTCACGGCGCGATTCTTGATGTAGACGCCGCTGCCACGCCGGTGCTCTGTCCAGCCTTCGCGTGCAAGCTGGCGGTAGCCGGCGCTGATGGTGTTGGGGTGAATGCTGAATCGCCGCGCGAGCTCGCGCGTGCTCGGCAACCGGTCCCCGGGGCGAAGATCGCCGCTGAGAACAGCGAGCACCACCTGCGTGACCAGCTGACGATAAATGGGCACCTCGCTGGCAGGGGAAAACCAGAGTCGCACGGGAAGCCTCGCATCATTCTTGCATTCGATTACCGACACAGCCAAGGCGCGAAAGCCGGGCCTGCGGTTACTTCTAGCCCTAGGGATGCGGCGCAGCCGTCAACGAGTGCAACTCGTCCGCCGACGAATTCAGCAGACTGCGCAGCACGGCAACTTCTGCGGTGATGCCCGTGCGCAGCGAGGGGTCCACGTCGGGCGCAAAGAAGGGGGAATGATTCGACGGCAGAGGAATGCCGGTTGCTTTGGCTTGAGCAAACTTCTGCGGGTCGGCGCCGCCCAGGCTGAAATAGAAGCCCGGCACCCCCTGCTCAACGAACACCGAGAAATCCTCAGAAGGCGTGATAGGAGGCGCGGTCACGACGTTGTCTTTGCCGAGCGCCGCCTCAAGCGGAGCGCGCAGATGCTCTGCAAGGGCAGGATTGTTGAAAACAGAATCCACGCCGTTGTAGCGATCGATGCTGGGCTCCTTTGGCACCCCGGCGGCCATGGCTTCTGCCTTGGTGATGCGCGTGATCGCAGCCAGAACCTGTTGGCGCACGTCCTGTTTGAACGTGCGCACCGTAATTCCCATCTCGGCCTCGTCGGGGATGATGTTGTTCTTCGTTCCTGCATGAACGTAGCCGACCGTCACCACGGCCATTTCACCGGGTGCAACTTCGCGGGAAACGATGGTCTGCAGCGAGAGAATGGTCCTGGCCGCGATCACGACGGGATCAATCGTCGTCTGCGGAGCCGCTCCGTGGCCTCCGCGCCCATAGATCACGATGCGAATCGAATCGGCATTCGAGTTGTAAACGCCGGGCGTGATGGATACCATCCCGGCGGGCAGGGCATTGCTGACGTGCAAGGCCACTGCCACGTCGGGCTTGGGAAAGCGAGTAAAGAGCCCGTCATTGACCATGGCCTCAGCGCCGCCGATCGCCTCCTCTGCCGGCTGGCCGATCAGCATCAGCGTGCCATGCCACGTGTCTTTGCTGTGGGCCATGATCTCGGCGGTTCCCACCAGAGCCGCCATGTGCAGATCGTGCCCGCAGGCATGCATTACCGGCACATCGTGCCCCTCGTCATCGATGGCGTGAACCTTGCTGGCATAGGGCAATCCGGTCTTCTCTTCCACCGGCAATGCGTCCAGCTCGGTGCGAAGCATGATTATGGGTCCGGGACCGTTCCTAAGAACCGCGACCACCCCCGTTCTGCCAACGTGTTCTGTTACGTCGAAGCCGGCGCCACGCAAGCCCTCGGCCAGGCGGACCGCAGTCTTGACTTCATGCCCTGACAGTTCCGGGTTCTGGTGAATCTGGAGATAGAGCGCATGCGCGGCGGGGTAGACTGCGTCAACTTCCTTTTGGGTTGGAGCCTGCGCAAACAAAACTGCGGCGAAGCAGAATGGGAGCACAAATACTGGTCGAGTCATCTGGCTTGCATGATATCCGGGAGTCCGGCGTCATACAACCGGCGACATGGGCGGGATTGATTCGAGCCAGTGCAATGCCGGCTGAGACGCGCGCAGGCAGTTGTCCCGGGGTCCGACGCACGCGCGAAGTAGATTGGTGTCGCTCTGCTGTCTGGGCACCGCTGCGGCGTTGTGCATTCAGGGCCTCTGCGGGGCGAAGTTGAGAGGAAAAAACCAGTCGTGAAGACTGTCTTCTACCGGGTCGCCTCCCGGCTTTGGGAGATTTCTCTGAGCATCGTCAAGCACCAGAACCCAGTCGCCGTCTCCTGGAGGAGTATAGTCATGGGTTCCCGTGGCTGGGAATGTTCCACCTTCGGTGGCTTGCCCATCACGCGGGTTGAACCACCACGACTTGACCTCGTTTCCAGCGATCTCTGACTTCCGTTTGCCTACATGCGAGTACGAATGTCAGAGCGCCTGCGCGCCTTCCCAGGACGGAAATCCATTGGAATAATGAACAGATGCGCTCAGGTGACGGTCAGCAGGTGTTTTTCGGTATCGATTTTGGAACGACAAACTGCGCGGTTGCGATGCTGCAGCCCGGCATGGACATTCGGCTAGCCAGGTTCTCATTTCGTGGCGAAGCGATTCCCGTTTGCAGGTCGGTGTTGTACTTCGAACAATGGAAGACCGCGAATGGTCAGCGCCGCGTGCACGGTTACTCCGGCCCTGAAGGAATCGAACGCTACCTCGACGCGGAAGAGAAAGGACGACTGATCCAGTCGCTCAAGTCGCACTTATCCAGCCGCGCTCTCACCGGAACTGAGTTATTCGGTCGCAGGCATCGGCTTGAAGAACTGGTTACTCGCATCGTCAGCGACCTTCGCAAACGGGCCGAAGAGCAATTCAAATACCCGGTTCGACGGGCCACGGTGGGACGGCCAGTGCGGTTTGTTGGGGCAGAGTCGGAGGAAGATGACGATTTTGCCGTCTCACGCTTGCGCGATGCCTTCATGGGGGCCGGATTTGAAGAGGTGGAGTTTGAACTGGAGCCGGTGGCCGCGGCGTTTGCGTATGAGGCGAAACTCGAACGAGAGGAACTGATCCTGATCGGCGATTTCGGTGGAGGCACGAGTGACTTTTCGCTCCTGCGCGTTGGTCCGGAGATCCGTCGTCGCGGCCGAAGTCCAGAGGACCTGTTGGGGAGCACCGGCGTGGGGTTAGCCGGAGACGCTTTTGATGCGCGGATCGTCCGCAAACTGGTTTCGCCGGCTCTGGGGTCGAATTCCGAGGCACGGTCTCTCAACAAAATTCTCCCCGCAGTTCCCGCTTGGATCTATGCACAGCTGGAACACTGGCATTATCTTTCGTTCCTGCGCACCAATCATGTCAGGGAGATTCTGAGAAGCGCGCGCGTGCGCGCACTTGAGCCGGACAAGATCGAGGCACTGATCGCGATCGTTGAAGGCGATCTCGGATATCAGTTGCATCAGTCCGTGCAGAAGGCGAAGTTCGAACTGTCGCAACAGGAGCACACAGAGTTCACGTTTCGCGATGGCGGGGCCGGTGCGTCGACGATCGATCTGCGCATCCCCCTGTGCCGGGCCGAGTTTGAGAGCTGGATTGTCGTGGACCTCGCAGCGATCGAGCACAGTGTAGATGCGCTGCTGAAGAGTACAGGAATCAAGACGCACGAAGTGGATCGTGTTTTTCTCACCGGCGGCAGCTCTTTCGTTCCCGCGGTGCGGCGAATCTTCGTCAGCCGCTTCGGCCAAGACCGGATCCAGGGCGGCGACGAGTTCACGTCCGTCGCACAGGGGCTCGCTTTGTGTGCGGCTGGGAATCGAAGCCAGAGGTAACTTGCTGGCCGCGGACAAAGAAATGGCATTTCGGATAGCGCTCTTATGCTCCGATTGCATCGTCTTGCCGCTCGCGCTGATCCCGCATAGCTGGCGCCCGCTAAAGCGAGCGCGATCCATCGACCTGCGGGATTCTCTTCTGTTGGTTGCCGTAACGCGCCGACCTGCGGCTGATGTTCAGGAACGGAGCAGGATGAGGTTCGCTGTGCCGATCATTGCGAGACCGAACGTGAGCCACAGAACGTAGTCGCCGGGATGGCCCGACTGCAGAACCCGCAGCGGATGAAGTCCCGATTCCAGGAAAGCTCCGACACGGAGCGCGCGTCTGAGCTTCATCCGAAAGATAGAGGTGAGTGCCAACAATATGGCGGCAAGGAAGGCGGCGGAACCTCGGACCGCCGCGCTGATCAGCGATGCGGACCATCCGGGTGGCCGGGTGGTCATGGCGTTTCCATAAACAAGCTGCGCCATCGCTGACTGCTGGGTGAAGATCGTGCTCGCTTCCCTAAGAATCGAAAGCCATCCCGGCATCACGGCAAGAACAATCGGAATCGCGATGCACAACGCTGCGGGAGCGAACTGGTACCAGAAGATACGTTGATCCTCGTTAGCAGTTTCGGGAAGCTCCCCAATCTGGGCAGCTTCATCTGTAATTGGTTCCGTGCCCCATCCAAAAAAGGTATGCATTCCGACACGCAGGACGGCGGCTGAGGTAAGCCCGCCGCCAACCATAAACAGCCACGGGATCCAGGCTTTGCCCATCTCTTCCGCTGTCTTAGAAATCCCGGCCTCGCCGGTCATCAGAAGAAACGGCGGTGCAGCTGCCAGTCCCAACGCACCTGAAAACCACAGCGCGGCTGTCCACTTCAGATCTTTTCCTTTTGCAAAGAGGCTGCGTTCGCCGATTGCGCGCAAGCGGTGGAGGAGGATGCCGGAGGTCAGAAAAAGGCCGCCTTTGATGAAGGCGTGGCCGAGAAGATAGACGAGCATCGCGGCAAAGGCAAGCGGGCCGCCAAGAGCAATCGCGAGCAGCATCATGCCGGCGTGGCAGATTGTAGAAAACGCGAGCATCCTCTTCAGATGGTGCTCTGAGTAACACATCACGCCGCCGACCAGGATCGTCATTAGGCCCAGACTGAGAAGAATTGCTCGCAATCGTCCTTCATGGGCGGCGAAGGTCTGCGCAAAGACGACAAACCGCAACCGCGCCACGGCAACCAGACCTAGCTGGACCATCAGCCCGGAGAACAACACGCACACGGGTGTTGGGGCGACCGCGTGAGCATCGGGGAGCCAGAAGTGAAAAGGCACAACCGCCCCCTTGGTGAGAAAGCCGCAGGTCAGGAGTGTGAATGCAAACAGGACCAGTGGATCGTGGCGAATCCCGATGGCAAGCCCAATCTGAGCCATATTGAGTGCGCCTGTAATGGAATACAGCAGGGCGATGCCGGTGAGGACGAGGAACGCCGCTATCGTGTTGGTCACGGCAAAATTGAACGAACCCTGGAGCGGCGCGGGCTCCGCGGTCTTTAATCCGCAAAGTGCAAAGGCCGCCGTGCTCATCAGTTCGAAGAACACAAACAGATTGAAGATATCAAGAGTAAGACTGAAGCCGCACATTGCAGCTAAAAAGATGAGCATGAGGGGCTGGAAGTGATTCGACCCCGAGTCGACCAGACGCCAGGAGAAGATCAGGCTGAGCAGAGTTAGGGTTGAGGCAAGCACAGCGAGGCCGGCGCTGATTGGATCCGCTACGAAGCTGATACCAAGAACAATCGGACCGCGCGGGGACCAGTTTCCAAACCAGTACACACTTGGTGCATGGATGACCTTTGCCAGCAGCAAGCAGGAAACCGTGAGAGTAAGAGCAGCCACCAGGATTCCCATGGCGTCCATGGCAGCCCGGTTAAGCCATTTTCTGAGGCACGCCATGAGCGCAGCGCCGAGCATAGGCACTGCTACCGGCAGAGGTGTGAGCGATGAAGGCGCCGTCAAAAGAATCAGCCTCGAAGAGTCCGGAGATCGTCCGGGGAAACTGTGCCGGATTTCTCGTGCGCCTTGACGACCATCGCCAATAGCAGGGCTACGACCACAGCTTCCACAACCACGTCGGTGAGCATGAGCGCCTGCACAACGGGGTCGACGGTGAGCGTACCGGGCGCGATGTCAGCGAAGATGGGGGCTGTCCCGCCCACGCGATAGCCGATTCCGAGCAGGAGGATGTAAGTCGAGCTTTGCAGAATCGCGAGACATATCACCGAATGAACGAGGTGCTTGCTGCTCACAAGACCATACAGGCCGCAGAAGAACAGCCAGGCGGCTACAAAGAACGGCAAAAGATGAAAGACACTGGGCATTAGCTCATTCCTCGGTTATCTCGCCGGTGATGATCTCCTGGAGGTACGTGTAGCCGACAAGCAGAAACGCCGCCGTGACTTCGAATCCGACACATGCGCTGATGAGGGCGATGGTACCCGAAGAGAAGACGTCGCCGGTGGTCCCTAAGGGAAGGAAGTTTGTCAGGAATGGCATGCCCATGACGAATGGGGCCAAGCCAATGAGCACATAGGCGCCGGCGCCTGATGCTTCGATTACTTCCAAGCACGTATGTGAAGTAACCCGGCGGAAGGACTCAGTGTTCTCGCAGATATAGAGGAGGAACGGAACCGATGCGAGGATCACTCCCGCCTGAAATCCGCCACCAGGAGTGAGTTGCCCGTGCAAACCGATATAGAACCCAAATACGACTGTAAGCAGGATCGTTGGCATTGCCGCAGTCCGGACCGATGTGCTCAGCCGCATGGCGTCTTTCACTTTTCCCGCATCCCGAGTCGCCGTACCTTCTTCGCGGCGTAGAAGCATCATGACCCCGAGCACGGCCGTAAAGAGGATGAACTCTTCGCCTAACGTATCGAATGCCCGGTAGTCGTAATTGATGGCATTCACGGCATCCGTGGCATGACGCTCATATACTCCCACTCGCGCAATGACATCCCCGTAAGGACCGCGGTAGTCCCCCCATGGGGGAAGATCCATGACCGAGTAGCAAAACAGCAAAAGGAAGACCCCGCCGAAAACGAGGAAGAGCCGAGTACGGGTTGCTTCAGGCATCGCGCTCTCCTTTGTCCCGCTGACTTGCCGCGCGAAACTTCATCCGAGAGATCGCGAGCATCACCATCAACGGCAGAGCCACCGCGCCCACTGTGATCTGTGAAAGTGCCACGTCAGGTGCCTGAAAGAAGAAGAACACCAGAGCCATGAGCACGCCGTAGAACCCTAGTGCAATGACCTGGCTCGTCACGTCTCTGGTCCGGACAACGCCCCAGCCGCTCACCGCAACCAACACAAGCAATCCGGCGCCTATCCAGATCATTTCTTCTCCTCCTCACGCGCAATCTCCATTGGGTCACCATCAAGCGGCTCCCAATGTCCGAGCATCTTCGTACGAAATGCGCGGCCGGTTGCGTGGGTGACAACGGAATTGGAAGCCAGGAGAATAGATGCAATCAGAAGCACCTTCCAAAACGGTTGTCTAAGGCCCTGCGACGTCAGTACAGCGATCGTAAGCAAAATGGCGCCAGCCGTAGCAGGCAAAGACAGATAGTGCAGAGCCTGCATGGGTTCTTTCATCATCCACATGCCAATCACGCCCAGCCAGCAGAGAAGCACCACGCCTCCTAAGAGCACCACCTGCAATACGCTCATAAGTGCTTCCCCAGGAAACGTGCGAAGACCAGCCCTCCGCCGAATGACATGAGCGCAAGAGCCAGCGGAAGGTCCATCAATGGCAACCTGCCAAACCCGATTGTGAAAAGAACAAGAGAGATCGTCACGATCAGGCTGGTCATTTCGAGGCCCACCAGCCGGCGCTCCGCAGTTCCACGCAGACACATATCCGCGCAGGGAATCAATGTGGCTGATACGCATCCCGCAGCTGCCAGCCAGATATTCACGGGTGCTCTGCTCCAGGCCGCACCCCGAGCGCTCTCGCCGTCTTGGATATGCCGCTTCGCTGTAATTGGTGAAACAGGAGGCGATCCTGTCGCCGGTCGATTCCGATCACGATCGAGTTCGGCGTCATTGTCGTGTAAAGCGTTGTGAGCACGTCGCGCGCCTCCTGTCGTGGATGCCGCTTTTCATGTTTCACTTTGTCTACGCGATAAAACGAACCCGCAGACGCCATTCCCAACAAGTCCTTCAACAGGACTGCGGTGATAACATACACATCCTTTATGAGATAGCCCGGAACGCGCCATCCCTGAGCGATATCAACCAGTTGAAACTCGACATCGAGTGTTTCGGTTCGCCAAACCTGGTAGAGAAAGATGCCGGTGAGAAGCAGAACGACAGCGCCGACCAGCATCTCATCGCGGCGAGTTCCGCCCACGCAGAGAATCCACGAGAGGACGACAGAGATTGCGAATAGACAACAAAGAACCAGGGACGGTTTTGTCGCCGCTCTACTCCGCGTCTCCCGGGTCACCGATGTCTCCTCCTGGCCTCACTACGAAATCTCCAGTCCGCCGGTTGCTCCATAGACCTCGCCCGTTACATAACTCGATTCTTGCGAGGCGAGCAGCACGTAGAGAGGCGCCATCTCGACCGGCTGCCCCGGCCGCTTCATAGGGGTCTCGGCGCCGAAGGTCGGAATCTTCTTGTCCGGTTGGCCGCCGCTGGTCTGCAATGGCGTCCAAACCGGCCCCGGTGCGACGCAGTTTACCCGAACGCCATTTTTTGCGACTTGACGCGCGAGAGCCCGCGTGAACGCCAGGATCGCTGCTTTGGTAGGCGCATAATCGAGCAAACTCGGGCTCGGATGGGTTGCTTGAATCGATGCTGTCGTGATGATCGACGCACCCTTCGGCATGAGAGGCAATGCGGCTTTGCAAAGCCAGAAAAGAGCAAAAACATTAACCTTGTAAGTTTCTTCCAGTTGCTTCGTTGTGATCTCGCTGATCTTCTCGACGGCATGTTGCTTTCCCGCTACGAGAGCGAGCACATCGAGCCCGCCCAGTTTCTTATGCGCCTGCTGAACAAGTTTCCTGCAGAAAGCTTCGTTGCTGAGGTCGCCCGGGATTGCAAAGGCCTTGCGGCCTGCGGTCTCGATTAACTCCACGACCTCCTTCGCGTCTCTCTCTTTACTGGGAAGATAATTGATGACCACATCCGCGCCCTCACGCGCAAATGCGATGGCGGCTGCCCGTCCGATCCCCGAATCTCCACCTGTGACAAGCGCCTTCCGATTAGGTAAACGGCCACTCCCTCGGTACGACTCCTCCCCATGGTCAGGTTTTGGCTGCATCCTGCGTGCCTCGCCCGGAACGCGTTGAGGCTGGTGTTGGAACTTCGGCAGAGGATATTGCTTCGTCGGATCCTGAAGCGTATAGAGATCGCCCACTTTGAAACCTCACTCGCCTTTGATGCGCTTTCGTCAGAAGCCGTCCAGCTTTCTGATCAAAAGAGATGCGACCGTCGTCTTCAATCCAGCCGTCTGAGTGAGGCAGGCCTGGGTTGCGACCGGTCCTCCAGTCCATGTGCATGGCTCAAGGGAACCCGGGCATCGCGCTTAGCGTGCCAGCAATTTCCTCGCGCACAGCGCGGCGCCTGCAAGTCCGCACCAGAAGACAAACCAACCTCGATGCTTCGACACCTGTGCTTCGAGACTGAAGGGCCGGGAGATCGGATCGAACGGTCCGTGGGCTCCGAGCTCTGTTGGAACATGGTGCCAGACATTATTTGGACGATCGGGTGAATCCGGCTCCTCGCGCTGCTGCGCCTTGTAGCCGGTCTTGCCCAGATAGAAGTCCAGCAACCCCGGGAAGAGTTTCTGCCCAACAATTGCCTTTACAGTTGATCCTCCAACCCAGTATTCCCGTCTAGGCGAAGATGTGAACGCTGCGTGCACGATTACCCTGGCGCCCACCTCCGGTGCGTAGATCGGGGGCACAGGCTGCGGCAGGTTTGGGAGCCTGCTCTTCACCCAGGTGAACTGCGGTGTGTTCATTGCCGGCATGTGCACCACGATTGCCTTCACGGCACTGTTGTCGTGATAGAGTTCGCATCGCAGCGAGTCAGTGAAGCCCACAATGGCGTGCTTGGCTGCGCAGTATGCGGATTGCAAGGGTATGCTTCTGACCGCGAGTGCCGAACCAACTTGAATGATGCGGCCCCGATTTCGCGGGAGCATCCGCCGCAATGCCGCAAGGGTGCCGTGGACATAGCCCAGGTAGTTCACCTCGGTAACGCGACGAAATTCGGCTGCCTCCATCTCCTTCACGGGGGAGAACACCGAAACCATAGCGTTGTTGACCCAGATATCGACCGGTCCAAGGCGCTCTTCAAACGAGGCTGCGGCGGCTTCGACAGCATGGTCGTCGCTCACGTCCGCGGCATAAGTGGCTGCTCTGCCGCCGAGGCGCTCAACCTCGGCCGCAGTCGCGTCAAGCGCCGACAGGTCACGGGAGACTAAACCGACTCGGGCGCCCGCTCTCCCGAACTCATGAGCAATCGCCCTACCTAATCCAGCCGAGGCCCCTGTGATCACCACGTTGAGGGTCTGTTGCATTCCCGGTTACCTCCAAGTCGACACCCGACAGGAGCTTAGATGCAGGCAATCCTGAATAAAGGAGCATCTAACGTTTTCGGTAGCGTTTCTGACAGACGAGGATTGAATACGTGGCTCTCGCGATCGAAGATTATGCGCTGATTGGGGATTGTGAAACAGCAGCACTTGTTGGCAAAGACGGGTCAATCGACTGGCTATGCTGGCCCGATTTCTCTTCCCCTGCTTGCTTCGCGGCGCTTCTTGGGACCAAACAGAATGGCAGATGGCTGCTCGCTCCCCGAGATCCATGCCAACGCATAACCCGCCGATATCGCGATCACACCCTTATTCTTGAAACGCGATTCCAAGCGGCCTCGGGCACTCTCTTATTGACGGACTTCATGCCAATCCGGGAAACGCACTCTGATGTAGTCCGAATAGCGACCTGCATCGAGGGAAGCGTGAGAATTCGGATGGAGTTGTGTGTTCGTTTCGACTACGGACGAACGATTCCATGGACGGGAGAGAGGGAGGGAAACACCTGGGCAGCTGCGGCCGGTACCGGAGTCGCTTACTTGCGCACCAATGAGCCGGTGCAGAATAAAGACGGCATCGCCATCGCTGACTTTACGCTGCGCAAGGGCCAACACCGCTCTTTCACTCTGACTCATGTTGGAGCGCAGGAGCGCCCTCCTCGACGGATCAATGCGCAGACGGCGCTCAAACAAACAGAGAAGTTCTGGCTGAGATGGTGCTCGATCAACTCGTATCAGGGGGATTGGCGCACCGAGGTGGAGCGGTCCTTGATCACGCTCAAGGCACTGACGTATCGACCCACCGGAGGGATTGTTGCCGCACCCACTACTTCGTTGCCGGAACGCATGGGCGGAGAACGAAACTGGGACTATCGTTACTGCTGGCTCCGGGACGCGACATTCACGCTCGAGTCGCTCCTCTCCGCCGGCTACCACGAAGAGGCAATTGCATGGCGCGAATGGTTTCTTCAGGCGGTCGGAAGCGATGTTCGTAACATGCAAATCATGTATGGGATGCGCGGCGAACGGCATCTGCCCGAATGCGAATTGAAATGGCTGCGAGGCTATAGGCGATCCCAGCCTGTGCGCATGGGAAATGCAGCGTCTGAGCAGCTGCAACTGGACGTCTACGGTGAAGTAGCTGACGCCATCGTGAGCATGGAGCGTGCTGGAATTCGCCCAACCCAGCGCTTTCTTCAATTGCAATACGAGCTCACGGATCACGTCACTTCCATTTGTCGTCGGCCCGCTTCGGGATTATGGGAACAGCGAAACCAAAAGCAACACTATGTCTACTCGAAAATCATGGCGTGGTTGGCCCTCAACCATGGCGTGCAAAGCATAAAAGGGAGTCAGGCCGCGCAATGGAAGATGGTGCGCGACCGCTTACATCGACAGATATGCCGGCGAGGATTCAACCACAAGCTGAGAAGCTTTGTGCAGGCATACGACTCGAATGTTTTGGACGCCTCCGCCTTGCTGTTACCGATCTTCGGGTTTCTCCCGTTTCACGACGAGCGGGTGCGGAGCACAATGGATGTAATACAGAAAAAGCTCAGCAGAGACGGTCTTATTCATCGATTTGTCCCGCCCGGCGGCAAAGATCGCGAGTCTGCCTTTGTGGCCTGTTCGTTTTGGATGGTTCAGAATCTCGCCGGCGCCGGGCGCAAGGCTGAGGCGGAGAAGCTGTTCGACAAGCTGATCGCGAAAAGAAATGATGTGGGGCTCATGTCGGAGGAGTACGATACGGTCCGCAACCGATTCACGGGGAACTTTCCACAGGCGCTCTCACATATCGCGCTCATCAACGCTGCGCGGATGCTGGGGTCAGGTTAGGGTTCTTCCATTCTGAGTGGTTGCAACTCAACTCATCAGCCCGCTGACGGTGACCTTATCTTCGTCAGGACTGCGGCATCTACCCGTAATTTCTCTGCGCGTCGTCGGGAAGTGGGACTCTCGCGCCTTGTTTGGCTTGATGGCGTCTGGCTACGAACCCTGGGACATTGCACAGAGCTCGGCCACTATCCACTGCTGCCAACGGCTGAGAAGACAGGGCCTCGGGTGGAATCACAACGCGGTGTGATTGAAGACACATTCAAACCTGCGGTGGCGCTATCACAGTTCGGGGGGACGGTTCCCGGGAGTTCCGTGCGGGAAGCGTGTGCCCCGACGAAATGGGCTGAGTCGGTGCACGCTTTTCTCCTTCACAGCCTCAGAGTGTTGCCGCAAAGGAAGAGCAAAATTCACGGAGGAAGGTTCGCATGGCCGATGAAACCGTTCACGCATTGGACGCGTGCGAGAAGCTGCTGATTGACCAGGCGATTGCAGCACACGGAGATGGCGCAGGTTCATTGCTAGGCATTCTGGAGGATGTGCAAGCTGCAAATCCTCACAGGTTCCTGGCGCTGGACGCGCTTCGCTATGTCGCCGCGCAGACTGGAGTCCCCCCGGCAACGGTCTATAGTGTTGCCACGTTCTACGCTCTCTTTAATCTGGATCCGCAAGGGGACAACGTGGTTTGCGTATGCCGAGGCACGGCGTGCCACACACGCGGCTCGCGGGATCTCCTTGCCAAGCTGTGCCTCGACCTCGGCCTGAGCGAACGGTCTGCCGATGACTCCAGCGATGCCGACAAACTATCGCTCACCACAAAGGATCGGCACTTCACTGTGCGAACAGTCGCTTGCTTCGGACAGTGCGCCCTGGCCCCCGTTGTCGAAGTGAACCACCACATCCTGAGTCATGTGAACGAGCGCACCCTGCAGCGCGAGATCAAGCTGCTGAGCCAGAGGAAGAAATGAAAACGCGCATCGAGGATATCGGCGGCTTTAACGCTGTACGCGAGGCGGGGCTGGCCAAGCTCATGGCTTCCATTCCGCGCATCACGGTAGGAATGGGAACATGTGGGCGTGGAAACGGAGCCGAAGAGGTATTTCACGCACTGAACGAGGCGAAGGAGCGGAGCGGACAGGACGTTCAGCTTGCGGGCGTGGGCTGTTTTGGAGCCTGCTTTCAGGAGCCCCTCGTAGGGATTCGGCTTCCCGGTGCGCCGCTGGTCATCCTGCATCACGTTCGGCCCAACGACGCCGATCGGATCCTTGGATCCATTTCGACCAAGGTGATGCTGCCAGACCTTATCTTCTGCAAACTCGAAGAGTGGGATCACATCACTGCGCAAGCCAAGTTTGGCCAGAGATATCCCGAGATACCGCTGTGGAACTCGATCCCATTCTTCAAAGGCCAGAAGAAAATTGTGCTCAGAAACGCGGGTCTGATCAATCCCGAGGACATCGAGGAATACATCGCGGTTGGAGGATACCAGTCGCTGTACAAGGTTCTCATCGATGGCCGGCCGGAATCAGTGATTGAACAAATCAAGGCGTCGCGGTTGCGCGGGCGCGGCGGCGCGGGATTCCTCACCGGCAACAAGTGGGATTTTCTCGCTAAGGCGAAGGCGGATGAGAAGTACATCATCTGCAACGCAGACGAGGGAGATCCGGGCGCGTACATGAATCGCAATGAAATCGAGAGCGATCCTCATTCGGTTCTGGAAGGCATGGTCGTCGGTGCGTACGCCACGGGGTCCACAAAAGGGATCGTTTATATCCGAGCGGAATATCCGCTCGCGGTACGAAGGTTGAATCGCGCGATCGAACAAGCGCGCGACTATGGGCTGCTCGGAAAGAACGTACTCAATCGAGGATTCGACTTTAACATCGAGTTGGTTCAGGGTGCGGGTGCCTTTGTCTGCGGCGAGGAGACCGCGCTGATCGCTTCGCTGGAGGGACGGGCCGGCCGCCCTCGTCCGCGCCCTCCTTTTCCGGCGCAGCACGGGCTGTGGGGGATGCCGACTGACATCAACAATGTCGAAACCTGGTGCAACATTCCAGCGATTGTGGGTCGCGGCCCGGGTTGGTTTGCCGAAACGGGCAGTCAAAAGAGCCCGGGCACAAAAGTGTTCTCTCTTGTGGGAAAGGTGCAGAACACCGGGCTCGTGGAGATGCCGCTTGGGACACCGCTAAAGACGTTTATCTACGATATCGGCGAGGGCACGACCAGTGGCCGTCGTGTGATTGCAGTGCAGACAGGAGGTCCGTCGGGGGGCTGCATCCCCGCAGAGATGTTTGACACCCCGGTGGATTACGAGAGCCTTGCGCAAATTGGTTCCATCATGGGCTCGGGCGGAATGGTGGTGATGGATGAAGACAACTGCATGGTGGATGTAGCTCGCTATTTCATCGAATTTACGCGCTCCGAATCGTGCGGAAAGTGCGTGCCCTGTCGAGTTGGACTCGACAAAGCGCTGCGGATTCTCAATGCGATTACCGAAGGCAGGGGGACGCAGGAGCATTTGGAAACCCTTGATGAGCTTGCGCGGATGATTCGTGCGTGCTCTCTTTGCGGCCTCGGACAGTCGGCCCCGAATCCCGTCCTGACCACCATCCGACACTTCCGCGATGAGTACCAGGACCACATCCTTGCAAGACGATGCAGGGCCGGGGTGTGCCAGGAACTTGCTTTGTCTCCGTGCGAGAACAGTTGCCCGCTCAGGATGAATATTCCTCGCTTCCTTGAACTGTTCCAGGAGGGTCGCCTCGAGGACGCCTTTGTATCTGTTCTTCTTGATAATCCGCTGCCAGCTTCTACCGGGCGTGTTTGCCAGCATCCATGCGACAACCGGTGCAGGCGGCAGTCGTTCGATGAAGTTGTGAATATGCGCGAGGTTCACCGATATATTGCGGATTCGGTTTACTCAACGGAGCTATTTGAACCGATGGTTGAGCGCATTCTGAGTTACAAGCTGGAAAACACCGGGCACAAGATCGCGGTTGTCGGTGGGGGACCGACGGGATTAACCGCCGCATTCTATCTGGCTATGTTGGGGCATGAGGTGACCATTTTCGAGGAGCACAGCGAAGCCGGCGGCATGCTTCGCTTTGCAATTCCGGAATATCGCCTGCCCAAAGCGGTGCTTCATCGCGAACTCGAGTTGATCGAACGCGTGGGCGTGAAGATGGTGTTGAACACCAGGGTTGGGGCTGAACTCTCGCTGAATGACCTGGCCAACGGCTTCGACGCGATATTTCTCTCCATCGGCACTTGGAAGGAGTCATGGCTCTATTTGCCGGGCACGGAACTGAATGGCGTCTATCCGGCCCTTCCTTTTCTGGAATCGATGACAAAGGATGAAGCCGTATCCCTGGGCGCCCGCGTAGCCATCATTGGCGGAGGCAATGCGGCAATCGATTCGGCGCGAACCGCAAAGCGGACCGGTGCCGATGTGACGATTTTGTACCGGCGCGAACGAAGGGACATGCCGGCTATCGACGAAGAGATTCGGGCAGCTGAAGAGGAGGGCGTGAGGATGGTATTTCTCGCAGCTCCTCATCGCATCCTGGGCGATGCAAAAGGGAACGTAAAGGCAATTGAAGTCGTAAAGACGCGCCTGGGAGCATACGACACCTCAGGGCGGCGTCGCCCGATATCTACCGATGAAGTGCAGCGATTTGAGTGCGACACAGTGATTCTCGCAGTCGGAGAGACGTTCGATCTTGATTTCTGTCGAGCCTCGGGGCTGGAACTGAAGGAGCAAGGAACGATCAAGGTTGATCGATTCACTCTGGAGACAAGCCGGCCCGGCTTCTATGCCGGGGGCGATGTAATCACGGGAGCCTCAAATGTCTCGAACGCCATGAGCGGCGGCAAGCAGGCTGCTCGCAAGATCGACGAGCGCCTGATGGGCGGGACGCGTTGGGAACGAATTTTCCCACAGCTGGAATATGGCCGCAGCACTCCCGGTGAGCCCAGCCTGAGCAAACGCCATGCCGGCGCGCCTGCCCCGGTTGCCACTCGTATACGAACGCGGGACGAGGTCGTTTGCACGCTCAGTGCCGAGGAGGCGCTGGAGGAGAGCCGGCGTTGTCTTCGGTGCGATCTGTAGGCGCTGAGAAGTGACAGGGAAGGGAGCAACGTTGAAAACCATCTCTGCAAGAATTGATGGCGAGTTGATCACCGTACGAGAAGGCCAGACGGTCCTCGAGGCCGCTCGCGATCACGAGAAATACATTCCGACACTCTGTTATCTCAAAGGACTGACTGCAACCGGCGCCTGCCGCGTATGCATGGTGGAGCTTGCGGGCACCGACCGGCTGCTGCCTGCATGCACCACGCCCATGCAGGACGGCATGTCAATCCGGACAACGTCGGCCAGGCTGGAAGAATATCGAAAGATGGCAATCGAGCTTCTCCTGGTTGAGCGCAATCACATTTGCTCCGCCTGCGTTGCGAACAGCAATTGCGAGTTGCAGGAGCTCGCCCAATCTCTCGGGGTCACCCATGTTCGGTATCCGTACAATCACCCACGTCTCGTTGTTGACATGAGTCATCCGCGCTATGTGCTTGATCACAATCGCTGCATACTCTGTACCCGTTGCGTGCGGGCCTGCGCGGAGCTGGAAGGGGCTCATGTCTGGGAGGTGTCTGCTCGCGGCATTTCTTCCCGGCTGGTGAGCGACCTCGCCGACGACTGGGGCCACGCCCGAAACTGTACGGGTTGCGGCAAATGCATCCAGGCGTGCCCGACGGGAGCCTTGGTGGAGAAGGGATTTGCTTTCCCGACTTCGGAAAAGGACAGCAAAGTAATCGCGCGAATTTCTGCGAGCAGAACGATCGCGCATCACACGTGAGCTGGTGTTTAACTTCATCTGTCCGTTAGTAGCGGGGAGCGAACCGGGGTCATCTTGTTGATCGGCGTTTTTCAGGAGCAATCGGGACACTCGAGCGTAACCGGCTGTCAGTGAGCACATTGGCCTCTTGTCATCAGGTGACAATTGGCTTATATCACCTGACCATCACGGAATTCCGATGAGGAGACCACCACTCATGCCGATGGATTGCGGGTGCCCTCCGGCAAAGCTGTAGTCATAAGCCGGCTCGAGGAACCAGCCGAAACGGTGTTTGCCAGTCGGCCAGAACATGAAGTCGCCCGCCAACTCTCCAGCAATGGAATTGGTCACGGTCCCGTTTTGATTGAGGTGGACCCATTCGGGACCGACGCCCAGCATGAACTCTGCCTTCCCCGATATCGTCCACGGCTTCTTGAAAAGCAGGTCGGTATCCCATTCCGTGGATTTGTGAGTGTAGAAGGGCGACACTCCCGCCTCTAGTTCAAGCCAGTGCTCGATTGGTGTCACCTCTGCGGCAAGGTTCGGCGCGAATGTGGCTGCGCCTCCGCTGAGATTCCAGCTCGTCGCTGCTCCAAGCTCAACAATCGCTATGGGG
>Ga0335072_10005812_pt1 | contig 18133 bp, 11 predicted proteins | sample Lox_Sample_21_FD_206725 | JGI IMG/M metagenome (GOLD analysis project Ga0335072, IMG submission 206725) | Soil microbial communities from Loxahatchee National Wildlife Refuge, Florida, United States - Lox_Sample_2.1 | ecosystem: Environmental > Terrestrial > Soil > Wetlands | place: USA... | reverse complement strand
GACAGCCAGCGGCAGCGGGGTGGTGATCACCGGCAGGCCGCGGGCCATGTACTCGATGACCTTCGTTGGCATCGAGTGGCGGAAGTTCGCCTCGTCCTGCAGCAGCGATAGGCCTGCCAGGGCGCCGTCGGCCAGCTGCAGGGCTTGGGCGTTGGGAACGAAGCCGTGCCAGTGCACCGCCTCTGCGGCCGCCCTGATGTGCTCCTGGGCCTGCCCGTCGGCCTGGCCGACCAGCTCCACCGCGATCCCGTGCGGGGCGAGCAGCCGGCCAAGCTCGGTCATCTCGCCGCTCCCCCGGTCCGGGGACAGCCAGCCGATGTAGACGACGCGGCGCGGGCCGCCGGGCGCGGCGGCGGCGTCCGGCACGTACGCGGTGTTGGGCACGACCGGGTGGGTGCCCTTGAAGCGGTCGTTGTAGCCGGTCTCGGCCAGGATCAGGTGCAGGCGCCGCTCGGCCAGGTGCTCGGCGGCGATCACTCCCCCGGCTGCGACCGGGCGCAGGAAGGCCGGCAGCCAGGCCTTGGTGGTCAGGGCGGCCGCGGTGTCCTCGTGGACGTCCCAGACCGTCGGCGGCCGGTTGGCCCGCGGCGGCAGGACAAGCAGCAACTCCGGGTCGTGCACGAGCAGCAGGTCCGCCGACGGCGCGTGGCTGGCCAGGGCGGCGCGGGCGGCCCGCAGCGCCGTCAGGCGGCGCTTGCCGACGGCCCGCGGGATGGCGACCGTGGTCAGGCCGGCCCCGAGGCGCTCCGGCGCCCCCGGCTCACCCATGGGCGCGATGTACGTCACCTGATGCCCGGCTTCCAGGAGCGCGCGGATCTGCCGGAAGTAGATCCGCGCGTCCCCCGGGTGGTGGACGACCGTACAGACAAGGACGCGCACCGGGGGGCTCCTTGGGTGGGCGTTGGGGGCGGAGGCGCTGAGTTGGGCCTAGGGCGGGAGTGCGGACCTACAAGGGGAAGACCGTCTCTCCTGACAGCCGCTGGCCACGCGTGTCGAACAGCAGGTGCGCCCGGGCGGCGATGTCCTCAAGATCGTAGCCGGAATGCGCCTGCAGCAAGATCGTCAGGTCGGATTCCTGGGTCGGCGACTCGGCCCGCGGGATCTGCTTGTCGTCGACCGCCCAGCTGTCCACGTACGGGTCGTGGTAGCTGAGGACGGCGCCGCGCTGCAGCAGCTTGCGCGCGATCGGGCGGGCGGGCGACTCCCGCTGGTCGGCGATGTCCTTCTTGTAGGTGACGCCGAGCAGCAGCACGCGGGCCCCGTTGAGCGGCTTGGCGTCGGAGTTGAGGATCTCCGCCGCCCGGTCGACCACGTAGCCGGGCATCCGGCTGTTGATCTCCTGGGCCAGCTCGACGAACCGGAACGGGTAGGACAGCTCGGTCCTGACCTTGTAGGACAGGTAGTTCGGGTCGATCGGGATGCAGTGGCCGCCGACGCCGGGCCCTGGGTAGAACGCCTGGAAGCCGAAGGGCTTGGTGGCCGCGCAGCGGATCGCGTCCCACAGGTCAACGCCGAGCTCGTGGCAGAAGATCGCCATCTCGTTGACCAGCGCGATGTTCACGTGCCTGTAGGTGTTCTCCAGCAGCTTGGCCATCTCGGCCTCGCGTGCCGTCTTGGCCCGCACGACCGTGTCGCAGACGCGGTCGTAGAAGCCCGCCGCCGCGTCGGTGCAGGCCGGGGTGATGCCGCCGACGACCTTGGGGGTGTTGCGGACGCCGTAGACGCCGTTGCCCGGGTCGATGCGCTCAGGCGAGAACGCCAGGGCGAAGTCGATCCCCGCGGTCAGTCCGGTCGCCTTCTCCAGCATCGGGCGCACGATCTCGTCGGTGGTGCCCGGGTAGGTGGTGGACTCGAGGATGACCGTGGTCCCGGCGCGCAGCAGCCGGGCGGCGGACTCGGTGGCCGCCTTCACCGCGGTCAGGTCTGGCCCGTCGGACTCAGACAGCGGGGTGGGCACGCAGATGACGACGGTGTCAGGACCGTTGGCGCCGATGGCGGCACCGGCCTCGGGGACGCTGGTGACGGCGCGGAAGCCGCCCTCCACCATGGCCGCGATGTCCGCGTCGGTCAGGTCATCGACGTGACTGCGCCCGGCGTTCAGGCCATCGACAGTGGACTGCTTCACGTCCAGGCCGGTCACGCTGAGCCCAACCCGGACCGCCTCTTGGGCCAGCGGCAGGCCCACGTAGCCCAGCCCGATGATGACGACCTTCACGAACCGCCTCCTTGCCTAACAGTGACCCCCCATGCTATGACCACAGGCGCACTGGCGTGGAACCTAACACGCGGACGGCGTGGTGTGATCAACCTCAAGTCGCGATCAGGGCGGATTCAGGTCGCTCCAAGCCGCGCGTAGGCATCACGGTAGCGCTGGGCGTTGTGCTCCCAGGTGCGGCCGGCCGCGACCCACTCGCGGGCGTTGCGGCCAAGCTCCCTGCGCAGCTCGGGCCGCTCAAGCAGCTCCCGCAGGCAGTCCGCGAGCGCGGCCGGGTCCCGCGGGGTGGCCTGCAGGCCGGTCACCTTGTCCTTGATGATCTCGCCGAGGGCGGCCACGGCGCTGACGACGACGGGCAGGCCGCTGGCCATCGCCTCGACCGGCTTGAGCGGTGTGACCAGCTGGCAGACCCGGTCGGGGGTGCGGGGGACGACGAACACGTCGAGGGCGGCGTGGTAGTCACGGACCTGTGCCATGGGGACCCGGCCGGTGAAGATGGCGTCGATGCCGAGCGAGCTTGCCTGGCGCTGCAGGGCGGCCCGTTCTGGCCCGTCGCCCACGATCAGCGCCCGTACCGGCGCGCCGCCGTCGCGCAGCAGCTTCACCGCCTCAAGCAGCGTTCCGATGCCCTCGTGGGCGACCAGGCTGGATACCAGGCCGACGGCGAGCTCGCCCGGGGCGATGCCCAGCTGCGCGCGCAGCGCGGCGCCGTCGGGCAGCGGGCGCAGGAAGTCCTCGCTGACCCCGTTGGGCACGATGAGGATCTTGGCCGGGTCCACGCCCCGGTCGATGATCTCATCGCGCATGGCCTCACCCAGGGTGACCACAAGATCAGCCGAGCGCATGCAGTGGGCCTCGAGCTCGCGGCTGAGCCGGTACCGTTCGGATGCCTGCAGCCCCGCCGTCGCGGCGTGCCGCGACAGCCAGGTGTCCTCCCAGAAGCCGCGCACCTCATAGACGTAGGGGAGGCCGGTGGCCTCGCGCAGCGCGATGGCGGTCAGCGCGTTGGAGTAGTTGCTCGCGGCGTGCAGGACGGCGGGCCGGGTCTGGGCGACCAGCCGGGCCGCGCGGCGCAGGCCCTGGCTGGCGATCGTGTCCATCCGCCCGGGCATGACCCAGGGCAGCAGCCGGTGGTACGTCACCCCGTCCACGGTGACCTGGTGGCGGCCGTCGATCTTCCCCGCGGTGACGGGGAACCCGATCCGCGTGACGACGTGCGGGTCAAGGCCGGCCGCCCGCTGCGCGATGGCGATCTCCTGGGTCCGCACCGTGTACCCGGCACTGACCGACGGCAGCGCGTCGGTGACGATGTGCAGCACCCGCCCCTTGACCGGATCAGCCCGCGGGATCACCGGCGCGGCCAGCCGCCCCGGAGTCAGCAGGCCGAGTTCCGCCTGCAGCGAGCGCCGCAGTCGCCGTGACTGCCGCCCGGTGGCACCGTCTAGCGCCGCGATCGCCGCCGAAAGCTGCCCTTCCCGGTACGACAGCCGGGCGGCGAGCAAGGGCGCCGCGCTAGAATCCGCCGAAAGCCGGGCGAGCGCCGATCGCGCCACAGCGGGCTGGTCGACCGCTAGGCTGAAGGCGGCCAGCCTGGCTGGCTTTGCCTCCAGGACGGTCAGGGCCGCGCGGCGGTCTCCCGCGCCCCACAGGGCGGCGGCGCGACCATAAGGTCCCGCCAGCCGGACGGCACGGCGGAGCGGGGCCGGCAGCGCTCGCCAGGCCAGCGTCAGGGCGCGCACCGGATCGTCGGAAACGTGCCGGACCGCCACAGTGGCGGCGAGGACCACGGCTCGAGGCGTGGCGCGCGTGAGGGGCTGTACAGTCACGGCGGCAGATACTAGCGGCGAGACCAGCTGAACGGGATCACAACCTCAGGGAAGGCGATGCAGCGACCATTCGAGGGGACGACCCCCCGGAGCATGCCCGATGCAAACGCGATGGTAACGGGCCTGTCAGCCCCAGTTACGCACGTGCTCGGAGCCAGGCCCAACTTCGTGAAGGCGGCGCCCGTCATCCGGGCCCTGGCTGACCTCGGGGTCGGCCAGCGGGTCGTCCACACCGGCCAGCACTACGACGAGCGGATGTCCGACGTCTTCTTCGTCCAGCTCGGGCTGCCCGAGCCGGACGTGAACCTCGGGGTGGGGTCGGCCAGCCACGCCAGGATGACCGCCGAGGTGATGATCGGCCTGGAGCAGGAGTTCATCGCCAGCCCGCCGGGGATGGTGGTCTTGTACGGCGACGTGAACTCCACGGTGGCCGCCTCGCTGGCCGGCGCCAAGCTCGGCATCCCGCTGGCCCACGTGGAGGCGGGCCTGCGGAGCTTCGACAACTCGATGCCCGAGGAGATCAACCGGCGGCTGACCGACCAGCTGTGCGACCTGCTGTTCGTCACCTCCCCTGAGGCAATCGGGCACCTGGCCAGGGAGGGGCGCCCAGCCGACGCCATCCACCTGGTCGGCAACCCGATGATCGACACGCTGGTGGCCAACCTGGACAAGTTCGACGACGCCGCCGCGCGGGCCGCCTACGGCCTTGACGGCCCCTACGTCGTCGCCACCTTGCACCGGCCGGCCAACGTCGACTCCCCGGTGATCGCCGCCGAGCTGGTCAAGGCGCTGCACGCGGTCGCCGCCGAGCTTGACGTGATCTTCCCGCTGCACCCGCGCGGCCGGGCCACGCTGACCGCCGCCGGGCTGCTTGACTCCCCGCGGGTCAAGGTAGTGGAGCCGCTCGGCTACATCGAGTTCATGTCGCTGGTCCGCGGGGCCGCCGCGATCGTGACCGATTCGGGCGGCGTGCAAGAGGAGACTACGCTGCTGCGCGTGCCCTGCCTCACGCTCCGGCCCAACACCGAGCGCCCGATCACCATCACCAGCGGAAGCAACCAGCTCGTCACCCGCGACGCGCTCGCCTCCGCCGTCCTGGCCGCCGTGGCCATGGGCCCCTACGCCGGCGAGCTGCCCCCGCTGTGGGACGGCCACGCCGGCCCCCGCATCGCCCGCATCATCACGTCCTGGCTGGCCGTCCAGTGAGCGCCGCCGCTAAGGACACCCAGGAGCCAGCGGGCGGCACAGCATGACTGAGCTGCCCCCCGACGCCCGCGCCCTGGGCCGCATCGATCCCGCCACGCTGCAGGCCGCCGGCCTGGACATCGACCCGGCGATCCTGGACGCCGGCTTCCCACCCGACTCCGGCGACTCCCACGACTCCGGCGACTCCGGCGACTCCGGCGAGGAAAGCCTCGCGGGTCAGGCCGACGGCGGCGAGCACGCCGGGGTGGTCGCCGAGCGCGAGCGGCTGGCCCGCATGCTGCGCGAGACCCGGATGCAGCTCGCCCTGACCCAGGCCCGGCTGACCGCGCTGCAGAACTCGGCCACCATGACGCTGGGCAAGACGATCGTCAACGCGGCCAAGCGTCCGTGGCCGCGCGGGGCGCAGCTGCCCCGCGACCTGTACCGGATGTGGCGGGACCGGGGCGCCCCCGGCAAGTCAGGCGGCGCGAACCTGGCCACCGCGCTGGCGGCGGCCCAGCTCAACGACCTGAAGGGAACCGGCGGACGGTTCCTGTCCGCGCTCACCGCGCCAGGAGCCGTCACGCTGGCCGACCCGGCGCTGCTGGCGGCCGGCCGGGGCGCCGAGCCAGCCCGGCTGGTGGTCACCGGCGCGCTGACCCCCCTTGCCTGCGCCACGCTCGCCCCCGACGCCGTGGTCCACCCGCTGCTGCCGCACGACGCGGACCTGCTGATCGACGGCACCGGGGCCGACCTCGTGATCATCGAGGCGGCGGCCCTGCTGACCGGCTCGCCCTGGGCCTACGCGACCGACCCCGCGGCGGCTGACCGGGGCAGGCGGCTGGCCCGGATGATCGTCATGGCCCGGTCGCTCGGCAAGCCGGTGGCCCTCGTCCGCAACGTCCCGCCGGCCCTGCTGCCCGGCCTCGGGTGGGTGGCCTCGGCCTGCGACGTGGTGTGGGACGGCGGCCTCGGCGTCCAGCTCGCCCGGTTCAACCCGCTGGGGGTGACCGCGGCCCGGCCAGCCGAGCCGCTGTATGCCGGCCAGCGCGATCCCCGGGAGGCTCCCGCCGTCCGGGCACTGCTTGACCAGCTGACGGCGGACAAGCCCGGCACCAGCGCGGCCAGGGTCACCGGGGCGCGATCGTGGCGGATGCTCCCCGAGCTGTACCGGGGCAACGCTGTCTTCCTCGCCGGATCGGCCAGCCAGGCCCGCGAGCAGCTGGCCTGCGGCGCCCGGGTAGTCGGCCCGGTGGGCAGCGGCGCGGACGCGGCCACGCTGGCCGCCGAGCTCGCCGCCGCGATGGACGCCGTCCCGCTGACCCCCGGCGAGACCCGGGGCACGCTGCGCGACATCTTCACCGAGCATGCCACCCCGGTGGCCGTGGCCGGGCTGCTCAAGGCGGCCGGGCTGCCCGCCTCGCTGGCAGGCGGCAGGCGGGTCGCCGTGCTCGCCAGCACGGACGCGGTCGCCGACGCCGCCGCGGCCCAGGCGGCCACGCTCACCGCCACGCTGCTGCGGCAGCGGCTGCGGCCCGCGGAGGTCATCGTCGGCACTCCCCCGGCCTACGCCCGGGGAGTCCGCGAGGCGCTCGCACCACTGGAGGCCGCCGGGATCCGGGTACGGCTCGCCGACGCCGACGCCGGCCCCGCCGGCCCCGGGACGCTGGCCCGGCAGGCCAGCTCACCCTGGGTCGCACCGGTCGCCCCCGAGGCGCCGCTACCGGACACCTACCTTCTCGACCTGGCCTGCGCGCGTGAGTGCGCCCAGCCGGACGCGGTCGGCTTCAGTGCCGGCTCGGCCGCGGGCACCGGCGACTTCGAGGTCGCCACCCGGCTCGCCGCACCCGCCCTGGCCCGCAGGGAGCTGTTCCTGCCCGGCAGCCCGGCCCCCGAGGCCTGGGGCGCGCGTGGCCTTCGACTGTTCACGATTACCCGAGGAGAGGGCTAACTTGGCCGGTCCCCGCCCCAGCGCGCTGGTCTACGGCGACGTGGACATGAACCTGCTCGACGGCTCCGCCATCTGGCTGCAGTCCGTCACCCAGGCCCTGGTCGCCGCCGGCTGCGCGGTGACGCTGGTGCTCAAGGCGCCGGTCCGCACCGACCGGCTGGTCGCGCCGCTGCTGGCCGCCGACGAGGTCACGGTCAGGCTGCCGCACGCCGAGCAGCTCCTGCCCGACCTGACCGAGGCCAGCTTGACCGTGGCCCAGGCCGTCACGGTGCTCGCCGCGCTGGACGAGGAGCGCGGGCACGACCTGATCGTGCTGCGCGGGCGGGCCCTGGTGTCGGCCGCGGCCAGGCACGCGCCGTTCGCTGGCCGGCTATGGTCATACCTGACCGACGTGCCGCAAGCGATCCCGGCCGTGACCCCGCAGGCCGCCGAGGACCTCACCCAGATCGCCAAGGCCTCCAGGTACCTGCTGTGCCAGACCGAGGAGCTGCGCTGCTTCCTTGAGGGCAGCGTCGCCGCCGCCTGCGGGAAGTCTGTCCTGTTCCCCCCCGTCCTTCCGGCAGACCCCGTCAAGCGCGATCCCGAGCGTCCCGTGGCCGGTCCAGGCACCGCCCTGCGCCTCGTCTACACGGGCAAGTTCGCGCCGCGGTGGAACACCCTGGAGATGGCCGAGCTGCCGGGGCTGCTGGCCCGCCGGGGCGTGACGGCCGAGATCGACATGGTCGGCGACAAGGTGCACAACGACCCCAAGGACCCCACCTACCGGCAACGCATGCAGGCTGCCCTAGGCGAAGTCGGCCAGCTCAGTGCGGCCGGCGTGCGCTGGCACGGCGGCAAGCCGCGCGCGGAGGCGATGGCGATCGCCGCCGCCGGCGACATCGGGCTTTCGTGGCGCCACCCCGAGCTCGACGCCTCGCTTGAGCTGTCGACCAAGGTGCTGGAGTTCGGCGCGCTCGGACTGCCGGTCATCTTGAACAGGACGCCGATGCACGAGGCGCTGCTCGGCCCGGACTACCCGCTGTTCGCGGCCAGCCTCGACGACGTGGCCGACGTCGCCGCCGCGGCGGCACTCGACCCGGCCGTCTTCGCGCTGGCCGCCGCCAGGACCGCCGCCGCGACCGAGGGCTTCACCCTGGAACGAGCCGCTGGACGGCTGCGCGAGTACCTGGCCGCGGCGGTGCCTGCCACCGCGGGCGGCGCCACCGCCGACGCCGGGGCCCCCGGGGCGGCGCGGACGCTGCGCGTGGTGATCGCCGGGCACGACCTGAAGTTCTTCAACCAGATCGTCCCGCTGCTGCGGCTGCAACCGGGGGTCGAGGTGCGGATGGACCAGTGGGCCGCGCTCGGCGAGCACGACCCTGCCCTCTCCACCGAACTGGCTGAGTGGGCCGATGTCGTCATCTGCGAATGGTGCGGCCCGAACGCGGTCTGGTACAGCCGCCACAAGCGGAAGGGGTCGCGGCTGCTCGTGCACCTGCACCGGTTCGAGCTGTATTCCGACTACCCGGGCCAGGTCAAGATCAGGGACGTGGACCAGGTGATCTGCGTCAGCGAGCACTACGCCCGGCTGACCAGGGAGGCCACCGGCTGGCCTGCCGATAAGGTGATGGCCGTCCCGAACCCCCTCAACACCAGGCAGCTTGACCGGGCCAAGCTAGACGGCGCGCGGTTCAACCTGGCGCTGATCGGCATCGTGCCGATGCGCAAGCGGCTGGACCTGGCCCTTGACGTCCTGGAGGAACTGCGCCGCGGCGACGACAGGTTCCAGCTGTACGTCAAGTCGGCGATGCCGTGGGAGCACTGGTGGGTCTGGCAGAACCCCGAAGAGCGCGACCATTACACGGCCGCCCTGCGCCGGGTGCAGCGCTCACCGCTGCTGCAGGACGCGGTGACCTTCGACGACGCCGGGCCGGACGTGCCCGCCTGGCTGCGGCGAATCGGATTTGTGCTCTCGACCAGCGACGATGAGTCCTTCCACGTCGCGCCGGCCGAGGGCATGGCCTCCCGGGCGGTCCCGGTCATCCGGCACTGGCCAGGAGCTGAGACGATCTACGACAAGCGCTGGCTGCATGAGACGCCGCTGGAGATGGCCGAGGCGATCGCCACCTGCGCCGCCGACCCCCAGGCCTGGCTGGCTACCGGGGAGCTGGCGCGGGAGCAGGTGCTTGGCTGGGACATCGCCGCGGTCACCCGGACCTGGCACCAGCTGCTGACGTAGCCTCGCCACCGGAGGGCACCGTGTTCTTCACCCTCGCGATCAGCGCGGGAAGCGCGCTGCAGTGCGCGGCGCTGGCCGAGCGCGCTCGGTCAGCCGACCCTCGCGTGATGCCGATCCCCGGGCCGGCGACGGTGATGTGGAAGTCGCCCGATGGCCGAGTGGCGATGCTGCGCTGGGGATCGGACGACCGGGACCAGGGCCACCAGGATCGCCCCGGTCCCGGTGCCCCGTGGACTCCCCGGTCACCCAGCCCGGGCGGCCCGTGGACTCCCCGGTCATCCGACCTGGGGACCCCGTGGACTCCCCGGTCGAGGGCGGGCACCATCTGGGTCGACCCCTCTGACGGCCTGGGCGCGCCGCTGCGCGCCCAGACATCGCTGACCAGGGTCGACCCGGTGTACGCGGCCGAGGTGCCGGACGCGGTGATCCTCAGCGACCGCGCCATGTGGGCGGCGGCTGTGGCGGGCAGGCTCGCCCACCTTGACCCCCTGCACCCCTGCGCGCTGCTTGGCGGCCCCGGCTTCCCGGTGGGCGGCGTCACGCCGTTCATCGGCATCCACGCGCTCGACGGCGGGATCTCGGCCGAAGTGCGGGCCTGCAAGCTGGTCCTCGCCCCCGGCCCGAGCGGCAAGGACGGCGGCCCGGCTGAGGGACCGGCGCAGGTCGCGGACGCGCTCGTCGCGGCCGTGTCGCCGTTGCGCGCGCTCACCGAGCCGGTCGAGCTGAGCCTCACCGGCGGCAAGGACAGCCGCCTTGTCCTCGCCGCGCTGGTCGCCGCGGGGGTGCCGGTCCGGGCGAAGACTCACGGCTTCGCCGCCCACCCCGACGTGTCCGTCGCGGCCGAGGTCGCCAGGCACCTGGACATCGAGCACGTCGTGCGGGAGCCCGCCAGCCCCGAGGCCAAGATCGACGTGGTGACAAGGATCCGGGCCACGGTCCTGGTGGCGGACGGGATGCTGTCGGCGTTCGAGAACGTGGGGCGTCCCGATCACTCCCCCTCATCCGTGGTCACGGCGGGCGGCCACGGCGGCGAGCTGCTGCGCGGCGGCTATGCCGAGACGGCCGGCGCCGGCCAGCCCGACACCGGGACCGTCAGCTCCGTCAAGCGTGCCGGCCGGGCGACCGAACTGCTGCGCCGCCTGACGGCCCGGCACGTGTCCCTGCTGCGGCCAGGACCGGCCGCACGGTACCTGGCCAGCCTGGCCCCCTGGAGCGGCGCCGCGCTGGCCCACGGGCCGCTGCGGGCACTCGACGACTTCTACCTGGTAAACCGGGCGGGCCGCTGGTCGGCTGCCGCCCGGCAGGCGTACCTGCTGCGCGAGAACCTCATGCAGCCGCTGTTCGACGATGGCGTGGTCCGCAGCGCCCGGCAGGTGCCGCTGGTCGACCGCGTCAGCGGCGCCCTGCCCGCCGCGGTGCTCCGCGAGCTGCGGGCCGACCTCGCCGGCATCCCCTACGCGGGCAAGCCAGGCCGGGGCACGCTGCCCGCCACGTTCGACTGGCGGCGCCAGTACGGCGACCAGGTCGCCAGGTTCCTGCGCGACTACACGATGGACCTCGGCTCGACAAGCAGCCTGTTCGACGTCGTCAGCCAGTCCGCCGCCGAGAAGGCCCTCGCCCTGCCCCACGCCGACAGGGCCACCGTCTGGGCACTCGCCACCATGGCCTGCCTGACCTCAGGCGACTACCGCAACGCCCGCTCCGAGGCCCCGTTCCTCACCGTGGAGTAACCCGGGCCCCAGGCCTCTCCGCAGCCCCGCTCCTTGCCTGTTGCTGTTATCAGATCGTCATTATGGCGTGTTGTTTTGGTTGCGGGAACAACCACGACAACACGCCATAACTCCCAGGGACAGCGCATGTTGCTGTTATCCGCACGAATCATCGGCGGCGCGCAGCGCAGTGGCACGGCACCGAAGGTACGGGGCGGGATAGAACGGGGCGGGATAGGTCAGCCGCGGCCGTAGACGTGCTCGGCCTGCCAGAAGAAGATGAGGCCGACGACGAAGAAGCCCACGCCCCAGACGAGGGCGGCGATCCACAGCTGCGGGTCGGTCACGATCGGGTAGCAGTTAGCCTGCAGCGGGATGTGCTTGCCTGGATCGCTCTTGAACAGCGCGCAGGCGGCGGCGTTGAAGGGCGCGTGGCCGGGGGCGTCCTGGCGGTAGGTCGACATCAGGGACACCCGGACCAGCGAGATGAAGACCGCAGGCGGGTTGAGGGTAAGGACCTTCCCCACCCAGGTGGGCAGGTGCTGGATCGGCAGCGTGGTGACCACGTACATGACGCCGCAGAAGTACCGGGTGATCCGCAGGAAGAACGGGATCAGCTCGCTGACGTCGGCCAGGCTGCCGCCCATCCGGGCCACCATGAGCGCCGCGCCGACGTTGAACAGCGTCTGCAGGACCACCACCGGAACCAGCAGCAGCCAGTACTGCGAGGGGTACTCATGGCTGCCGATCATGATGACGAACAGCACCACCAGGCCAACGCACATCTGCTGCAGCTCGACGATAACGTAAGCCAGCGGCAGCGCGGCCCGCGGGAAGTACAGCGCGCGGATGAGCTGCAGGTTGACCCGCATCACGGTGGAGGCGGTGACGATCGACCGCTCGGTGAACGCGAAGACGAACACGCCCGCGACCAGGAACGCCGGGTAGTGTTGCACGCCCTTGGCCTGCTGGAACAGGAGGCCAAAGATGAGGTAGTAGACGCCCGCGTTCAGCAGCGGCGTGAGCACCTGCCACAGCTGGCCGAGCTTCGCGTCGGTGTACATCGACACGTTCCGCGCGGTGGCGTAGCCCACGATGAAGTGACGCCGCCCCCACAGGGACGTGACGTACTCCCGCAGCGACGGCCGGGCGCCGCTCAGCTTGAGCTTGTGGCGCGCTGCCAGATCGGCTAGCGGCTCATCGGGCAGCAAAGGCGCGTCGACCGTGATGGAAGCGCCCTCGGACAGGGCACCGGGGGCGCTGATCTTGCCACGTTCGTCCACGGTCGATGAGTCTATTGAACGCTGCCGGCTGTAGCGGCCAGGTACGATTACAGTCCGGACTCAGAAGTGCGAATAAGGATTCGGCGGCACTCCTCGTGCCGGATGACCTCGTCGGGTGCCGCGGCGCGGATCTCGTTCAGTTCCGCCATGGACAGCGACTCCCGGCAGCCCTCGCAGCGGCCCCGGCGCAGCATCGCCGCTCCCGCCCCGCCCACGGCCGCGCGGACCTTGTCGTACAGGGCCAGCAGGTCCGCGGGCACGCCCGCCGTCACCGCGTCCCTGGCCTGGGTCGCCTTCCCCGCCGCCTCGGTGATCTCGGCCAGCGTCGCGTCCCGTCGCGCGGAGACGGTGGCCGTCTGCGTGTCGATCGTGTCGCGCTCGGCCCTGGCCGCGTCCCTGATGGCGGTCAGGCCCTCCATCCGCTCCATCAGCTCGAGGACGCCCTCTTCCAGGTCGCCCTGGCGGCGCTTGAGCGACACCACCTCGGACTGCAGCGACTCGAGCTCCTTGGCCGAGGACACGCTGCCGCCGTCGAGCCGGGCCTGGTCCTTGCTGATCCGCGCGCGGACCTGGTCAACGTCGCGCTCGGCCCGCTCCTGCTCACGGCCTAGGTCGCTGAGCTGGGTCTCCGCCGCGACCAGCGCGTCCCGCGCGTTCTCGGCGCGGGCGGTGAGCCTGTCAAGCTCCGCGATCTCGGGAACCGTCCGCCGCCGGTGGTCCTGGCGGGCGATCTCGGTGTCCAAGTCGGCTAGTTCGAGCAGCCGCAGCTGCGCCTCGGGAGATGCCTTCACGATGCCCAACGTTAGTCCCTGCGGGCACTGGTTGTCGCGACGCTGTTGTCACGACGCCATCGGTCGCGGAGTGGTAGACACCTGTCATGGAGATCCCTCGGGTCAGCAGGCCCTACATGCCCGGCTACGGCATCGCCGGGGCAGACCAGGGAAGCGGGCTCCTCCACTGGTCCTGGGCCGCCGAGCGGCTCACCGCTGCCCGGCACTACTGGGTGGCGAGCACCTGGCCGGACGGCCGCCCGCACACCATGCCGGTCTGGGGCGCCTGGGACGATAGCACACTGTGGTTTACCAGTGCCATAGGGTCACGAAAGGTTCGCAACCTGTCCGCCGACCCGCGCTGCTGCGTGACCACCGAGGATGCCTCCGACCCCGTGATCATCGAGGGCTCGGCCCGCATCGTCACGGACATCCCGGCCATCCAACGGGTGGTGGACCTGATGAACGCCAAGTACCACAGCGACATCACGCTCGACTTCCTCGACCCGGAGAAGAACGCCACGATCGCCGTCCGCCCGCAGCGCGTCTTCTCCATGCTGCGCAGCGACTTCACCGGGTCGGCTACCCGATGGTCCTTCGACGACGATACGTGACTCCCGCCACATCTGCCCCACGCGCAATCCGCAGGTCATCCCGTTCCGTAGGTACTGTGACTGGTGTAACGAAATTCGCTGAATACGGACGGCCCCTGTATGACCAACGGAGCTAGGCCCACTGTCGGCCATCCCAGCGTGTGGACTGGCGCGATCTCGGGGCTGATCACCGCGGCGGTGGCGATTGGCGTCGCCCAGCTGATCGCCGGGCTGACCAGGCCCCAGGCCTCCCCAGTGGTGGCCGTCGGGCAGTGCGTGATCGGCAGCACGCCGCTGCCGGTGAAGGATTGGGCCACCTCGACCTTCGGCACGAACGACAAGACCTTCCTGATCGGCGGCGTCCTCGTGCTGCTGTTCGCGTTCGCCGTCGTTATCGGGATCCTGGCCATGCGGCGGCTGGCGTACGGCATGGCGGGACTTGGCGTCTTCGCGGTGATCGGGCTGGCGGCCGTGCTTACCCGTCCGGACTCGACGCCGTCCTGGATCTGGGCCACGATCATCGGCGCGTGCGCTGGCGCGATCGCCCTGTCCAGGCTGGCAACGACGGCCACCGACGCCGCCGCCGCGCGGGCGGCCCAGCAGGCCGCGGCCCGCCCCCTGCCGCCCATCGTCTTCGGCGCCGGCAGCGCCCCGGCCGCCGACACCACCGGCGAGCCAGCCGAGGCCGCCGCCACTAGCGAGCCAGCCGAGGACGCCGCCGCCACTAGCGAGCCAGCCGAGAGCACCACGGCCGCCCCCCCGAGCGAGCCAGCAGCAGACGAGAGGCCATCCTGGGCCGGCGAGACCGGGTGGATCGCGGCCGGGCCCGCCTCCGCCGACGAGGCATCTCCCGCCAGCCCGGCGGACGCCGGCTGGGACTGGAAGCCGGCCGTTCCAGGCCAGGCCACCTCACCCCTGGCGCCCACCGGGGGCCGGCGAGCCTTCCTGTGGACGGCCGGGGTGTCGCTGGTCGCGGCGGCGGCCGGAGAGTACATCGGCCGCGAAGCAGCGACCAGGCAGAACGTCAGCGCCGCCCGGTCCGCGATCCGGTTCCCGGCCCCAGCGGTCAAGGCACCGCCGCTGCCGGCCGGGATCAACCCGAAGGTCGCCGGGCTGAGCTCGTTCATCACGCCCAACGGTCAGTTCTATCGCGTGGACACGGCGCTGGTCCTGCCCGAGGTGTCCCCGACGGGCTGGACGCTGCGGATCCACGGGATGGTCCGGCGGGAGGTCACGATCACCTTCGACCAGCTGCTCCGACGGCCCCTGATCGAGGACTACATCACGCTGTGCTGCGTCTCCAACCCGGTCAGCGGCCCCTACATCGGGAACGCGAAGTGGCTGGGCGCGTCACTGGCGTCGCTGGTGCGCGAGGCCGGGCCACTGGCCGGGGCGGACGAGCTGCTGTGCACCTCGGTGGACGGATTCACCTCGGGGACGCCGCTGGCGGTGGTACTGGACGGCCGGGACGCGCTAGTCGCGGTGGCCATGAACGGCGCGGCACTGCCGGTCGCCCACGGGTTCCCCGCCCGGCTGGTGGTGCCGGGCCTGTATGGCTACGTGTCGGCCTGCAAGTGGGTGACCGACATCAAGGTGACGACGTTCGCGCAGTCGCAGGCGTACTGGACCGATCAGGGCTGGGCGGCGCAGGGGCCGATCAAGACTGAGTCCAGGATCGACGTCCCCAGCGGCGGCTCGGCCATCGCGGCCGCCCCGGTCACGGTGGCAGGCGTGGCGTGGGCGCAGCACAAGGGCATCGCCGCCGTCGAGGTGCAGGTGGACAATGGCCCATGGAACGAGGCGACGCTGGCGCCGGTGCCCGACATCGACACCTGGCGGCAGTGGACCTGGCAGTGGACGAATCCGGCTCCGGGCAGCCACACGATCCAGGCCCGTGCCACCGACAAGACGGGGTACACGCAGACCTCCGCGATCGCCAACGTGGCGCCCAACGGCGCATCTGGCTATCCGTCGGTACAGGTGACCGTCAAGGGCTAATGCGCTGCCGTCCCGGGCGCGGTCCGCGGGTAGCGATGCGATGACCATACGGCACCTGGTTCGCATCACGGCGGGGAACGGCTAGGCGCATGGACGGCATCCACGGGCAGTTCGGAATCGTGCTCCCCGAGCACCACGCCTGCGTGAGTGTCACGGCCCACTGCCGGGTGCCGACCACCCGCATCCTCGACGAGGTGTGGGAGCACATCGTGCCCGCGCTGGCGTAGGACCGTATGGCTGCGCCATAAAGCCTGTCCCGACATAAGGACCTAAGACGCCATAATTTGCCCGCGTGACGTATTTTAATATGATTCAGTTAGCGGACGTAATAAAATCTTGACCCTTACGATTCCGTTTCGCGACGCCTAGCGGGCATATTGGCACCCGTAGCCAGCTGTGGACCCGCAATTCAACGGCGATATCCGTATCCCAAGAGAAGCACGCCAGCGGATTGGTGTAAATACTTAGGTAGCAAAACTTTACCTCGCGACCGCAGCAAAATATCCGACATATCCTGCAAACCTGAATCCCGATAGGGCGCCTATCACGCATAAGCCGCGATCGCCGCGGTGCGCGCCGCTGGGACGGAGCGCATGCTCGGCACTTCAGCTCACGGATTTTCAACCAGGAGACGGAACGCATGTCGGCCCTTCAGGAACCCTGCGCCGGGCTGTCGCCCGGAGACTCCGAGCCCCCGCCCGCACTGCCGTTGCCCGTCCTTGACCGGTACTCGCGGCGTTCCGCTCGCGCCCTGCGATACATGAGCGTCGGCGATGTCCGCGCCCCGGTTGATAGCGGGCTGGCGGAGTCGGGCTACGACTACGAGCAGTTCAGCAGCCTGGCTGGCCCGCTGGCCCGCCCCGCGGTGGGCGAGCCTTACCGGGTCCAGTATCGCGGCATCCATCGCAGCAGGCGCGAATGGCTGCTGACCAGGCTGATCGCCCTGGTGCTCGTGGCGCTGGATGTCCGGTTCATCTACTGGCTCGTCTTTCAGTCCCAGTATCCCCATCTCGAGGGCTGGCTATGGCAGGCAGGGACCGGGCCGATCAGGACCGACGCCTACATCCTGCTGCTCGTAGGCATGGCGGGGGGATCGATCGTCATGCAGCTGTTCCTGCTGACCAACGTGCTGACGGTCTCACGGGCATGCCTGGTGGCTCGCGATCCCGTTCCCGTAGAGCCTGATCCCGCGTTCCGCGTCGCCTTCCTCACCACGATCGTCCCCGGCAAGGAGCCGATCGAGATGGCGGAGCGGACGCTGACGGCCGCCACCGACATCGTCTACGCGGGAAAGCTGGACGTGTGGCTGCTTGACGAGGGCGACTCCGACGAGGTCAAGGCCATGTGCAGGCGGGTGGGCGCCCGTCACTTCACCAGGAAGGGGCGGGGGTACCTGGACTTCGACTCGGGCACCTTCGCCAACAAAACCAAGCACGGCAACCACAACCGCTGGCTGTGGGAGCACGCTGGCCATTACGACATCGTCATGTTCGTGGACACCGATCACGTGCCGCTGCCCATCATGGCCGAGCGCCTGCTCGGGTACTTCCGTGACCCGGACGTGGCCTTCGTGGTCGGGCCGCAGTTCTACGGTAACCAGCAAGACCGGATCACCCGCTGGGCCGAGTCGGCCCAGTACCTGTTCCACAGCGTTATCCAGCGGGCGGGCAATCGCCGCGGCTGCCCGATGCTCGTGGGCACGAACGCGGCGGTGCGGACCAGTGCCATCAAGAAGGGGTACGTCGACTCCATCACCGAGGACATGGCGACGAGCCTGCGGATTCACGCGACAAGGAACCCGGCGACGGGCCGGAAGTGGCGATCGGTCTACACCCCTGACCTCGTCTCGGTCGGTGAGGGCCCGTCCTCGTGGACGGAGTTCTTCGGCCAGCAGACCCGATGGTCGGCCGGGACCTTTGACGCCATAGCCCGGCAGGTCTGGCGGGTGGGCTTCAGGCTCCCGCCTGGTGCCATGCTGCATTACTTCATGATGCTGACCTACTATCCCTCGGTTGCCATTGGCTGGCTGCTTGGGATAACCATCAGCGCCTGCTATCTCGGGTTCGGGGTCAGCAGCCTGCGCACGGACGAGGGCTGGTGGCTGACCTATTACGTGGACATAGCCACCATGCAGTTCCTCCTCTACCGGTTCATGCGCCGGCACAATGTCAGCCCGCATGAGCCGGCCGGCTCGTCCGGCCTTTCCGGGATGCTCGTATCCGCGCTTACCGCTCCGATATATGCCCGCAGCCTGCTGAAGGTGGTGTTCCGCCAGAAGCTGACGTTCAACGTCACGGCCAAGGGGTCATCGGCGAGCCCGGACCGGCTGCTCACCTTCCGGTACTCCCTGATGTGGGCGTTCGTGCCGGTCGTGATCCTGGCCAT
>Ga0335072_10005811_pt1 | contig 18134 bp, 17 predicted proteins | sample Lox_Sample_21_FD_206725 | JGI IMG/M metagenome (GOLD analysis project Ga0335072, IMG submission 206725) | Soil microbial communities from Loxahatchee National Wildlife Refuge, Florida, United States - Lox_Sample_2.1 | ecosystem: Environmental > Terrestrial > Soil > Wetlands | place: USA... | reverse complement strand
GATCGATCGCGGTGAGCTCGTGAATCTGGGTCATGGTAGGAGATGCTAGACCACAGGCAGGCGGGGACGTTCGGCGTGTTATCAGGACGAATGGCCTGCTTGAACCGACCGGGAGCGGGCACAATCGGTGTAGTACGGTGCTGTGCGCTGAGTCCCAACGCAGTTACGCTCAGGTGGCAGGTGAGACCCGATGGCGTGGCCGAAGCTGAGAAACCGTAAGTCATCAGGGCCTTCGGCGACCCTCAGCACTGACAGCGGGACCGCACCGGACGGGACGCAGCCGCACCCCACGGCACAGCCGCACGCCGCGGCGGCGGACGGCACCGCACGGCCGACCTGGCGGGCTCATCAGGGCTGGCCCAACAGCAACCCGACGGTGCCGCCGAGGCCAGTGCCTGATGCTTCGCCTGGCGTTTCGCCTGGCGTTTCGCCTGGTGAGGCCGATCCGGCGGATCCGCTCGACGCGCCGTTCTGGGCGAGCTGGGCGCCGGTCGACGAGTCGCCCGAACTGGACGATCCCGGCGACGGCCTCCCGGAGGAGGCACCCGCGGACGACGCCGTCGCCGACGTCGACCCCCGGCCCAAGCGCTCGTGGGAGACCGTGGCCGTCGTGGCCGGCGACCCCCGCGAGCAGCCGCAGGCCGAAGGCATCGGCCAGCACCTGGGCAGCCTGGCCCACCTGTCCGAGAGCCCGCGGATGCGGGCGTGGCAGTGGCGGGTCATCATCGCGGTCATCGCCGGGGTGGCCTTCGGCATCTTGTTCCACAACTGGAAGTGGGGCTTGACCTTCGCGGTGCTGGCCGCGATCGCCGACACGATCATCCGGTCCCGGGTGACCTACAAGGGCCCGCCGGGCGTCCGGCTGACCCGGGCCCAGAAGAACACCCTGCGGCAGCTGAACAGCCTGGAGCGCCGGGGCTACCGGGCCATGCACATCGTGCCCATCCCGGGCAGCGAGGAGCAGATCGACCACCTGGTGATCGGCCCGGCGGGGGTGTTCTCCATCGACTCCGAGGACTGGGACAAGGGGATGGCGGTGCGGACCCGTAGTCACCGGCAGCTGTGGCACGGGCCGCACAACATGAAGGACCGGCTCGAGCACGCGCACTGGGAGGCCGACCAAGCCTCATCCCTGCTGTCCGCGGCGACCGGCAGCCCGGTCACGGTCCACGCGGCGATGGCCGTCTACGGGCCGAAGGTCCCGTGGGACGTGGCCGAGATCAGGGACGTCGACGTGTTCAGCGGCCCGCGGCTGCGCAAGTACCTGCGCCGCCGGGCCAAGAAGCGCGACACGCAACCGCTGCACGCCAGCGACGTCGAGCGGATCGACAAGGCGGCCCACGCGGCGTTCGGGCAGCCGGCCGTCGGCTGACCCGCGGTCCCGGTAGGCTGTTGTACCTCTGTTCTGGCTTTCGCTCTCGCGTTCTTGCGCTTTTGCGCTGAGGAGATCACTATGCCTCCGCTTCGGTCCCGTACGGTCACGCACGGCAGGAACATGGCGGGCGCGCGCGCCCTGCTGCGCGCCACCGGGGTGGCCCGGGAAGACATCGGCAAGCCGATCATCGCCGTGGCCAACAGCTTCACCGAGTTCGTGCCCGGGCATGTGCACCTGCGCGAGGTCGGCCAGGTGGTCGCGGATGCGGTGCGGGCGGCGGGGGCGATCCCGCGCGAGTTCAACACGATCGCGGTCGATGACGGCATCGCCATGGGCCACGGCGGCATGCTGTACTCGCTGCCGAGCCGGGAGCTGATCGCCGACTCGGTGGAGTACATGGTGAACGCGCACTGCGCGGACGCCATGATCTGCATCTCGAACTGCGACAAGATCACGCCGGGCATGCTGATCGCCACCATGCGGCTGAACATCCCGACCGTGTTCGTGTCCGGCGGGCCGATGGAGGCCGGCGCGCCTGCGGGGCTGGCTTCCGGCTCTGCTGGCCGCAAGCTCGACCTCATTGACTCGATGGTGGCCTCGGCGGATCCCTCGGTGTCCGACGAGCAACTGCTGGCCATGGAGGAATCGGCCTGCCCGACGTGCGGTTCGTGCTCGGGCATGTTCACGGCCAACTCGATGAACTGCCTGACCGAGGCGATCGGGCTGGCTCTGCCGGGCAACGGGAGCACGCTGGCCACGCACGCGGCGCGGCGCGGGCTGTTCGAGCGGGCGGGCGCTTTGATCGCCTCGATCACCCGGGATTACTACGTTGACGGGGACGCATCGGTGCTGCCGCGCTCGATCGCCAGCCGGGACGCGTTCGAGAACGCGATGGCGCTGGATGTGGCCATGGGCGGGTCGACCAACACGATCCTGCACCTGCTCGCGGCGGCGCACGAGGCCGGAGTCGACTTCGGGCTGAAGGAGATCGACGAGCTGTCCCGCCGGGTGCCGTGCCTGTGCAAGGTGGCGCCGAGCAGCTCGTATCACCTGGAAGACGTGCACCGGGCGGGCGGCATCCCGTCGATCCTCGGCGAACTCGACCGGGCCGGGCGGCTCAACCGCGGCGTGCGCACCGTGCACAGCGCGTCGCTGGCGGAGTTCCTGGACGCCTGGGACCTGGGATCGGCTTCGGTTTCTTCGTCGGCGGTCGAGTTGTGGCACGCCGCGCCGGGCGGGGTCCGGACCATCAGGCCGTACTCGCAGTCGTCGCGCTGGGAGACGCTGGATACCGACCGGGTCGCTGGCTGCATCCGGGACGCCGAGCACGCCTACAGCGCGGACGGCGGGCTGGCCGTGCTGAACGGGAACCTGGCTCCGGACGGTGCGATCGTCAAGACCGCGGGGGTCCCGGAGGAGCTGTTCACGTTCTCCGGCCCGGCCGTGGTGTTCGAGAGCCAGGAGGACGCGGTGGCGGGCATCCTGGGCGGCGCGGTGCAGGCCGGCGACGTCGTGGTCATCCGGTACGAGGGCCCGCGCGGCGGGCCCGGCATGCAGGAGATGCTGTACCCGACCAGCTTCCTGAAGGGCAAGGGCCTCGGCCGGGCGTGCGCGCTGATCACCGACGGACGTTTCTCCGGCGGGACTTCTGGCCTGTCGATCTGCCACGTCGCGCCGGAGGCGGCCGGAGGCGGTCTCATCGCGGTGGTGGAGAACGGCGACACGGTGGTGATCGACATCCCGCGGCGCGAACTGCGGGTGGACGTGCCCGATACGGAGCTGGCCCTTCGCCGTAATCGCGTGCTGGCCTCGCTGGGGTCCTACCGGCCCGCCGAGCGGCAGCGGCCGATCAGCGCGGCGCTTCAGGTCTACGCGGCGATGGCCACGTCGGCCGCGACCGGCGCGGCCCGGGACATCTCGCTCATCGCCCACCCGGACAAGTGAGCCTGGCCTCGTCATCTGCTGCCGCCGGGTTCGTCCGCCCGGCCCGGGAGGGAGACGCCGATGACCTGGCCCGGGTGCAGGTCGCCTCGTGGCGGGCCAGCCTGGCTTCGGTCGTGCCGGCGGAGTTGCTGACCGAGCTGACCAGCGACTCGGCGCTGGCCGTGTGGCGGGACCGGTGGCGGGAGGCGGTGACCAGCCCGCCGACGAGCAGGCACCGGGTGCTGACGGCGGTCACCGGCTCGCTGCCTCGTGAGGTAGTCGGGTTCGTCTCGGCCGGGCCCGCTACCGATGCCGACCGCTGGCCCGGCACGGACGCGGAGATCTACGAGTTCCGGGTGTCGCCGCAACGGACCGGGCAGGGGCACGGCAGCCGGCTGCTGCAGGCGGCCGCGGACACGCTGGCTGGCGACGGGTTCCGCACCGTGTCCGTGTGGGTGCTCGAGGCGGATGCGGCGCTGCGCGGGTTCCTGGAGTCGGCCGGGTGGGCCGCCGACGGCGCCCGGGGCGAACTCGACGTGGGAGCCGGTGTGCCGGTGGCACGCCTGCACACCAGGCTGAGTGAGTAGGTCGCTTAGGATCTGCTGGTGGCTGATGCTCGGCAGTGGCTGGCGGGAACGCGGCCCAGAACCCTCCCGGCGGCCGTCGTCCCGGTGCTGATCGGCTCGGGCGTGGCGCTCGGCTACGACCGGTTTTCCTGGTGGCGGGCGCTGCTCGCGCTCGTGGTCGCCCTCGCCCTCCAGGTCGGGGTTAACTTCGCCAACGACTACAGCGACGGAGTGCGCGGGTCGGACGCCACGCGGGTCGGGCCGGTCCGGCTGGTTGCCGCGGGGCTCGCCCCGCCGCGGCAGGTGGTCTACGCGGCGTTTTCGTGTTTCTTCTTGGCCGGCGTCGCGGGGCTGGTCCTGGCCGCGGTGACCGCGTGGTGGCTGGTGGCGGTCGGCGCCGCGTGCGTGGGCGCCGCCTGGTTCTACACCGGCGGGCCGCGCCCGTACGGGTACCACGGGCTCGGCGAGGTGTTCGTGTTCGCGTTCTTCGGCGTGGTCGCGGTGGCGGGCACGGCGTATGTCCAGATGGACCGGTTCAGCTGGCTGGGCCTGGCCGCCGCGGTGCCGGCCGGGCTGCTGGCCTGCGCCCTGCTGATCGTCAACAACCTGCGGGACATCCAGGGTGACACGCTGGCGAGCAAGCGGACGCTCGCGGTCCGGCTCGGTGACGCACGCAGCCGGACGGCGTACGTGCTGACCGTGCTCGTGCCGTTCGGCTGCGCGGCGCTGATCGCCATCTACCGGCCGTTCGCGCTGCTGGTGGCGCTGACGTTGCCGCTGGCGCTGGTGCCCGTCCGGGCGGTCCGTGCGGGCGCGGCGGGCCCGGCGCTGATCAAGGCCCTGGGGCAGACCGGGCGGCTGCAGCTGGCGTTCGGCGTGGCGTTCGCGATCGGCCTGGCCATTCACCTGTGAGCCGCTAAGGAGGCTGCTCAGTCATGGCATCTGATGAAGCACCTAAGATCCTCGACCTGCCGATCGGGCTTGACGCCACCGGGATGCGGAAGGAGTTCGACAGCCTGGGCGATGTCGAGGTGCCCGCGAACCATTACTGGGGTGCGCAGACCCAGCGCAGCCTGCAGCACTTCAACATCGGCCACGACCGGATGCCGGTGGAGGTGTACCACGCCTACGGGTACGTGAAGAAGGCCGCCGCGATCGTCAATGGCCAGGCCGGGCGGCTGCCGGCCTGGAAGGCCAGCTTGATCGAGCGGGTGTGTGATGAGGTGATCTCTGGGGCGCTGGACGGCGAGTTCCCGCTGTACGTGTTCCAGACCGGCTCGGGGACGCAGTCGAACATGAACGTGAACGAAGTCGTCTCCAACCGGTGCATCCAGCTGGTCGGCGGGACGCTCGGGTCGCAGGTGCCGGTGCACCCGAACGATCACGTGAACATGGGCCAGTCGTCCAACGACACGTTCCCGACGGCGATGCACATCGCGGCGTACACGATGGCGACGCAACGGACGATCCCGGCGCTGCGCCGACTCCGCGACGTGATCGAAGCCAAGTCGCGAGAGTGGGCGGATGTGGTCAAGATCGGGCGGACGCACCTGGAGGACGCGGTGCCGCTGACCGTGGGGCAGGAATGGTCGGGGTACGCGGGGGCGCTGGATGACGCGATCGCCGAGGTCGCCCGGGTGACCGACGGGCTGCTGGAGCTGGCCATGGGCGGCACGGCGGTGGGGACCGGCCTGAACGCGCCGGCCGGGTTCGGGGAGGCGGTGGCCGCCCAGATCGCGTCGATGACGGGGTTCTCGTTTGTCACGGCGGCCAACAAGTTCACCGCGCAGGGCACGCTGGACCGGATGGTCCGCGCGCACGCCGGGCTGAAAACGGCGGCGGTGTCACTGTTCAAGATCGCCAACGACCTGCGGTGGCTGGGGTCCGGGCCGCGGACGGGGCTGGGTGAGCTGATGTTCCCCGAGAACGAACCGGGGTCGTCGATCATGCCGGGGAAGGTGAACCCGACCCAGGCCGAGGCCATGCTGATGGTGGCGATCCAGGTCATCGCCTCCGATGTGGCGGTGGGCATGGGCGGCGCGGAGGGGAACTTCGAGCTGAACGCGTTCCGGCCGATCCTGATCGCCAACTACCTGCATTCGGCGCTGATCATGGCCGACATGTGCGACCACTTCCGCGAGTTCATGGTTACCGGGACCAAGCTGAACCAGGCCAAGCTCAAAGACAACATCGACCGGTCGGTGATGATGGTCACCGCGCTGTCCCCGATCATCGGGTACGACAAGGCGGCCGAGATCTCCTACTACGCCATCGGCCACGACCTGACCCTGAAGGAAGCGGCGCTGGCCAAGGGCGTGTCCGAGGAGTTGTACGACCGGGTCGTCATTCCCCTCAACCTGACCCGGCCCGGCACCGCGGACGGGCCGGCCACATCCTGATGGAGCCGGTGGGGAAGGCCGCGCTGATCGCCTCGGTCGGCGGGGCCCGAGGGTATGCCGACTGGAAAAACCCGGACCACCGGCTGCGGCGGCTGCTGGCCGAGTTCATCGGCATGGCCGGGCTCACCTTCATCTTGTCCGGCGGCGCGGCCGTCTTGGTCCGGTACGGCGGACGCGCGCTGCAGCCCTGGCAGACCGTGCTGGTCCTGTCGCTGGTCTCGGCGCTGTGGCTGGTGGTGGCGGTCTACTTCCTGGGCGACATCTCGGCCCACTTCAACCCGGCCACCACGCTGGCCTTCGCGCTGCGGCGCGACATGGACTGGATGATGGCCGGGGCGTACTGGGTGGTCCAGTTCGCGGCGGCGGTCTGCGGGTCGCTGCTGGCCCGCGCCTTCTTCGGCCCGGCCGGGCACCTGGCCGCCACCATGCCCAAGCCCGGCCAGTCCTGGCAGGCGGCCGGGTTCGAGGCCATCCTGACCTTCGGCCTGGTGCTGATGGTGCTGAACCTGGCCAACGGTCCTAAGCTCAACGGGCCGTTCATCCCGCTGGCCGTCGGGGCCTACATCCTGGCCTGGGGCACCATGGGCGGACCCTACGAGGGCGCGTCCATGAACCCGGCCCGCAGCTTCGGACCTGATGTGGCCATCGGCGACCTGTCCACCTGGTGGGTCTACCTGATCGGGCCCGTGGCCGGCGCGGTCATCGCCGTGGCGGTCGCGCACGTGCTGCGCGGGCCGGCCCGGGCCCAGGAAGCCAGCGCCGCCCAGGGCACACCGCTCGACCGGACCGCGTGAGGGCGGAGGGTGGGCCCGGGGCCGGCTTGGGGCGGCCGCGGGCCGGCTTGGGGCGGCCGCGGGCCGGCTTGGGGCGGCCGCGGGCCGGCTTGGGGCGGCCGCGGGCCGGCCATATCAGTGATTCTGGGCATGGTTCAGGGCCTGACGAGAGACACTTGATACGAAATGCGCGGTATCAGCGACATCATCGCGGCTGGCGTTGTACCCTCCCCGTAATCCCAGGTTGTGAGATACGGGCGCGGAACGGTGCCTGAGCGCGTGCGTGTCCAACGGGAAGGTGCCTAGTTGCAAGCGCAGGGAATGTGGTCGGCCGGCGAGGGCGACGATAACAAGCGATTCCTTGCCGCCCTGCGCGCCCTGCGCGACGCCGCCGCGCTGGAGTTCGACGAACTCGCGGCCCGGGCCCACTACCCGAGCGACGTCCTCAAGGAAGCCGAGAACGGGCCTGCCCTGCCGACCCTGCCGATTCTGGCCGCCTACGTCCGGGCCTGCGACGGTGACGTGCCCGAGTGGGAGGAGCGGTGGCGGCGTCTCGGCGGCGAGTCCCGCGCCGACCCTGATCTGCCGGTCAGGCCCGCTGGAGCCAGCGCCGCGGCAACGGCCGGCGCCCGGGCCGGCGTCAGCGTGGTCCCGCCCGACGCGTACGACCCGGAGCGGATCAGGGCGGCGCTCAGGAGCTCTCACGTGCGTTCGGACCGTGGTGGCCGCGGTATCGCTGCCCGGCGTGTCGGAGCGGGCTGGGGTACCGACAGGGCTACCGACACGAGCCGGGACGCCACGGTCGGCTGGAGCACCGGGTTCCAGCCAGACGCGGACGCGCAGCCGGGCACGGAAACGAACTGGGACGGGCTCCAGCTAGAGGCGGACGGGCACTGGGACAGTGCCGCCGCGCTGGAGTTCGACGACGCCCCGGCCAACGGGAACCACTACGCCAGCCAGGCGGGCGACGGGCCGGCCGACGCCGCGGTCATCGAGCCGCCGGACGCGGCTCATGCCGATGCCATCCGGCGCGATCCATTCTCCACCGACTGGCTGCAGGGGGAAGGCGCCCTGACACCGCATCCCGACCTCGAGCCCGGGTGGCAGGCCGAGGCCGAGGCCGAGGCCGAGGCCGAGGCCGCGGCCGCGGCCGCGGCTCAGGATGACTGGTTCACCCCGCGCGAGGCAGCCAGCCGCGAGCAGACCCGGCCGGCCGGGGACCCCGGGGCATCATCGCCGGCCGCCACAGACACCTGGTTCACCCCGCGCGAGCGGGCCGAACCGGCGCAGGAGCAGACCAGCCTGGCCGCGGCCGGCGTCACCGGGTTCTGGACGCCTGAGACCGCGGCGTCCGCACCGGCGGAGGTCCAGCGGCCCGGACCGCTGGCCCAGGAACACGCCATCCCGCAGGCGTCGTGGCCCACGCCCGCCGAGACCCCGGCCAGCGACCCACCGGGCGCAGCCGACCGGACGGTGCCGGTCCTGACCCCGGTCCAAGCCCTGGCCGCCGCGGCCGCACCGTCGCGGACGATGACCGGACCGGCCGTGCCGCCCGGGCCGGTGATCCCGCCGAGCGAACCACGGAAGGACCGGATGTACCCGGTGCGGCTGCTGGTGGTCATCCTGGTCGCCGCGCTCATCGGCAGCGTCCTGGTGCTGCTGCTGCGGTAGCTCGTGCCGCGGCAGCGCAGGTCCGCCCGGCCGACTGGCCCCGGCGCGGTCATACGGGGGTTGTGGCACACATGCCCCGATAGACGGGGGTCGTGGCACACATGCCCCGAACCCACGGCACCCGGGCATCCATCCCGAGCTCACACCAGCCCCGCCCGCCCCGCCAGCCCCTCGCCGACCGTGAACCCGACGGCATGGGAGCAGCAGCCTGACGGCTAGAACCGTCAGGCTGCGACCACTGGTTGAATGGGGCCCCGCTTGGCGGGTGGGGTATTAGATCGCCCGGTCGGTCCCGTTGGCGGACGTCGGGTCCTGGGCCGCGGCGGGAACATCGGCTTGGCTCGGATACCCGGCACCGAGTGGCTCGGAGGGACCGAGCGGGCCGCCGAAGTCGGCACCAGGGACGGTGGCGAGCATGGCTCGCATGGCTTCAGCGGCGGCATCTGGGTCCATCGCGGTCGGGGCGTCGTCGGCGGCACCCTCGGCGGGCGGCTGGGCGGCGGGCTGCAGCGGGCCGCCGACGGCCGGAGACGCGCTGATGGCGGGCGGGCCTTCGGGGGCGGGCACGGCTGGCGGCTTGCGCCGGGCCTGGTCCCTGGCTCCCTGGCTCGGCTCGGTGGGCGCCTCTCCCCCGCCGCCGAAGGCGCTGGCGACCGACCTCAGGGCGGTGGTCACCTCGCTCGGGATGACCCAGAACGTGTTGCCCGCGCCCTGTGCGAGCTGCGGCAGCGTCTGCAGGTACTGGTAGGCGAGCAGCTTGGGGTCGGGGTCGTTGTCGTGCACGGCCTGGAAGACCGCGGCGATGGCCTGCGCCTGGCCCTCGGCGCGCAGGATCGCGCTCTGCTTGGAGCCTTCCGCGCTCAAGATGGCACTCTGCTTGTCGCCTTCGGCCGTGAGGATCTTGGACTGCTTGACACCTTCGGCAGTCAGGATGGCGGCGCGCTTCTCCCGCTCCGCGCGCATCTGCTTCTCCATGGCGTCCTTGACCGACTTCGGCGGGTCAATGGCCTTGATCTCCACCCGGGTGACGCGGATGCCCCACTTGCCCGACGCGTCGTCGAGCACGCCGCGGAGCATGTTGTTGATGTGGTCGCGCGAGGTCAGCGTTTTCTCCAGGTCCATCGACCCGATCACGCTGCGCAGCATCGTCGCGGTGATCTGCTCGATGGCCTGGATGTAGTTGACGATCTCGTAGTCGGCGGCTCGCGGGTCGGTGACCTGGAAGAACAGCACCGTGTCGATGAGCACGCTCAGGTTGTCCTCGGTGATCACCGGGGCGCCGGTGAACGAGACCACCTGCTCGCGCAAGTCGATCTCCTTCTTCACCCGGTCGATGCCCGGGATGATGAAGTTCATCCCCGGCTCCAGCGTCTTGCGGTAACGGCCGAACCGCTCGACGTTGCGGGCCCGCGCTTGCGGCACGATCCGCACCGAGCGCAAGACCGTGATGAGGACAAGCAGCGCGACGACTGCCGCGATAATAGCTTCGGCCATGACCATGGCTACTCCCGTGGATAGACAAGAGCGGTGGCGCCTTTGATCTGCATGACATCGACCTTGGCGCCGACTGGGATCACCAGCGACTCGTCGTAAGGACGCGAGGACCACTCCTCGCCGTCGATGCGGACCCGTCCGCTGTGCTCGGTGACCTCCTCCAGGACGACCGCCGAGCGGCCGACGAGGGCGGCGGTTCCCGTGCGCAGCGCCGGCGGCTGCTTGATGTGCCGGATCGCGATCGGGCGGACGAAGCCGAGCCCGGCCCCGGCGGCGGCGACGAACGCCGCCAACTGGACCGCCAGGTCGAGATGGAACGCCCCGACCACGGCCGCCACCACCGCCGCGACGGCGATAAGGCCGAAGGCGAACGTCAGGGTCAGCAGTTCGGCGACGCCGAGCACGGCTGCCACGATCAGCCAGACGATCCAGGACATCATGGCCACTCCGCTGGATGTTTCTGCATTGAGAGTATCCCCGACCGGGCCCGCATCATATCGCAACTCGGCTGCGTCACTTGACGCTCTTCCGTACCCGGAGTTATCGGTTCAGTACCGCCTGATTATGTGCAATTGATGACAATTGGTCGTCCAGGTCCTACAGGGGATTTCTTCCGACCTACACTCGTCAGGTAAGGCATATCCTGCGGCGCGGCTGGACAACACAGTCCAGGAGGTACCTGGTGGAACGTGGCGACACCGGCCTGGGCCGCGGTGGCTATGGCATGCCCAGGCGAAGACGCTCGGGTGATCGCCGCGCCTACCGGCTGGACGACGGCGCGAAGCCGAACGGACCGGACGGCGCCGAAGACGACGAGTACGGACAACTGCTGCGGCGGCCCGGGGATGTGCCGCCTCAGCCGGGGCTCCACCAGCCGGGCCGCTCGCGCATGCGCCCGCCGCCTGGGCGTTTCCCGCCGCCCGGCGCAAACCCGGCCGACATCTACCCGCCCAACGGCGGGCCCATGAACGGCGGCCCGGCCAACGGCGGACCGATGCCCGGCCGCCAGTACCGGCTGCCGAACGGGCGCCGGGTTCCTCCGCGCGCCGACCGCCCGTACCGGCAGCAGGCGCCGGGCGCCGCGGCCGGGATGCGGGGAACCTGGGATCAGCCTGGCCCGGGACCGGCCCCCGGCCAGGATCCGCTCGGCAGCGGCTGGGGGCGCCCGACCCGGCCTCAGGCTCCCGGGGGGCCGCCGCCGCGGGCCGGCGGAGGACCGAACGGCTACGGCGGCATGCGCGGCGCTCCCGGCGTGCCCGGGGCCTCTGGGTATACAGGTAATTTCGGGGCTCCTGGGTCTGCGGGCGGTTCGGGGTCTGCGGGCGGTTCGGGGTCTGCGGGGGCCGGGCGCGCTGAGGGGCGCGAGGGCTGGGGGCGGCTGGGGACGCAGGCATCACGCGGGGTTCCGGCTGGGGCCGCGGGTCAGGTGATCCGGCAGCGGGAGAACGCCGTTCCTGACGAGCGGCCGGCGGGGCCGGCGCAGGCGGCGGTCAGCATCGCTCCGGACGGGCTCGAGCCGTTCGCGCGGGACCTGCGGGCGCTGCGGTCCAAGGCCGAGCTCGACTATCCCGAGATGGCCGAGATGTCGCACTACACGATGAAGACGCTGGCCTCGGCGGCGGGCGGGCTGCGGCTGCCCACGCTCCCGGTGGCCGTCGCGTACGTGCGCGCCTGCGGCGGGAACGTGGCCGAATGGGAAGAGCGCTGGCAGAAGCTGGCCGCTAAGATCACCGCCGATGCGGCGAAGAAGCGACGGGGCGAGGGCGAGGAGCGGCTGGCGCTGCCGGAGCCCGCCGATCAGCCGGCCCAGCCGGAACCGCCCGCCGCGACCGCGGCGCCGGAGGTGCCTGCCGAGCCGGGCGAGGTCTACGTCATCACCTCGGCCAAGCCCCGGCAACCGGGCTGGTGACGGGCTGATCTGGGGTGGATGACACAATGGGCAGCGTGCTGCCGCCGGACAACCACGTGCACACGCAGTGGTCGTGGGACGCGCCGGCGGAGGCGTCGATGGTGCGCAGCTGCGAACAGGCCCTGGCCGCCGGGGTGCCCGCCGTGGCCTTCACCGATCACCTGGACTTCACCACCGCGACCGACGGGGACCGGATCGCCGCGGAGCACATCGAGCCGCGGCCCTACGCCCGGATGCGCGTGCTTGACGTCCCCGGCTACCTGGCGACCGTGCAGGAGTGCCGGCAGCGCTACCCCGACCTGCGCATCCTGACCGGCGCCGAGATCGGCGAGGCCCATTTGTGGGCCGCGAGCGCGCAGGCCGTGGTGGCCGGGGCCGGGTTCGACCGGATCCTCGGCTCGCTGCACGCGATCCCGTTCGACGGGAAGCTGACCGCCGCCGACGACCTGTTCCGGCGGATGCCCGCCGACGACGTGATGCGGCTCTACTTCGCGGAACTGCTGCGGCTGGTCGAGGGCAGCGACATCTTCGGTGTGCTGGCGCACCTGGATTTCCCGCGGCGGATGTGGCCGCGGTACGGGGCGCCCTACGACGAGCGGGTCTTCGAGCCGGAGATCCGGGCCGTGCTGCGCGCCCTGGCGGGCAGCGGGCGGGTGCTCGAGGTGAACACCAAGAGCCCGCTGGCGTCGGCCGGGCTGCTGAGGTGGTGGCGGGAGGCCGGGGGAACCGCGGTGTCGTTCGGAAGCGACGCGCATCAGCCCTGGCGGGTCGGCGACCGGTTCAAGCTGGCGGTCGATGTGGTCGAGGCGGCCGGCTTCCGCGCGGGGCGGGACCGGTTCGATTTCTGGCGCCTGTGAACTTCTGCGAAACACTGTGACGAGCCTGGGTCGACGGCGGCGCGGACGCCCGAGCGCCGGAAGAAGGGTCCGCGCCGCCGCCGACAGCTCTCAGGTCCAGGTGTCGCCGAAGCGGGCGATCATGTCGTCCCAGCTTTCATCGTCGGGGCGGCGCAGCGGAGTGTCCGGCTCCCGGTCATCCAGGGCGGCCCGGGGCAGAGGAACCGACCGGCTCTGGCAGTGCACGGCGAAGCGTAGCTCTGCGTAGTAGGTCTCGCGGTCGCGGACTTCGGCGCGTGCCTCGGTGGGAGCCTGATGGCTCGCACCGGTCTCGCGGAAGGGGAGCCGGGCTGAGGACTCGGCCCCTTCGTCCGGCGACTGGCCCTGGTCCTCGTACCTGCTCGCCACGACCCACACCTCGAATGCCTCTGAGCTGAGACGTTGCCCCGCCGGCTCACACGGCTCGCAGGCGGGGCAACGTCTCGTGAAACACGGTGCGGAGTTGCTTCGCTACCAATTGTAGTGTAACCGAATGTACTGCATCCAATGCAATGGGTAACGAGGTAATAGTTAGCTGGCTTCCGGGTAATCATTTACACAGAGTGACTAACTTGAGACCCAGGAGAGCTGTGCGGCGGCAGATACCAGTGTGAGCACGGGGGTGGCGGGGGTACCACGCTCCGTTCTGAATAAAAATTTGTCACGTAACTGGTTACTGTCCGCGCATGATGTCGCCGAAGATGCCGCCGATGGCGCCCGCCTCGGCGGCCTGCGGTGCACCCTGCCGGTTCAGGTAAGGGTCGAGCGCCTGGGCGAGCACGGGCAGCGGCATCGACTGCAGCCAGATCTGGCCGGGACCGGTCAGCGCGACCAGGTGGAAGCCGTCGCCGCCGAAGGCGATGTTCGCGATGCCCGGCACCTGGGTGATGGCGAACTGGACGCTGCCCTCGAACATGCCCACGTGCCCCGGGTGCACCATCAGCGCCTGGCCCGGGGCCAGCGTGTAGTGCACCAGTTCGCCGGACAGCTCGATCCAGGCCCGGCCCTGGCCTTCGAGCTTTTGCAGGATGAACCCGTCGCCGCCCCACAGGCCGCCGCGGAAGGTCTGCTGCAGCCCGATGCTGGGCGAGATGCCCGGCGTGCCGCACAGCCAGCCGTGGCGGTGCACGAAGAACGCCTGGCCGGGCTCGATGTCGACCGGCATGATGTGGCCGGGCAGTTTGGCCGCGAACGTCACCATGCCGGGGCCGGAGACCGCCTCGTAGTGGGTGAGGAACAGCCCGCCGCCGCTCATCATGCGCTTCAGGCCCTGCATGAGGCCGCCCCCGTGCTGCCCGCCGGCCCCGGTGTGCTGCGAGAGCTGGATGTTCGGGGTCATCCAGGACAGCTCGCTGTGGGCGGAAACCACCTGCTCGCCCTGCTGCAGGGTGATCTCGAGGACCGGCATCGTGGTGCCTTTGATTTCAGCTTGCACGGCCAAGAGCCTACCCCTAGGGGTGGCTGTCCGATTTCCGCCAGTAGCAGCCGCCGCGGGCTGGCATTGTGGAAGCCGTGAGGACGAACATGACCGGGCCGCCCGGGCTGGACGACAACAAGTGGTACGAGGCGGCCATCAGCAAGGACGCCCGCTTCGACGGGGTGTTTTTCATCGGCGTGAGCTCGACGGGGATCTACTGCCGCCCGTCGTGCCCGGCGATCACGCCCAAGCGCGAGCACATGCGGTTCTACCGCACCGCCGCCGCGGCCCAGGACTCCGGCTTCCGCGCCTGCAAGCGGTGCCGCCCGGACGCCTCCCCCGGCTCGCCGGAATGGAACATCCGGGCCGACCTGGTCGGGCGCGCGATGCGGCTGATCGCCGACGGCGTCGTCGACCGCGACGGCGTTTCCGGGCTGGCGGAGCGGCTGGGCTACGAGCAGCGCCAGGTACGCCGGCTGGTCACCGCCGAGCTGGGCGCGGGGCCGCTGGCCATCGCCCGCGCGCAGCGCGCCCAGACGGCCCGGGTGCTGACCGAGACCACCACGCTGCCGCTGTCGGAGATCGCGTTCGCGGCCGGCTTCACCAGCATCAGGCAGTTCAACGACACGATCCGCGAGGTGTTCGCGGTCACGCCGACGCAGCTGCGGGAGGCGCGCGATCGTGCGGTCCGCGAGGGCCGGCGGCCCTCCGGCCGCGCGAGACTACGGCGAGATGCCCGCGCGGGCATGCGGGGGGTTCCAGGGGGGTCGTCCCCCCTGGGAATGTCGTCCCCCCTGGGAATGTCGTCCCCCCTGGGAATAAGGCTCAGGCTGCCGTACCGGCATCCGATTGACATGGAGCGGATGATCGGCTTCCTGGCCGCCCGGGCCATACCGGGCGTGGAGGCGGTGGAGGACGGCCGGTACCGGCGGACGATGCTGCTGCCGAACGGCTCGGGCATCTTGTCGGTGGGCGGCGGCGACGGCTACGTCGACTGCGAGCTGCAGCTGGAGGACCTGCGCGACCTGACCGCGGCCGTTCAGCGCGGCCGGCGGCTGCTCGACCTGGACGCGGACCCGGAGGCGGTCACCGCGGCGCTGGCCGGTTCAGGATCGGTGCTGGGGCCGCTGGCCCTGGCCCATCCCGGGCGCCGGGTGCCCGGTCATATCGACGGGAACGAGCTGGCGCTGCGGGCCGTGCTCGGCCAGCAGGTATCGGTGGCCGCGGCCCGGCGGCTCGGGGCGCGGCTGGTGGCGGCCTACGGCAAGCCGCTGGAGCGGCCGGAAGGCACGCTGACGCACTGCTTCCCGACCGCCGAGACGCTGGCCGGGGCCGACCCGGCCACGCTGCCGATGCCGCGGGCCCGCGCCGCCGCGCTGACCGGGCTGGCCGCCGCGCTGGCCTCCGGCGACCTGTCGCTGGACCCCGGAGCCGAACGGGACCGCGCCGAGGCGCAGCTGCTGGCCCAGCCCGGCATCGGGCCGTGGACGGCGGGTTACATCCGGATGCGGGCGTTGTCCGACCCGGACGCGTTCTTGCCGGGTGACGTCGGGGTGCTCGAGGCGCTCGGGCGGCTGGGAGCGATCCGGGGCGGCGACGGCGGTCAAGGCCGCGGCCGTGGCTGCGGCCGCGGCCCGGCGGCCCGGGCCCGGGCCGGCCGGGAGGCTGCGGAGCTGGCCGAGAGCTGGCGGCCGTGGCGTTCTTACGCGGTACAGCACTTGTGGGCCTACTTGGAGGAGAGTCAGTCATGACCAGCTCGTTCGTGGCGCCGGACCTCGATGCCCCGCGCCTATCCCATATCGTCAGCTCCCCCATCGGCCGGTTGCTGCTGACCGGCGACGGGCACGCCGTGACCGGGCTGTGGATGCTGGACGCCGATCGGCACCCGGCGCGCGTCGAGATGGGGCTGACGCCGAGCCCGGCGACGTTCAGCGAGGTGGCGACGCAGCTCGAGGAGTACTTCGCCGGCGACCGCAAGGAGTTCACCGTGCCGCTGGCGCCGAGCGGGACACCGTTCCGGCTCGCGGTGTGGACACAGCTGACCAAGATCCCGTACGGGAGCACGGTGAGCTACGGCGACATCGCCCGCGCGCTGGGCAAGCGGCTCGTCGCGTCGCGCGCGGTGGGCCTGGCCAACGGGGCCAATCCGATCTCGATCATCGTGCCGTGCCATCGGGTGATCGGCAGCGACGGCAGCCTGACCGGCTACGGTGGCGGCCTGGAGCGCAAGGAACTGCTGCTGCGCCTGGAGGGAGCGGGTCCGGTCACCCTGTGGTGACCGCTGCGGTTAGCGTGGTGTCGTGCTGGCGCTGCTGACCCTGGCCGTGGCGCTTGGCCTGTCCAACTTCGCGGCGGCGATCGGCATCGGTGTCAGCGGGGTGCATGGCCGGGTCCGGGTGCGGATCGCGGTGGTGTTCGGCGTGTTCGAGGCGGGCATGCCGATCCTGGGCGTGGCCCTGGGGCAGGGCCTGGCCGCCAGCCTGGGTCACGCGGCCCGCTGGCTGGGCGGTGCGGTCCTGATCGTGATCGGCATGACCAGCCTGATCTCAGCCTGGCGCGGTTCTCGCAGTCCTGGTGAGCCCGGTACCGGCCAGTCCTGGCCGGTGGGCCGGGTGGTGGCCAGCGGGCTCGCGCTGAGCGTCGACAACCTGGCGGCCGGTTTCGCCCTCGGCGCGTACCACACCGGGCTGGCGGTGGCCGCGGTGGTGTTCGGCGCGGTCAGCGTGATCATGTCACTGGCCGGACTGGAGCTGGGCGCCAAGCTGGGCGCCGGCACAAGTGACCGGTGCGAGCTGATCGCGAGCGTTATGCTCATCGCGGTCGGCGCCGCGGTTGCGGCGGGCGTGTTCTGAGAGACCCGCGGAGGCGCGATGGAACGGATGACGCGCCGGGTGCGTCAAACCCGCATGATGGATCCACGCCCGCTGCGCGGGCTCGCCAGGCTCCGTGGGTTCGCTGGGCTTCCCGGGTCCCCTGGGTTGCTTGGGTTGCTTGGGTTCCTTGGGGCCGGGCTGCTGTTGGCGGCGCTGGCCGGGTGCGGCTCGGTGGTGGCGTCTTCCGGGGCGGCAGCGGCGCCCGCGGCTACCACGTCGGCCCCGGCCACCACCACGTCGGCCCCGGTCGGCTGCGCCAGCGTGGACCAGGCAACCGCGGTCGGCATCCGCCGCATGATGCATCTGATGGCGCCGGTCGGGACCAACCCGATCAGCAGCACCATCTACCACCAGACGGCGCAGGTACGGGCGCTGTTCGGTCAGCTGTGCGCGGCCGTTACCCATCCCGCTCCGGCTCAGGTGATGCACTGCCCGGCCGACATCGGGACCGAGTACCTCGGGACGTTCTACGACGGCTCCCGGGTACTGGCCACGTTCACCTACGCCTCGTCGGGGTGCGAGCGGGTGAGCGTCACCGCGGCGGGCAAGACCCTGGCCACCATGGTGTACGGCCGGGCGGCCGCCGCCGCGCCGCATCTGGCCACCGACCTGGACGCGATCGTAGGAGCGCCGAAGCCAGGGGTCATGCAGCCGCAGAGCGGGATCAATCCGGGCGGGCCGAACCAGCCCGCGTAGCGGGCGGGCTGGTCAGCAGTCGGGCAGGTGGCCCGACTCGTCGAGGTCGAACTCGCCGTCCTTGACCCCGAGCACGAACGCCTCCCACTCCGCCTCGGTGAAGTACAACTTGTCGCCATCGGGGTGGGCGGCATCGTACATCACGTACAGCTTGGCCTCGTCG
>Ga0335072_10005810_pt1 | contig 18137 bp, 19 predicted proteins | sample Lox_Sample_21_FD_206725 | JGI IMG/M metagenome (GOLD analysis project Ga0335072, IMG submission 206725) | Soil microbial communities from Loxahatchee National Wildlife Refuge, Florida, United States - Lox_Sample_2.1 | ecosystem: Environmental > Terrestrial > Soil > Wetlands | place: USA... | reverse complement strand
GACCGGCATCCCGCAGTTGTTCCTGATCCCGCTGGTGCCGTTCCTGATGGGAAAGTTCGATTCGCGTCTGCTGGTTGCGTTCGGCCTCGCAGTGTTCGCCGCAAGCTGCTTCATGAACATGTATACCGACGTCAACTACAGCGGCCCGCAGCTCTTCGTGCCCAACGTGGTGCGTGCATTCGGCCAGGCCCTGGTGATGACGCCGCTGTCCGCCATCGCAATGGTCGGCATTCAGCCGAACGAGGCAGGCGCTGCCTCCGGCTTGTTCAATATGCTGCGCAACCTGGGCGGCGCGGTTGGCACGGCGGCGATCGAAACCTTCGTCACCAAGCGCGAGCAATACCACTCGTTCATCATCAATGCCCACGTCTCGCTGTTGCAGCCTTCGACGGTCAAGCGGCTGTCGAGCCTGCAGCAATACTTCATGAGCCGCGGCGTGCCTGATCCGGGCGACGCGATGCACCGTGCCGTGATCGCGGTGGGCCAGACCATTCGCGCGCAGGCCACGCTGATGGCCTACGCAGATGCCTTCGCATTGTTGGGTGTGATGCTGCTGGGCGCGGTGCTGGCGGTTGGCCTGCTGCGCAAAGGTTCCGGGTCTGCAGCCGGTGCGCACTGAGACGCACTGGGCCAACCGGATACGACAAAACACGTGGATGTACTGTTCTTTGGAAGGAGAACGGTTGTGTCGGACCTTCAAACGGAAAAACGAAAACGCCGCGGCTTCAGCCGGGAGTTCAAGCTCTTGGCGGTGGCGCGGATGAACGAGACGCACAGCATCGTCGACCTGGCGCACGAGCTCGGGCTTGAGCGCAAGCTGCTGTATTGCTGGCGTGACAAGATTCAGGCTGGCGGCGCGGAGAACCTGCGCGGTGCCGGCCGGCCGCGGGGCTCGTGCTCGGCGGAACGTGGCCAGCCGGGCGGCGGAGGCGCGGACGACCATGGACCGATGCGGGCGGACCATTGGCCGCACTCTATGCCATGAATATCGCGCGTGTTCCTCGCACGAATTGTGGAGAGCAGGCGGCGGCCGCCTTTCGCTCGCCGGCGGAAGGGCGATCGGCAAATGAGCAAGGGAAATGCGCTCCTGGCCTTGCCGCGGTCCTATCGCAGTCCGTGCACGCGCTCGATCCGCAGTTCTTCGATGGTAAGCCGTGCGATCTGCATCTCCTGAATGCGGCCCTTCCGCACGCGGGCGCGGCCGAGTGCAAGCTGTCCGATCGCAACTCTGCCAATCACCACGGCGCCCACCGCCAGCGCTCCGAGCGCCACGGCGCCTAACGCTGCAACACCCAACGCTCCCGCCCCTACCGCAAGGGCTCCTTCGCGACGTACCGCGAGAGATCGGCTATGCGATGGTGCCGCAACGTGCTGCCCTTCCGTTGCCGGGTTCTGTGCGTAACGGCTCATGCTGCGCTCCTATCGACCTGACCAGGAATTGCTGCTCCGTCCTCGTCGGGCGGCTCTGATGGCAGGCAAGACCGGCCTCGCCGGATGCCGCGCTCCTCCCTTCGTTCCACGTTGCGGCCTGCCCTAATCATCCGCCGCCTGATCCTGCTCCGCCCCCTCCGCGGCGGGGATCGTGAAATGGAACACGGTACCGCCGGACGCACCCGGCTCTGCCCAGATCCGTCCACCATGCGCCTCCACGATGCGCCGGCAAATTGAAAGGCCGACGCCCATCCCGCTCTCCTTCGTCGTCACGAAGGGTTGGAACAATTTCGCCGCTACGTCCCTCGGCAGTCCCGGACCAGTGTCCGCCACGCTGATCTGAATGTGGCCGTCCTCAGTACTGCGCGCCGAGATCGTCAGTTCACACCGTTCGCTGGCGGCCATCGCCTCCAGCGCGTTGCGCATCAGGTTCACCAGTACCTGCTGGATCTGCACCTTATCGATCGACGCCAACGGCAGATCGCCGTCAAGCCGCTCCTCGATCACCGCCCGTCCGCGTTCGAGCGCCGAGATTGTGATCGACTCGCTGATCACCGTTGCCACAGGCTCGATCGTATGTCTCGGCTCGGAACGGCTGACGAACCGGCGCAAATGGCGAATGACCTCGCTGGCGCGATCCACCTGCACCAGCGACCGTTGCACGGCGTCGGCGACCCGCGCCGCCGGAACCGTGTCCGCGCCTAACATCCGCTGCGCTGCCCCAAGGAAATTCCGCGCGGCGGTCAACGGCTGGTTCACTTCGTGCGCGAGCGCCGATGCCGTCTGCCCCATCGTGTTCAGCCGCGACAGGTGCAGCAGCTCGAGCTGCAATTGGTGCTGGCGCGCGCGCGCGTGCTCACGTTGCAAAAGGAACATGCCGAGCGCCGCGGCACCCAGCGCCAGCACGATGGTTGCGGCAGCAAAAATAGTGGAAACAGTTGAATCCCGGTCGGCTTGGTGCTGCCGCCGGGTCAGCAGATCGACTTCCGCCTGCCGCAGGCGTTGCAGCGCATCATGGATCGCAGCACGCGCCTGCAACTCGGTTTTGTCGGCCCCGCCGGCGCCGGTGTGCGGCGGGGACGTCGGTTCGATGACATAGGCGAGGCGATCCAGTTCGCTCATGACCAACGGACGCAGCGTGGCGAGACGTTGCTGCTGGTTCGGGTTGTCCGATGTCAGTTGCTGCAGTGCCTCCATATGCCCGGCCACATCGGCGCTGAATTCGCGGAACGCCGTCAGTTGCGCCGAACCACCGCCCGCCAGCAGGATGGCTTGCTGGGCTGCCACCGCGGACACCAGATCGGTATCGATTGCCGCGATCTGTAGCAGGACCTGTTGCGTATGCTCCACCCAATCGAAACTGTTGTGCAGGCGCTGCAGATTGAACTGCGCCAATGCAGCCGCAGCCACCACGAGCAATAATGCAAGGACAAAGGCGGCAGCGCTGGACAGCCGCGAACCGCCGATCCGAACGCGCATGGATCAGGGTCCTCCACCCCGCCAAGTGATGCCGATGTTCTACCAGCGATTGGATCCGAGGTCCAAGCTTGAAGTACCTGCGAAATCCATATCCCCCGAAGACGCATCCACCCATTTTGGCTGGTTGAGTATTTTCGCCGCTCACGGCCTTCTGGCCTCAAGCGATAGGACGCGGAAGGAACTGGGCCGGAATCCGACCGGGCCGGGGTTGATCGCCGATCTCGAACGACTGCCAATATCCGATAACTGAAACTCGCACGAACAATTGGAGACGCGACGCGGTACGGCAGCCCTCGATCGCCCATATGGCGCTGCCGCGCGGACGACAGCGGCGCACCGTGCTGGTCTCGAAAAACCGGGCTGGAAGAGGCGGAACACATCCCCCTCTTCCAACCCATCACATCTGGACCCGTTCGACAAGCGCCGAGGTAAGCGGGACCGGCACGATCCGGCGCGTCGCTGATTCGTTGCGAATGTCAGGTCAGCCGTTCACCTGCTGCATCAGCCTGGTCCAACGGTCGATGATCGGCAGGACCTTGTCGGATTTCTCAGGCGGGAACATGGGCACGACGCGCGTCACGCCGGCATCCTTCAGCCGCTTGAGACGGTCGAGGTCCTCGGCGAGACCGAACGACGTTACCTCGATCGATGCGGGATCGCGTCCTGCCTCCTGCACCATCTTGTGAAACTCGGGAAGCTGGGCGAGAAGGTCGCCACGGGCCGTCGGAATCCAGCCGTCGCCATAGCGGACCGCGCGGCGGGCACCTTGCGGGAAAGCGCCTCCGACATGGATCGGCGGATGGGGCTTCTGGACCGGCTTCGGCCAGGCCATCATCGGATCGAAATTGACGAACTCGCCGTGATACTCGGCCTTCGTCTTCGTCCAGATCTCCTTCATCGCCTCGACGCTCTCGCGCATCCTTTTAAAGCGGGTGGCGTAAACTGTGCCGTGGTTCTCCATCTCGTCCTGGTTCCAGCCGCCGCCGATCCCAAACAAGAAGCGGCCCTGGCTGACCTGATCTATCGACGCGACGAGTTTCGCCGTCTGGATGGTATCGCGCTGCTGTACCAGCAAAACGCCCGTGCCCAGCTTGATCGTTTTGGTCGCGCAGCCGGCGGCGGTCAGCACCACGAACGGGTCCATCGCGTCGGCATATTGCTTGGGCAACTCGCCACCGCCCGGGAACGGCGTCTTGCGCGATAGTGGAATATGCGAATGCTCTGGAGCCCAGATGCTGTCGTAACCACGTTCCTCCAGTGCGACGGCCAGCTCCGGCGCCGTCATGGAGTACTCGGTAAAGAACATTGCACCGCCGAACTTCATGTGTCCCTCCCACGTCGCGACCTGGTCCGTAACCATAGGCGATCTCTTCGTGCGGGGCTATGGTGCCGACCGAGATCGAACCAAGAGCAATGCAACGGAGGAGACAAACATGCTGGCGATGTGGGTAAAGGTCCGGGTAAAGGCCGCGGAACGCGAGCGGTTCCTGCAGGCGATTGAGGTGGATGCCATCGGCTCCGAACGAGATGAAGCGGGCTGCATTCGCTTCAACGTGCTGCGCGACCAGCAGGATCCGAACGTGTATTACTTCTTCGAGGTTTACCGGGACGAGGCCGCACTCGAAGCGCATCGCGCCGCGCCGCATTACGCCGTGTGGCGCGCGGCAGCCGACACACTGGACGGACCCACGCAGGCCATCCGTTGCGATCCCGTGTTTCCCGCGGCAGCGGCGTATTGGGAAAAGCGCCGGTCGTGATAGTCCCCACGTGCCGCCGGCGCCGATGTATCGTGGTGCGGGTGGCCGGGATCGAACCGGCACTCCCGTGAGGGAACAGGTTTTTGAGACCTGCGCGTCTACCGGTTCCGCCACACCCGCGCGCGGGCATACCTATAGCGGGAAGCAAGCCATCCACCAAGCCGGCCCCGCGGGCGGGAGAGGAAGACCACTGTCGTCGGGATTTCAGGCGTTACGGAAGCTCCGTCCCGTCTGGCCGCTCGATGCAACCCCCGGCCTGGACTGCAATGCCGGGGTCTCCTTCTGCGTAGCGGGTCGGCCCCCCCTGCCAAACCCCCAGTCTGTCCAAACTGCCAGTCTGGCGCCCCCTTCCGCCGCCGCTATACTTCCCGTGCAAGGACCCGGAGGAAACCGCCCATGAGCCTCAGCATCCGTCCGCTGCACCCGCATTTTGCCGGCGAAGCGACCGGTCTGGACATCACGCGCCCACTGTCCAGCGACGATGTCGCCGCGATTGAGGCCGGCATGGACCGCTACGCCGTCCTGGCCTTCCCCGGCCAGCCCCTGACCGATGAGCAACAGTGCACGTTCTCCCGGAATTTCGGTGAGCTGGAGGTGACCCTGATCGGTCAGCTCAGCAAGCCGGAGGAGCGGCGGCTGGGCGATCGGCTGGAACTCGGGGATATTTCCAACCTCACAGCCCGCAACCAGCTGCGTGCCCGCAACGATGAGAAGCGGATGTATGCGCTGGCCAACCGGCTGTGGCACTCCGATGCGTCGTTCCGCCCGCATGGCGCCGGCTATACGCTGCTGCATTCCCGTGTGGTGCCCGGCAAGGGCGGCAACACGGAATTCGCCGACATGCGTGCCGCGTATGATGCGCTGGACGCTGCCACCAAGGCCGAGATCGAAGACCTGGTCTGCGAACATTCGATCGTGTTTTCGCGCGAGCAAATCGGGTTCGCGGTGGAAGGCGGGGCGAATGCGGACAAGCTGCAGCCGGTGCAGCACCGGCTGGTGATCACGCATCCGGTGACGGGACGGAAGTCGCTGTATCTGTCATCGCATATCGGCGGCATTGTGGGCTGGCCGGTGCCGGAGGCGCGCGCCTTCATCCGCGACCTGGCAGAGCATGCGACGCAGCCGGAATTCGTTTACGTGCACAAGTGGCGGGTGAACGAGCTGGTGATGTGGGACAACCGCACGGTCATGCATCGTGCCCGCCGCTTCGACGATTTGCACGAGGTGCGCGACCTGCGCCGCACCTCGATCAAGGGCACCGGCGTGACGGCAGCGCCCGTGCTGCAAGCCGCGGAGTAACAATCCCGTACCACCCCGCGCAGCCAAAGCCGCCAACGACGTGGAACATCAGGGGAAGCGCCATGTCAGACGTGCCGGCCGGTATAGGGCCCCGTGGCCTGGGATATAGATCAGCCGCGTCCAAATGGGGTTGGTTCGTCGCCCTCGGGATCATCATGATCCTGGGCGGCGTATTTGCGCTCGGCGACGTCGTCATGTTCACGCTGGCCAGCGTCATCTTCATCGGCGCGATGCTGCTGGTCGGCGGCATTTTCCAGATCATCCATTCCTTCATGACCCGGGAATGGAGCGCCTTCCTGTTCAACCTGCTGGCCGGCATCCTCTATGTGATCGGCGGCTTCCTGATCATGCAGGAGCCGGTGACCGGGTCCGTGGTCCTGACCGTGTTCCTGCTCGCGGCCCTGCTGATCGGCGGCATCATGCGCATCGTGATCTCGCTGCAGCACAGGGAGATGCCGGGCTGGTGGCTGGTGCTGCTGGGCGGACTCATCAGTGTGATCGTCGCCGTCATGCTGTATGCGACTCTGCCGTGGTCCGGCCTTTGGGTTTTGGGGACGTTGATTGGGATCGAATTGCTGATCCAGGGCTTCACCTGGCTCCGCTTCGGCTTCGCCATGCGCCACATGCTACACATGTCGCCCCGATAAAACCTCTCCCGCTTGCGGGAGAGGTCGAGACGCCGTCAGGCGTCGAGGGTGAGGGTGATCGGGCCGGTACGCTGATTTTCGACCAAGCTGCCAGGTCACGCGGGGTCGAGACAACCCGCGTCAGATTCTACGTACCCACCCGATCACCCTCACCCGCGACGCTTCGCGTCTTGACCTCTCCCGCTTGCGCGGGAGAGGTTGATTTCTGCGCGGAAGAGATTTTCTTCCAAAAGATCACCGTATCAAACGGCGTACCATCGGCACTCAACGTACAGCCCGGAATTCGTCCGCCCTCCTGCCAACCCATTGCCCGGTACAATTGCTCCGCCGCGGCTTCCGCCCGCGCATTCAGTGTCAGCAGCGACCGACCCGCGCGCACTGCCTCTTGCTCTGCACGCTGCATCAGGGCGCGCCCCAGTCCCCGCCGCCGGGCATCGGGATGCACCATCAGCTTCTTCACGTCGGCCCGATGCTGCTGGTCCTGCGGCATGCCCAGATCAAGCGTCACGGCACCGGCCAGCACGCCCTCCGACCAACCACACAGCAGCCTGCGCTCACCGCCAGCCGCCTGACCAGCAACCCGCTTCCAGTACGCCCGCGCAACCGGCGGTGCCAGCGGCGGCAGGAACGAGAGCCCTTCGCCGCCGTCAACGCAGGCGACCAGGATGTCGGCCAGCCGCCGCTCGGCGGAGGCGGCGCCGGCGGCATCCAACACCTCGACACCATTCACCGGCTTGGCATACGCGAATTCCAGTGAGTGCGAGATATCCTGCAACACGCGGATCGGCCCTGCGCGAACATAGGACCGCTTTTCATAGAACCGGTGCGCGCGATCAAACCGCGTATCGCTCCACAGCATCAGGCGTGCGGCACCGGCCGCGATGGCATGGGCCTCGGCGGCATCGACCAGCGCATGGCCAAGGCCGGACCCGTGCCGCGATGGATGCACATAGACGCGACACAATTCCCAGCCACCCGATTGCTCTGCATCGCGCCCGGCACTATCTTGTGCGCTGGCGTCTCGCGGCCGCGCCGCCGCCATGCCGAGAATGGCACCGCCGTCCTCCGCGACCCACAATGCGCCGCCCGATTTCGCATAGTACGTGGCAAGCGCGCGCAGTTCCGGCATCTCGCCGTCAACGTCCATGCGAATGCCGGGATACATCGCCCAGCACGCAGAGATCAGCGAGATCAGGGCGTCGGCATCGCCATCGCGGCCGGGTCGGATCGTGGTTGTCATGGCGGGGGATCAGAACAACGAATACCCGCCGTCGATCACGAACGTATCCCCGGTGTGGTAGCGCGACCCATCGCTTTGCAGATAGACCGCAATACCGGCAAAATCCTCGCCCGTGCCCCAGCGGCGCATCGGCACGCGCGGGAAGACCTTGGTGCGGAAGCCTTCGGTGGCGAACGCGTTCGCGGTCATCTCGGTGGCGATCCAGCCGGGCAGGATCGCATGGGCGCGGATGCCGTGGCGGGCGAACTCGACCGCCAGCCCACGCACCATGGAGATCATCCCGCCCTTGCTGGCGGCGTAATGTTCGGACCGCGGGGAAGCCTCGATCGCAGCCAGCGACGCCGTGCCCACCAGCACCCCGCCGCCGCCACGCTCGACCATGTGCCGTGCCGCGGCACGGAAAGTGTGGAACGCACCGTCCAGATTGATGCGGGTGACGCGGCGCCACTCGGCGTCCGTCATGTCGAGGAACGACGTAACGCCGCGCCCGCCCACGCCGGCATTGGCGAAACACCCGTCCACCCGGCCGAACGCCGCCAGAGTGGCCGCGAACGTGTCGTTGACCGCCGTTTCGTCGCCGACATCGCACAGCCAGGACTGCACGCGATGGCCGTGGCGCGCGATCTCGGCGCAGGCGGCTTCGTTCTTGGCGGCGTTGGTGCCCCAGATGGCGATACCGGCGCCCGCCTGCGCCAAACCGACCGCCATCCCCAGACCGATGCCGGAGTTGCCGCCGGTGATCAGCGCGACCTTGCCGGTGAGATCGAAGGGATTGGCGGGCATGCGTGACTCCATGGTTTTGCCGAGCAGGGCACTGGTCATCGCCGCCAGCGTAGCGGAGTCCCTGTTACGAACAACCTCGGCAAAGGTTTCGGCCGATCATGGGGGAAGGCATTGGTGGGCTGTGCGCGAGGTGCCGGCCCAGCCTTCCCGTCGTCGGACAGATATGCCAACCTGTCTGACAGGGGACCCTTGATGCCGACCGCTCACCTGATTCCACCGCCGGTTCCCATTCGTCGCCGCTCGTCGCCATCCGGGTCCGCGAGCAAGCTCGCCGCCATCCGGGTCCGCGAGCAAGCTCGCCGCCGACCAGGCCACCGCCGCGCTCGACACCCTGAGGGCCGGCGGCGTGCTGACCGGCCACGCCGACAAGGTCAGTGCCCGTATTGACCACGGCTTGCTCCAGGCTGCTGCACGCAAGCTCGGCTCCAACAACACCACGGAGGTCATGCAGGCCGCGCTCGCCGCTTTCGTCGCCCCGGACCCGTTGGTGGAGTGGCTGCTGTCCGATCGCGATCGGCTGCCCGCAGATTTCGAACTTGCTATCTGAAACCGTAGGGGATGCGGCCAGGCGGCACGACCCATCGGTCTACGCTGCCGCACTGCGTTCCCGCCCCGATGCTGCGCTTCCGTTCGAACCTGCTGCTGCGCCGGCCTTGCCACTCCTGCTCGATACGACCGTCTACCTGCATCGCAGCGCGGGCAAAGTGCCGCCCGGCATTCGTGCCTTGATCGCATCGCGCCGGCACATGGTTCACAACTGCGCCGTCGCTTGCGCCGAGCTGGCAATCAGCATTGGCTTGCTCGACCGGGGCGATCCGCACACAGCCGGGACGATCACGGCGTTACGGGCGCATCTCGACCAGATGACCACAGACAAGACCGTTGCACCCGGCGCGTCTGCCTGGACCGAGGCCGCGGTCCTGGCCGGCATTCTCGCCCGCACTCAGGGGCTGGCCGTGCCGAAACGGGCGCTCACCGCCGACCAGCTTTGCTGCCAGGAAGGTCGCCGGCGGGAATTATTGCTGGACGCGCTGATGTTCGTCACCGCAGTAGAGCAAGACATGTTGCTGATCAGCGGGAATATCCGCCATATGGACCTGCTGCTGCAGCTTTGCCCCAGCCCGAACGTCCTGCTGTATCGCCCGGCAGCACGTGTGGAAACGCAGGCCAGCCGCGCTTGACGCCCCCACCCCCACCCGCCACTTCTACCGCCGCAATGTCCACCCACCTGGTCATCGACCACCGCACCGGCGGTGCCGCCACCCTCCGCCATCCGGAGAAGGCGCACCGGCCGGACAACCCGATCCAGCGCAAGCCCGCCTGGATTCGCGTCAAGGCGCCCACCCACCCAGTCTATCACCAGACGCGCGCCCTGATGCGGGAGAACCGGCTGCACACGGTCTGCGAGGAAGCCGCCTGCCCCAATATCGGCGAGTGCTGGTCCCAGCGCCACGCCACCATGATGATCCTGGGCGACACCTGCACCCGCGCCTGCGCTTTCTGCAATGTGCGCACCGGCCAGCCGCTTGCGCTGGACGCCGGGGAGCCGGCCCGTGTCGCGGACGCCGTTGCCAAACTGGGATTGCAGCACGTCGTCATCACCTCGGTGGACCGCGATGATCTGCCGGACGGCGGCGCTGGCCATTTCGCTGCCGTCATCCGCGCCATTCGCGCCGCCGCACCCGGCGCCACGATCGAGGTCCTCACCCCGGACTTCCTGCGCAAGCCGGGTGCGATGGAGATCGTGGCGGACGCCCGGCCGGACGTGTTCAATCACAATCTGGAAACGGTACCGCGGCTTTATCCCGGCATCCGTCCCGGGGCGCGCTATTACCAGTCGCTTCGCTTGCTCGACTCGGTAAAGCAGCGCGATCCGACATTGTTCACCAAGTCGGGCCTGATGGTGGGGCTCGGCGAATCCCGCATCGAAATTGCCCAGGTCATGGACGATCTGCGCATCGCCAATGTCGATTTCCTCACCATTGGCCAATACCTGCAGCCCACGGTGAAGCATGCCGCGATCGACCGCTTCGTGACGCCCGAAGAGTTCGCCGACTACGCCGCCCTGGCGCGCTCCAAGGGTTTCCTGCTCGTGTCCGCCACCCCGCTGACCCGCAGTTCCTACCATGCCGACGCCGATTTCGCCGCGCTGCGCGCCGCGCGCGAGGCAGAGCATGTGGCACGCCCCGTTTCCTGATGCCGACCCACGCCGAGCATCGCGTCGTCCCGTACCACCCCGATCAGATGTTCGAACTGGTTGCGGGCGTGGAGAAATATCCGCAATTCCTGCCGTGGTGTGTCGCCACCCGCGTACGTCACCGTTCCCAGCACGAAGCACTGGCAGACATGACGATTGGCTTTGGCCCGTTCCGCGAGAGCTTCGTCAGTCGGGTCACGCTGGACCGGCCGCGCTCGGTGCGGGTCCGCTACGAAACCGGACCGTTCCGGTATCTAAACAATCAGTGGGACTTCCTGCCGCACGCGGAGGGGACGGAAGTCGCGTTCTTTGTCGATTTCGAATTCCGCAGCAAGATCCTGCAATCGGCGATTGGCGTTGTGTTCAACGAAGCCGTGCGGCGGATGGTGAACGCGTTCCAGAAGCGTGCACGCGACGTGTATGGGCCGCCGGTCGTGATCGCATCCTCCTCGCCGGGCGCCGCCACGCAGCAACAGCCGCCGGACCTCGCGCGCTAGGACCCGCTATCGGGCGGCCACCTCTACGCCGCCAGCTCTCGCATCACGGTATAAAGATCGGATTTGCCCTCGAATCCGACGCCCGGCAATTCCGGCAATGTGACGATGGAATTCTCCACTCGCGTGCCATCCGGGAACCCGCCATAGGGTTGGAACACATCCGGATAGCTTTCATTGCCGCCGAGGCCCAATCCGGCGGCAATTGCCAGCGACATCTGGTGGCCGCCATGCGGGATGCAGCGTTTCCAGCTCCAGCCGGCGTCTTTCAGCATCTGCAGGGTCCGCTGATACTCGCACAAGCCGTACGACAGAGCGCAATCGAATTGCAGCCAGTCTCGATCCGGACGCATGCCGCCATGGCGGATCAGGTTCCGGGCATCCTGATGCGAGAACAGATTTTCGCCGGTTGCCATCGGGCCGGGGTAGAATTCCGCCAAAGCCGCCTGCAATTGGTAATCGAGGGGATCGCCGGCTTCCTCGTACCAGAACAGATCGTAGCTGCGCAGCATGTGCGCGTAGGCGATGGCGGTTTCGAGGTCGAAGCGGCCATTGGCATCCACCGCCAGTTGTGCCTTGCCATCCAGCTCTGTCAGGACTGCCTCGATGCGGTCTCGGTCTTCATCGATCGACTCGCCGCCGATCTTCATTTTCACAACCGTGTAGCCGCGATCGAGGTAGGATCGCATCTCCGTGCATAACGCAGCGTTGTCCTTGCCCGGGTAGTAGTAGCCGCCGGCGGCATAGACGAACACCCGAGGGTCGGCGTTCCGGCCGTGCCGTTCCGCCAGCAAGCGGAACAAGGGTTTGCCCGCGATCTTGGCCACCGCGTCCCATACCGCCATGTCGATCGTGCCGACGGCGACCGAACGATCGCCATGGCCGCCCGGCTTTTCATTACGCATCATGCAGGCCCAGATCCGATCCGGGTCCAGGTTCTCTCCCGTCGCGTCGAGCAACGAGGCTGGATCGGCCTCCAGGATGCGCGGTGCGAAACGTTCGCGGATCAGCCCGCCCTGGCCATAGCGGCCGTTGGAATTGAAGCCGTAGCCCACCACGCGCTTGCCGTGACGTTCCACATTGGTCACCACCGCGACCAGGCTGGAGGTCATCTTGGAGAAGTCGATGTAGGCGTTGCGAATCGGCGAACTGATCGGCTGCGTGATCTCCCGCACGTCAGTGATGCGCAGGGGCATGCTGGTATCCTTTCGTCAGGCACGGATGCTCATTGGGAGCCGCAGCCCATAGACGCAACCCCCGGGGCGAGCGCATGCCACGACGAGCCGGGGAAGGTCTGGCGCTGGCCGGTTTTTAATTGCACCGGGCATCGTGGCCGGTCCATTCTGAGCCTTGGACACCTGCCGACCGCATGGAGGCATGCTATGCCGGAACAAGTCGTCACTGGCGCGATGATGATGTGCACGTTCGGGGCGGCGCCGGCGTCGCTGATTGCGACGAGCGCGCCGACCACGACGGTGGGCGGCGTGCCGGCCGCGACGATCATGGATTTTGCGCCGATGGAGAATATCCCGACCTTCGGCATGTGCATGAGCCTCGCCAATCCGGAAGTAGCCTCGGCGACCGCTGCGGCGCTGGGCGTGCTGACGCCGATGCCATGCATTCCGGCCACGTCCTCCCCATGGGTGCCCGGCGCGCCGACGGTCACGATTGGCGGCTTTCCGGCACTGGACAATACGTCCAAGTGCATGTGCAACTGGGCCGGTGTGATCAGCATCACCGTGCCAGGGCAGTTCACCACCGAGATCCCGTAGGACACTAACCTCTCCCGCGCTGCGCTGTTCGCGCAGCGCGGGAGAGGTTGTTGGACACCCGTTCCGTCAGTGCCTTCGCATCGACCGGCGCACGCACTTTCTGGTCGTTATCGAAATACACGAACACATCGCGAGGTTGCCGTCGCGCCTTCGGGCCGACTCGCTCGGCATCGTCCGGTTCGCTGCCGCGCGCCCAGGCGGCGATGCGGCGTGCCCACGTCTCCAACGCCGCGTCGTCATAGCCGCTGGCGTACAGCTGCTCCGAGCCATGCAGCCGGCAATAGACGAAATCCGACGTGACATCCATCAGCAGCGGCCAATCCACCGTGTCGGCGCAGACCAGCGCGACATCGTAGCGGCGCAGCAGGTCGACGAACGCGCGGTCACGGAAGCTGTCGTGCCGTATTTCGAAGGCGTGACGCAACTGCTGCTGTTGTTCCACCTTCAGCCAGGCGGGCGCTTTCAAGCGGTTGTCGTGGTTACGGCCCAGGCTTGCGGCGCTGCCGGTATCGTGCGGCAATAGCTTCAGGAAGTCCTCGATCCGCTCCGCATCGAAGCGGAAGTTCGGCGGGAATTGCCACAGCACCGGCCCCAACTTTGAACCAAGCCGTAGCAGCCCGGAGGCGATGAAGTTCGCCAATGGCGCTTCCGTCTGGTTCAGCCGCTTCATATGCGTGATGAATCGCGGTCCCTTCACGGCAAAGACGAAATCGTCCGGCACCTGCGCCGCCCAGGCAGCGAATGCGTCCGGCCGCTGCATGCCGTAGAACGTGCCGTTGATCTCGATCGAGCGGAACTGCTGCGCGGCGTATTCCAGCTCGCGCTTTTGCGGCAGCCCCTTCGGATAGAACACGCCCCGCCAGGGTGTGTAAGTCCACCCGGAGATACCGATGCGCACGTCACCGGCGCGCGTCATGCCGATGGTCCAATGTCATTGCGAGGAGCATAGCGACGAAGCAACCTCGGTCGAGCGACGCACGATGTGCCGGAGCGCCCTTCCGACCGAGGTTGCTTCGTCGCTACGCTCCTCGCAATGACATTCGCCGCATCATGCGGCAAAAGCCGGCAGCTTCACGTCTTCCCAACCGGTGACTTGCTCCATGGCGCGCCCGATGCGGAACACCATCGCCTCATCGAACGGCCGGCCCACAATCTGCACCGACAGCGGCAACCCATTCGGCGCCAGTCCGACCGGCACGCTCATCGCCGGATGACCGGTGACGTTGAACGGAATGGTCTGCATCGGCGACGTAGAGGACAGCGAATCTACCGGCGCATCGAACCGTGGCGCGGTGGCAAGCGCCGAGGCGGTCAGCAGCGCGTCGTATCGGCCCAGCACGGCGTTTACCGCATCGGTCAGCTCCCGCCGTGCGCGCAGCGCGTTGATGTAGTCCACCGCAGTGACCGCCGCCCCGAGCACGAACCTGTTGGCGGTGATCTCGCCATAATCCATCAGCCTTGTCTGCATGTCGGCTTCGTGGATGGCGAAGGCTTCCGGCATCATGATCACGCGCCCGGCCGCCGCGAACAATGCGTAGTCGGGAAGCTGCACGTCTTCCACGCCGGCGCCGGCGTCACGGAGCAAGGCGATGGTGCGGTCGATGGCGGCCAGCACTTCGGGCGTTACCGCCGACGCGGTGGCGAAGAATGCGCGCGGCACCCCGATGCGCAGGCCACTGACGCCGCGTTCCAGCCCGGCGCGATAGTCGGGTACGGGAACATCGGCGCTGGCCGGGTCCTGCGGATCGTGCCCGGCCAGCACCTGCAATGTGATCGCCGCATCTTCGATGCTGCGAGTCAGCGGGCCGCAATGGTCGAGCGTCCAGGACAGCGGGAATACCCCGCGCCGCGACACCCGGCCATAGGTTGGCTTGATCCCTACCAGCCCGCACCACGCTGCTGGCCCGCGGATCGAGCCGCCGGTATCGGACCCCATCGCCATCCGTACCATGCGCGCCGCCACCGCCGTGGCGGAGCCGGATGATGACCCGCCGGTGACATGCTCTGTGTTCCAGGGATTGCGCGCGGGTGGAAAGGGAAGGTCGAAGCTCGGGCCGCCGATGGCGAACTCATGCGTCGCCAGCTTGCCCAGCAATACACCGCCTGCCTCGCGCAGCTTTGCGGCCACCACGCTGTCCTGGTCTGGCACGTGGTCGATGCGCAGCTTGGAATGGCAGGTGGTACGGATGCCTGACGTGTCGTAGATGTCTTTCAACGCATAGGGGATGCCGTGCATCGGCCCGCGGTCGCGGCCGGCGCGCAGCTCCTGATCCGCCCGGCGCGCGTCGTCGAGCGCCCGAGACTCCGTCACCAGCACGAATGCCTGTAACGCGGGGTCGCGCGCGGCAACCCGAGCCAGCGCATCGCGGGCCAATTGCTCGGCCGTAATGGTGCCGGAGCGCAGCGCGGCGCCCATGGCGGCGATGGAGGAGTCCTGCGTATTCATCACTTGCTCTCCGTTGGTGACAGGCGGAACACGTTGGAGGGCTCGGCCACTGCGCCATAGCGGCCGTGCAGCAGCGCAACCTGCTGGCGCAGGTCGGCATAAGCCGCGAGCACCGTGTCGCGGCGCGTGTCCGGCACCTTGATGCCGTTGCGGGCGAGCAGGATTTCCAGTTCAGCGGTGAGGTTTTCGGGGGAAGGGGTGTCGGGCATGGTGGCGACCTCGGCGTTGCTGCGCTGCATTATGCATTGCTCGCGCCCGACGGCTACAGTCCGGCTAAAGCGGAGGGATGCGACGGGATGCGGACGCAAATCGGGATCGTCGGTGCCGGACCGGCTGGCCTGCTGTTGTCGCATCTGCTGCACCTGAACGGCATCGAGTCCGTTGTGCTGGAAGCCCGGTCGCGGGAGTATGTGGAGAACCGCATTCGCGCCGGCGTGTTGGAATATCCCGTCCAGCAGTTATTGATCGAGTCAGGCGTTGGCGCGCGGATGCTGGCGGAAGGGTTGCCGCACAACGGCATCAATCTTCGGGTCGAGGGGCAGGATCATCGCATCGACTTCAAGGCGCTGACCGGCAAGCACGTGATGGTCTACAGCCAGCACAACGTGGTGCAGGATCTGATCGCCGCACGGCTCGCTGCCGGGGGCCAGATCGTGTTCGAGGCCGCGAATGTCAGCGTGCATGAGTTCCAGTCCGACGCACCGTATATCCTGTATGAACATGACGGCCGCCAGCAGCGCCTGGATTGCGCGATCATTGCCGGGTGTGATGGCTATCACGGCGTGTGCCGCGATTCGATTCCGGCCGGCGTGCTGCGGGCGTTCGAACGCGACTACCCGTTCGGCTGGCTCGGCATCCGGGCCGACGCGCCACCGGCGTCGGAGGAACTGATCTATTCCAGCCATCCGCGCGGGTTTGCCCTGTTGTCGATGCGGTCGCCCACGGTCAGCCGGCTGTATCTGCAATGCTCGCCAGACGAGGACATCGAGGCCTGGTCTGACAACCGTATCTGGGCCGAGCTGCAAACGCGCCTGTCACGTGAAGGCTTTGCGTTGACCGAGGGCCCCATCACGCAGAAGGGCGTGACCCAGATGCGCAGCCTCGTCGTGGAGCCGATGCAATGCGGCCGACTGTTCCTGCTTGGCGACGCCGCGCATATCGTGCCGCCGACCGGCGCGAAAGGGCTGAACCTGGCGGCGGCGGACGTTGCGGTGCTGACACAGGCGCTGGTGGCTTGGCTGCGGCGCGGCGATGCCGATGGGCTGAACATGTATTCCGAGGCCGCATTGCGGCGGGTGTGGAAGGCGCAGCGCTTTTCCTGGTGGATGACGTCGCTGCTGCACCGCTTTGTGTCGCACACGCCGTTCGAGCAACGCGTACAGCGGGCAGAACTGGATTTTCTGTTCTCGTCGGTGGCGGCATCGACCGCGCTGGCCGAGAACTATGTGGGGCTGCCGCTGGTCGTTTAGGTGCGGCCATAAGGCGTCATTGCGAGGAGCGTAGCGACGAAGCAATCTCCTGCCTGACGAGCCGTCGAAGCTGGGCCCGCGGGAGATTGCTTCGTCGCTGCGCTCCTCGCAATAACATGGAGGCCGAGGCCGTGACTCACGCTCCACTGATAGTGGGTACTAGATCACACGACACTCGATCGCCCGTGGGGCAGTTGCCTGCGGCTCGAAACTCTGTCTAGCCTCTCAGTTGAAAGTACGGAGGCTGCACGCCGCGGTCCAACCGCCGCGCGGCGGCGACGTAAGCAAAAGGAACAGCAGCCATAACGTAACGATGAATCGCGCCTTGAGGGAGGCCAGCGCCATGCTCGAAATGCTAGACCGCCAGCAAAAACTGACGGCAAACCAATGGAAGGTCATCGCCGCCGCGACGGTCGGCGACATGGTGGATTTCTTCGACTTTTTCCTGATCGGGTTTGTCCTCGCGTTCATCGTCAAGGGTTGGAACCTGACCTACGGCGAGGCCGGCATCATCCTTCTGGCGTCGGGCGTCAGCGCCCCGTTCGGCTCCTTGTTCTGGGGTTGGCTGTCCGACAAGATCGGCCGCCGTACCGTCATGATGCTCACGGTGCTGAACTTCTCGCTGGCAACCGGCGCCATGGCGGTCACGCCGGAGGGCGGCTGGATCTATCTGGCGGTCTGCCGGCTGATCGTCGGTCTCGGCGTAACCGGGATGTACTCCGTCGATATCACAATGGTGCAGGAGTTCGTGCCCTCGTACAAGCGCGGCTGGCTCACCGGGCTGACCACGACGATGCTGCCGGCCGGCGTTTTGCTGGGTGCATTCCTTGGCGCTTTCGCGACGCCCTATATCGGTTGGCGCGGCATGTTCGCCGTCGGCCTGCTGCCCGCAGGGCTCAGCCTCTATATCCGCAGTGTCATTCCGGAATCGCCATATTGGCTGCTACGCATGGGCCGCGCCGAGGAAGCACGCAAGTCCCTCGCCTGGGCGCTGAATGTCGCTGCGGAAACGATTCCGTTGCCGGCCTCCCTGCCGCCGGTAGAACAGACCCGCTGGACCGAGGTGTTCAAATATCCTCGCAGCCTGGTTGCCGGCTGCCTCACCGGACTGACGCAGACCGGT
>Ga0335072_10005809_pt1 | contig 18138 bp, 9 predicted proteins | sample Lox_Sample_21_FD_206725 | JGI IMG/M metagenome (GOLD analysis project Ga0335072, IMG submission 206725) | Soil microbial communities from Loxahatchee National Wildlife Refuge, Florida, United States - Lox_Sample_2.1 | ecosystem: Environmental > Terrestrial > Soil > Wetlands | place: USA: Florida... | reverse complement strand
AGCAGAACCCTGCATTGGCACGAAGGACACCGCCTGCGTCGACGCCTGCCCGGTCGATTGCATCCATCCGAAAAAAGACGAGCCGAATTACGCCACCGAGGAGCTGCTCTATATTGACCCGGTGGAGTGCATCGATTGCGGCGCCTGCGTGCCGGTGTGTCCCGTTTCCGCGATTTTCGCGCTGGACGATCTGCCGGAAAAATGGCAGGATTTCACGCCGCGCAACGCCGCGTATTACGGCCGCTAAGCCGGCGCGGTCTTTCGACATCTCTTATACGGGTGCGGCAGCCGCTTCGCCCGCACCGCTTCACAAAAAGAAAGCGGCGGAAGGTCTCCCTTCCGCCGCTTTCTTTTGCGGAAATGCCGTCTGGCTAGAAAATAATCTTCAAGCCCAGTTCAGCTTGTCTCCCGCTCTGGTTGCCGTAAGTCCCGCCTTGCGCACCGAAAATACCGCCGGGCGCGCCCTGATACAGCGCCTGCCCGAAGTTCGAGTCGCCGATGTTGGTGTCCGGGTCGCCGCGGTTCAGCTTGTTGGTCACGTTATACGCGGCGATCTTTAGCTCGGCATGGAAGCGCTCCTTGATGTTGAAGCCCTTGGTCAGGTTGCCGTCCAGGTTCCAGAATTTCGGACCCGTCAGGCAGCTATACTGCAAGGGGTTGGTGCGGAGCACGTACGTATTGTTCGGGATCGGCTGGAACACCGAGGTGTTGAACCAGTGCTGCGGCGTGGGATTCGAGATGCACGGGTTGCCGGTCACGATCAGGTTCCCAAACTGCGGGAAGTCGCCGGAAATGAAGGTCATCAAGCCGGCCAGTTTCCAGCCGCCGACCACCGCATCCACAGCCTTGGGAGCGCCGCCCAGGAGCTGCTTGTTTTTCCCGAAGGGCAACTCATAGGTGGCCGCGATGTTGAAACGATGGTGGGGCTGGTTGCTGTCCTGCCAAACGAGCTGGTTTGAATACCACTCCTGGTCGTTGAAAACGCCGCCATTCAGGAAGCCGTTGGTCTGCGCCTTCTCCCGGATGTACACATAAGTGACCAGGAAGTTATACCCGTGGCTGAACTGCTTCTGCGCTTTCAACTCAAGGGATTGGTAACGCTCCGCAGCGCCCAGCACGCCCAGTTCATACAGACCGCCGTATTGCGGATACGGCACCAGCAGCGATGAGAGCGAAACCGACTGCTGGTTGTACAGCGGTCCGGGCATCAGCGTCTGGTTCAGGTAGTGATAGAACGGGTTCGGGACCGATTGGTTCAACTGGTTCTGGTATTGCACTTCCAGCGCCGGGTTGATCTGGTTGAACGTCTTGGTATACTGCTGGTTGCCGATGTTCAGAAAGTAGGTGCCGGAAACCACGACTTCACCCGGCAGCTGCCGCTGGAGGTTGAAGCTGAAGCGGTCGTTTCGCGCCTTCTGCTGGTTCGGAGCGTACCACAGCAGGGATTGGCCGCCGCGGCCCAGGTTCCCGCCGTACTGCGTGCCGAGAATCGGGAGCAGCGGGTTGGTGCTGGACGGATACGGATTGTTGATCGTCTCCTGCGGAACGCCGTTCAGCAGGCCCAGCGTGTTCTGATAGCCGGTCATGCCGAGGAAGGGCGGCTCCAGGAAGCCGACCGTCTCATAGCCGGATACCGGCGCCAGCGAGATCTGCATTTCATACGGCGTCAGGTAGCGGGCATAGCCGAAACGGAGCGCCGTCTTGTCGTTGAGGCGGTAAGCTGCGCCGACGCGCGGCTGCAGCGCCAGCTTCTGGGCGTTGAACATGCCCGGATGGCTGCTGCTGGTGAACTGCCACTGGCCGGTCCACTGATAAAAGTTGTTTCCGACAATGTTTGTTGCCGCCGCCGGCATCTGCGGCGGGGTGGCCTGCATCTGCGGCACCGGAGCTGTCAGATTCAGACCCTGCGAGAAATCGTGCGCGGGGTCGTAAATCGGCGTCTCATATTCGTTGCGGAGGCCCAGGTTCAAGGTCAATTTCGGGCTGACTTTCCAGTCATCCTGGAAATACATGCCGTAGAACTGCACGTGGGCGTTCGGCACCGGCCCGCCGATCATCTGCGAGGAATTATCCAGCGCGCCCAGCAGGAACGTTGCGTACTGGTCGCCGGAGATCGCAGTGTTGGGATTATTGAACGTGTTGGCGGTGAGCGGCGTATTGAAGTAGAAGTTGGAGGTGCTGGAAACGTAGCTGAGGCCGTAGCTCTCGCGCTGCTCGAAGCCAGCCTTCAGGTAGTGCGAGCCGTGCTGCTGCGCGATGCGAGCGCTGAAGCTCTCGCCCTTGGGATGCTGGTTCCAGTAGAAGCCGCCTCCGCCGAATCCTTGGCCGCCGATGTTCATATCGGGGAAGTACAGCGGCATGCCGACGTCGGCGCTGATGTAGGGCTGGTACCAATTGTTGTTAGGCCAGATGGAAGCCCAGCCGTTTGAAGGCAGGCCCTGCGAAACGTATGCGTCCAGCAGGCTGCGCCAGTTACCGCGGAATTCCACCACTGTGCGGGGGTTAACCGTCCAAACGGCGTCGCCGCCCGCGTCCCATGCCGCGCGTGCGGTCCCCGTCGGCACGAACAGCTCGGAATTATTGGGGGTCGGGTTGCCCTGGATATCGGTGGTGTTGTAACGCGCCAGGCGGCCAAATACCTTCCATTTATCGTTGATGTTGTAATCGGCGCGCTCGGAGAAGTTGTAGTAGTTGTAGTTTTCGATGAACCCTTTTGAGTAGTTGTTCAGGCCGGTGATATTCTGGCCCGCGTTGTTGGGAGCCCAGAACTGCTTCATCAGGCTGGCCGACAGCGGATCGAAGCGGCTTGTCGGAATGGTGTTGTTCGGGAACGGCGTCCTCGTCACCGAGCCGTCGGCATTGATGACCGTCGTCCACGGATCGTAAACCTGGCGGATCTGAGCGATGCCGGTGGTAGGATCGATACCATAGGACTGCGAGAAATTGCCTTGCGCTTCGAGCGAGGTCGGCACCGTGCGTTGATAGCTGTTCGGATATCCAACTTTCCAATCCTCGATGGAAAAGAAGTTGAACAGCTTGTTCTTTTTGATCGGGTTGCCGAACGTGCCGCCGAACATATTCTGACGCTGCGAGTTCAAGCTGTTGGTAGTGCGGTCTTGCTCGGCGCTGAGCCAGGGATAGCGGCCCAAGTAGAATGCAGTGCCATGGAATTCGTTGGTGCCGGACTTGGTCGTCATGGTGATGCCGCCGCCAGCGCTGTGCCCGGATTCCGCGTCCACCGTGCTGGTGGAAACGATGACTTCCTGCACGGCGTCCGTGTTGGGCGGGGTGGTGTTCTTCTGCCCCATGGCGATCGGCATGCCGTCCACTTCGAGATCGTTCTTGAGATTCGTTCCGCCACCCAGATCCACGCTATTGGCAGACCAGGAATGGTACGGCATCATCTCGCCGCGGGTGTTGACGGCCGAAGGCGCGATCAAGGTCAGTTTGAACGGATTGCGGTCGAAACGCGGCACTTCCTGGGCCATCTTGGAATCGATCGTCATCTCCTGGTTGGCCGAGTTGAATTCCACCGCATTCGGCGTCTCGTTTACGGTGATGCTCTCCTGCACCGCACCCGGGCGCAGCATGGCATTTACCGTCACGTCGCCGCGCGTCTGCACGACAATGTTTTCCTGAATGAACTTGGAAAACCCGGTGGCTTCAATGGTTACCGTGTACGTCCCCGGATCGACCAGGTCGAACAGGTAAAGGCCGGTGGCGCTGGTTTGCCGGACTACTCGAATACCTGTGTTGACGTTGGCAAGTGTTACGTTACAACCGGCAACGGCAGCATTGCTCTGGTCGGTGACAAGACCTTGAATACGCCCGCGATAATCCTGCGCCCAGGCAGTCATCGCGAGCAGAATCAGCAATGCAACTGCTACCTTCCACTTGCTGAGGAAGTTGCTTCTCATGCTCAAGACCCCTTTCGGGTTCTGCTAGGAACCCTGATCTGGTTGAAGCTGACGGGAGACCCCCGTGCGGTCGAAACCCGCCCCGGCCCGTCAGCCTGACACACAAAACTCCGCACCGCTCCGTCCGAGCCGGGCGTGCATGCTTGCTTCGGATTAACGGACCCTGGATGCAGAATATGATTAGGCATGGATTAGTTCAAGGGAACGGTACGTGTGTTCTCCGCCATGTTGACGTGAATTCACGTAAATTTGCGTGCAGATTCAAGGAGTTACGTCTCGGGGCCCGATGCGGGTATGGATTTTTTCAACGCCTGGTAGTATGCTGTGCTTTGAGAAAAAAGGGTCTGAAATCTCGTGAGTGAAACCGGGAATCAAGTAATGGGCCAAGAAGGTCAGGTTGATGTGCCGGCCGAGCATGAATGCTGGCAAATTGTGCAGCGGATCGTTGGCAGCCGCTACCTTGTGAAAGCGCCTCAACTTCGGGAAATTCTGCTGTACATATCCCGTCGCAGCCTCTCTGAGGGTGCCGCCACAATCAGCGAGCAGGAGATCGGTTGCAAGGCGCTCGGCCGACGTGCGGACTTCAATCCCAACGAGGACAATATCGTTCGCGTGCAAGTGCGGCACCTCCGCCGCAAGCTGGAGGAGTACTTCGCATCCGAGGGCGCCGGCGAGCCTCTGCTCATGACGATTCCCAAGGGCGGCTACGTGCCGCGGTTCGAGCAGCGGGCGGATTGCGCCACCCCGGAGCCAGCCGTTCCGCCCCAAGCCGTTGGCGATGCCTGTGCGCCGAGCGCGGCGCGCCTCGGGTGGAGGCTAGTCATGCTGGGGGCCGGGCTCGCCGTTCTGGCCTTCAGCGCTGCCCTCGCCTGGAAGCGGCCCGTACTCCGGCCCGTGCCGGCCGACGCACAAGCGAGCCGTACCGATCCCCTCTGGTCCAGAATTTTTGCGCCGGGCCACACCACCAACGTCGTGCTGGCCGATAGTTGCCTGGTGGCCGTGCAGGATGTCCTCGACGCCGACATTCCATTAAGCGATTACTTGACCGGAGCCTATCCCGAGAAACTGATCCAGTCCGTTAGCGACCCGAAGCTCCGTGCCGCGCTGGCGTTGATCGCCTCCCGTCAATACACCAGCCTTGGCGACGCGGCCCTGGCTTCCAAAGTGATGGAATTTAGCCGGCGCTATGCGGCCCAAACCAATATCCGCTATGCCCGTTTCCTGAGCGTCCGCGAGTTCAAAACAGGCAACTTCATCCTCGTCGGCAGCCGGCGCGGTATCCCTTGGGAGCAGCTCTTCGAATCGCAACTCAACTTCGCGATGGAGGAGGACCGCGCCCGACACACCTATTTCTTCCTCAACAAATCGCCAAAGGGGGATGAGCCGGCCACATACCAGCCCCTGGACACCAAGGAAGGAGACACGTACGCCGATATCGCCCTGCTGCCCAACCTCGGCGGAACGGGCTACGTGCTGATCCTGTCAGGCATCGACATGGCCGGTACGGAAGCCGCCGGTGAACTGGTCTCCAGTCCGGAGTTCTCCGATGTTCTGAACAAGATGCTTGGGCCGGGCAGTGGGGGTGAGCCGGCGCAATACATCGAAATGCTGATGCAGGCAAAGGCCGTTGCCGGCACCACCCAGGCGCCCAAAATCGTCGCTTACCGTGTGCTCCCCGGCATCTCTATTTCCAGCACTTCCACCAAAGGCGGCGCCGACATCGACTGAGCCGACGCGGGCGCGGAGCGTCGCCTCTGGCGCTCCGCGGAGCATTGCGTTAGCATGATCGGTATTTCAGAGCTGATTGGAGGAAATTTGTGTCTCCCAAGCGTGTTTTGACATGGCTCGTGGCTTGCCTGGCACCGCTCTCAGGTGCCTCGCCGGCGGGCACGTCCGCATCGACCGTCAAAGTGTGGGAAGAGAAGATTACGCTGCCAACCTATCTGGCAGGCGAGCCGGAACCGAACCCTATGTTCTTTTTCGGCCGCCAGTCGCAGGGCGCGCAGGGCCCCGTGTACCCGTATCCCATGTACGATACGCTTACCGGGAAGAAGGTCGACAAGACTTACACTGCTGTCTACCTGGAGAACGAATACATCCGGATCGGCGTCCTGCCCGAGATCGGCGGCCGCATCTTCGAAGGCGTCGACAAGACGAACAACTACAACTTTATTTATCGTCAGCACGTCATCAAGCCGGCTCTCATCGGCCTGATCGGCGCCTGGATCTCCGGCGGAGTGGAGTGGAATATTCCCCATCACCACCGCGCCAGCACCTTCATCCCGGTCCAGTACAAAACCGAGGAGAACGCCGACGGCAGCAAGACCATTTGGGTAGGCGAATTGGAGATTCGCCAGCGCATGCGCTGGGCCGTGGGCTACACCCTTCGTCCCGGCAATGCCGTGCTCGAAGCCTCCGTGCGTATCCTCAACCGCACGCCGGTTGAGAACACCATGCTATGCTTCGCCAACCTCGCCGTTCACGCCAACCAGAACTACCAGGTGATCTTTCCGCCCAGCACCCAGTTCGGCGTCTTCCACGCAAAACGCGAATTCACCGCCTGGCCTTTCTCCACCTCCGTTTATGCCGGCGCGGATTTCACCAAAGGCGTGGATATCAGCTGGTACAAGAACCACATCCAGAACAATTCCGTTTTCGCCTGGAATTACCAGGAGGATTTCTTCGGCGGCTACGACCACGGCAAGGAGGCCGGCACCATGAGCGTTGCCGACCACAATATCGTTCCCGGCAAGAAGTTCTGGACGTGGGGCAACGGCCCCTCGGGCCGCGCCTGGGACAAAATCCTTACCGATGACGACGGTCCCTACATCGAGCTGATGACCGGCGCCTACTCCGACAACCAGCCCGATTACAGTTGGCTGGCGCCTTACGAAACGCGCTCGTTCGATGTGCACTGGTACCCCTTCCGCGATATCGGCGGAGTGAAGAAGGCCAACCTCGATGCCGCCGTGAACTTGGACGTGGCCAATGGCGAAGCCAAGGTCGGCTTCTACACGACCTCTGCCCATCCCGCCGCGCGCGTGCGCTTCACGGCTGCCGGCAAAGTCCTGCTGGAAGAAACCGTCGCCATCGATCCTGCCCATCCGTACGTCAAGAAGGTGCAGGTGCCTGCCGGCATTGACGAGCATTCGCTGGTGGCCTCCCTTTCCGACGGTGGCCGCGAGCTCGTCTCCTACAGCCCTATCCGTCTCAAGCCGGAACCCATGCCGAAGCCGGTCACCTCTCCCGCTCCCCCGCGCGAAGTCAAGACAAATGAAGAGCTGTATTTAATAGGTCTGCGTGCGCAGCAGTTCCACGACCCCAACATCGATCCGCTTCCCTACTGGGAAGAGGCACTACGCCGCGACCCAGGCGACACGCGCGTGCACACCGCGCTCGGAATCGCCGATTTCCGCGCCGCTCGCTACGCCTCGGCCGAGCAGCATCTGCGCAAAGCCATCGAGCGCCTCACGGACCGTTATACCAGCCCGAAAGACGGCGAAGCCATCTACTATCTCGGCGCCACGCTGAAGGCCGAGGGCAAGCTCGACGAAGCCTACACGCATCTCTACAAGGCCACCTGGAACCAGGAGTGGAAGGCCGCCGCGTATTACTCGCTGGCCGAAATCGCCTCCACCCGCGGGGATATGGGGGCAGCGCTCGATTTCGTCGACCGCTCTATCGATTCCAACGCACTCAATCTCCGCGCCCAGAACCTGAAGGTTGCCGTGCTGCGCCATCTTGGCCGGAACCGGGAGGCGCTGGAGGTTTTGGCCGCCGCGCATCGCGCCGATCCGCTTGACGTCCGCGCCATGGCGGAGCTATGGCTTGCCACGAAGAGCCCGGAGGCTTTGCACCAGTTTGCGGCCACGATGAATCAGCATCCCGCCACCGCCCAGGAAACCGCGGCGGAATATCTCGACGCCGGTCTCTGGCAGGACGGTTTTGACGTGCTCAAGGAGACGATCTCGTCGGTTGCGGATGCCGCCACCGTTCATCCCATGGCGTATTACTACCTGGGGTACTTCGCCGGCAAGTTGGGCCAGCCGTCGGTGGAAGCCGAAGCCGATAGCCTGGCCGCTTCTGTTTCGCCCGAATACGTCTTCCCGTTCCAAAGCGAGGCCATCGAAGTGCTGCGCGCTGCCATTCGCCGGAATCCCAAGGACGCCAGCGCGCCCTATTATCTCGGTAACGTCCTTTATGACTGGCAGCCGGAGGAGGCCGTGAAAGCCTGGCAGGTTTCTGCCGCCCTCGATCCCTCCTTCGCCATCACCCATCGAAATCTGGCCGTCGCCTATGCCCACCGCAAGCCGCAACCGGATCTCAAAGCGGCCATTGCGGAAATGGAGAAGGCCGTCAGCGCGGCACACAAATACCCGCTTCATTTCGCCGAGCTAGACGAGCTTTACGAGCAGGCCGGTGTTCCACTCGAACATCGCCTCCCCATCTTCCGCCAGAATGCCGCCGTTATCGCCCAGCGCGACGACGCTCAAAACCGCGCCATCGCTCTCAAAGTTGCAACGGGCGATTACGACGAGGCCATCCGGATGATGACCGGCCGCCAGTTCGCCGTGGCGGAAGGCGAGAACCTCAACGTGGCCGAGCATTGGACCGACGCCCACCTGCTGCGTGCTCGCAAAAATATTGAAGCGAAACGCTTCCAGGAGGCGCTGGCCGATCTCGCCGCGGCCGTGAAGATCCCATCCAACCTGCCGCTGGAAGACCCTCGCAGTGCAGCTCTGCGTTCGGCCGAAGCGGCCTATTGGACCGGAGTGGCGTATGAGGGTATCGGCCAGCACCAGAAAGCAATCGAAGCCTGGCGCGGAGTCGAAACGTACTCCCCGTCGGCCTCGCGGCGGCGCCGCCCCCTGGGCATCGACGCTATTGCCGGCTCGCAGCCGTATTACGAGGCGCTCTGCCTGCAGAAACTCGGCGAAGCCGATAAGGCCAAAGAGATTTTCACGGGATTGATCGAGGCAGGGAAGTCCGGCCTATCTCAATCCGGCCGTGCGGCCTCCGCCACGTCCCATTACTTGATTGGCCTCGGCTATCTCGGCCTCAATGACCGGGCGCAGGCCAAATCCGAGTTGAGCCAGGCAGTCCAGATCAGCCCTGACTTGCTCGGTGCTCGCGTCGCGCTTTCGGCGCTGTAAATATTCCGGCCACGGATGAACACGGATGAACGCGGATGAAACCTTATCTGCGCTCATCTGTGTGAATCCGTGGCCTGGGCTTGAACTCCGAGCTGCCCCTACCAATCCACCACAGACCCGTCATCGGGGTCGAATGCTGGCCGGTATTCGCGCGGTTCGCCTACTTGCGCCCGCAGCTTGTCTTCGTCGATGGTGATTCCTAAGCCCGGGTCGGTCGGCAGAGGTCGGTGCCCGTTCACCACCGGAGGCAGCGGCTTGGCGAGCAGGTCAGAATATTCGTTGTCCCCCCGCTCCTGGATCAGGAAATTCGGAATGCACGCGGCAATCTGGTAGCTGGCCGCCATGGAGCACGGCCCTTGCGGATTGTGTGGCGCCACCGGCGTGTAATATGCCTCGGCCATACCAGCGATCAGCCTCAGTTCCGTAATTCCGCCGGCGTAGCACACGTCCGGCTGGATGATCTTCGCCGCCCGCTTCTCCAGAATTTCGCGGAACCCAAATTTGGTGAAGATGCGTTCGCCCGTGGCCAGCGGAATATGAGTCTGCCGGGCGATTTCCGCCATCATTTCGACGTTCAACGGTTGGACCACTTCTTCGTAGAACCAAGGCTGATACGGTTCCAGTGCCTTCACCAGGAGCATGGCGGTTGGCGGCTCCACGGCGCCGTGGAAATCGATAGCGATATCCACTCCGGAACCGTACTTCTGCCGGAGGGCTTTGAAGTTGTCCACCACTTCATCCACGAACTTCTGCCCTTCGATGTACTTGATCGGCCCGCGATTCATCCCGCGCGGCCCTACTTTCATGGCGCTCACGCCGGTTTTTTCGCTCACCGTGCCGTACACCCGGATGCGGTCGCGGGTGGGTCCGCCCAGCAGCTTATAGACCGGCACGCCATAGACTTTGCCCTTGATGTCCCAAAGCGCCTGGTCGATGCCGCTCAGAATTGCCGTTTTGATCGGTCCCCCGCGGTAAAATCCCCCGCGGTGAATTGCCTGCCACAGGTAAACGACGCGGCACGGGTCCTGGCCGACCAGGAACCGGCCCGCCTCCTGCGCACCCGCGGCGCAGGCCCTGGCATCGTCTTTGAGCATCTCGCCCCAACCCACAATGCCGGCATCGGTGGAAATCTTGACGAAGACCCACGAGTTGCGGAGAACAAACGTCTCCAGCTTGGTGATTTTGATCGAGTCCTTGGGATCGACGGCGGCGGCCTCGGCCGGTGCGGTCGTAAAAGCCGCGTCCAGCCCCATCATCCCGCCCGCCCCCATAAGTCCCTGCAATAGCGTGCGGCGGTTCGCTTGCGAATCTGACATGGGAAACCTTTCTTCCGTATCCTACCAGTTACCGGCGTTGGCCAAATCTGACTAAAACGATCCGGTAGTAGAAAAATACTACATACTCCAACGTGATTCCGATTATAATTAGATCTGAAAATCCGTTATAAAGTCTACGGCAACGCTTTCGGGGAACCTGCCAACGCCTGCCGGGGTGCGAAACGGATGCGAAATATGGCGAAACTCGTGATTCCCGGCGCGATTCTAGCCGCGGCCCTGATCTGGGCGGCCGGGCCAAGCCATCCCGATTACGTTTTCACCTCCGCCCGCCGTTTCGAGCCGAATGCCTGGATGGAAGGCCGCGACCGGTTCCCCGCCGGTTCCGCACTCGTGCTGGTTTCGGGATCGGCACATCACACCTTGTTTCCTGATTTCTTCGCCTCGGCCGATGCCGCTATCTCATTCGATGGAAGGAACATCCTCTTCGCAGGCAAGCGAAGCGCCGGCAGCCGATGGCAAATTTGGGAAGCGCCGCTGGCTGGTGGAACGGCTCGCGTCCTGACGCCGGAAGATGCCGATTGCATCCGCCCCGTTTATCTGCCCGACGCCCGCGTGGTCTACACGCGCCTTCAGTCTGCCGGAACGGAGTTGGAAGTCATGCCGCTGGCAGGCGGCGCAGCCGAGCGCCTGACGTTCGCACCCGCCCGCTATCTCACCGCGGACGTCCTCCACGATGGCCGAATCCTCTTTGAGACCGCCGGCGATCTCTTCACCGTCTATCCCGACGGTACCGGCGTGGAGTCCTTGCGCTGCGACCACCGCCGGGACCGTGACGGTGCCCGGCAGATCTCGTCCGGCGACGTCATCTTCACCGCCGCCAGCCGGCTTGCCCGTTTCACCTCGTCGCACGCGGAGCAGGTGGATATTCCGCAACCGGCGCTCGATTTCCAAGGCCCGGTGGCGGAAATCGCGCCGGATTCCTGGATCGTAGCCCTGCGCCGCCGCCCTTCCACGCCTTATGGCCTGTTTATTTGGGGGCCCGGCGCCGCCAACCCGATGGAACTGGAAGCGCCCGCGGCGGCCAACGCCGTCCAGCCAGTCATCGTTGCGCCGCATAATCCGCCGCGCCAGTTTCCCTCCGCCCTCGTCGCCACCCGCACCAACGGCAACCTGCTGTGCCTGGATGCCCGGGCTTCGAAACAGCCCATTTCTGCTGCTATCCACTCAGTGCGGGCTTACACTCAGGCGGCCAATGGAACTCCAGCCCTACTGGGTCAGGCTCCGGTGGAGCGCGATGGCTCCTTCTACATCCAGGTGCCCACCGACCGCCCCCTTCGCCTGGAACTGCTGGATGAAAAGGGCGGCATCATCCGCGCCGAACGCGACTGGTTCTGGATGCGGCCCAGCGAGCAGCGCGTCTGCGTCGGCTGCCACGCCGGGCCGGAGCGCGCACCCGAGAACAAGGTGCCCGAGGTTCTGCTCCGCACCATCATTCCCGAAAAGCTTCTGGGGCCAAAATCATGAGGCCGAAAATCATCGCCGGAATTTTTGCGATCCTGGCCGCCTCGGCGGCCGAACCGGGTGGGGGCCCCATCCGCTTCGAGGACGTCACCGCTGCTTCCGGCATCCAATTCACCCATTCCTTCGGCGCGGAAAAGCTTGGGTCCCTGCTGGAGAGCACCGGCGCCGGTTGCGTCTGGTTAGACTACAACCACGACGGCAAGCCCGACCTGTTCATCGTCAGCGGCCGTCCGCTGGGCAAGGAAATGCACCCCTTCCCGCTCCGCCATCCGCCCGCAACGCCGCCTCACAATCATCTCTACCGCAACGACGGCAACGGCCGTTTCACGGATGTCACTGACCAGGCGGGCGTGGCGGGCGATGGTTTCTCTTTTTCTGCGGTCGCTGCCGATTTTGATAACGACGGCCTCACTGACCTGCTTGTCACCAGCTACGGCCGCGTCACGCTCTATCGCAACACGGGAGACGGCACCTTCGAAGATGTCACCGTCAAGGCCGGCCTGGACGTCAAAGGCTGGGCCATCAACGCTGCGTGGCTGGATTACGATCGCGACGGCTGCCTCGACCTCTTCATCGGCCGCTATGTCAAGTTTGATCCGACCTACCACTCTTATTACGCCGCCGATAACTACCCCGGCCCGCTCGATTACGAGGCGGACACCAACTTACTCTTTCACAACACCTGCCACGGCACCTTTGTCAACGTTAGCGAAAAATCCGGCATCGCCGCCCACAAGGGCCGCGCCATGGGCGTCACCGCGGCTGATTTTGACGGTGACGGTTACCCCGACATTTACGTCGCCAATGACAAGACCGAGAATTTCCTCTTCCACAACAAGCGCGACGGGACCTTCGAAGAAATCGGAGCTTCCAGCGGCACGGCATTCGGCCAGAACGGGGAGAATACCTCCGCCATGGGTCCGGTCTTTGCCGACCTGGAAAACCGCGGCGCCATGGACCTGTGGGTAAGCGACTCCAAATACAATCGCCTTCTCCGCAACGCCGGGAACCTGAGCTTCGATGACATCACCCAGCGCGCCGGCATCTCCCAATACGCCGCCCAGTACACCAGTTGGGGTAGCGGCGTATACGATTTCGATAACGACGGCTGGCGCGATATTTTCATTTTCCACGGCGGCCTGATCCATCTCATCCCGCAGGAGCACTCGCTTTTCCGCAATCTCGGTGGCGGCAAATTCCAGGATGTTTCCGAGCAGGCCGGCCCCTTCTTCCAGGAGAAATCCGTTGGCCGCGGCGCCTGTTTCGCCGATTTCGACGGCGACGGGCGAATGGACGCCTTCCTCGTGAATCTCGGCGCCGCCGGCCAACTTTTGCGGAACACTACTCCCGCGGCCGGCCACTGGCTTATGGTCCGCCTCATCGGAACGAAGAGCAACCGCGACGGCATCGGGGCCAAGGTGGAGGTCGTCGCGGGTGGCAAGAAGCAGATGGCAGAGCGCGTCGCCGGCTCGGGCTATCTCAGCCAGGACGATTGGCGTCTCCATTTTGGCCTCGGCGCCAGCGCCAGAGCCGACACCGTTACCGTCGTTTGGCCCAGCGGCACCCGCCAATCCCTGAAGGACGTGCCCGCCGACCAGGTGCTGGCCGTCACGGAGAAATGAGTATGCGGAGCGCCTTCCTCGCCGGGATCGGATGTTTTGCGCTGACCCTCGCCCAATCCGCCACCCTCCCGACGCCCCGCTATCCCAGTCCGGACGACCTCGTGATCTCGCCCGATGGCGCCCGTCTCTACGCCGTCTGCTCCGAAACCAACGAGCTCGCCATCATCGATCTCAAGGGCAAATCCGTCATTGGCCGTATCCCGGTCGGACGCGTGCCCCGTGGCATTGCCATTTCCCGTGATGGCGCGCGCGTGTACGTCGCCAACTCCTGGTCGGACAACGTCAGCGAAATCGATCTCGCCGCCGGGCGTGTTCTTCGCACGCTGCCCGCGGGCTTCGAACCCACCGGCGCGGCTCTGGATAACCACGGCTACCTCTACGTTGCCAACCGCCTCGGCAACGATGTCTCCGTCATCGATTTGAAATCCGGCGCCGATATCCGCCGCCTGCAAGCGGGCCAGGGCGCCAGTTGGATGACCGCTTCCGCCGACGGCTCGCGCATTTTCGTCACGCACATCTATCCCGATCCCGGCGGTTTCCGCAGCCCGCCCGAATCGGAGATTACCGAAATCGATACGGCCCGGCAGATCGTGGCCGCCCGCCGCCAGTTGCATAACGTCGCGGGTGTCTTTCACGTGGCTCTCACGGCGGACGGCCGGCTCGGCATCGCCGCTCAGATGCGCCCCAAGAATCTCATCCCGCTTGCCCATGTGGAGCACGGCTGGGTTTTCGGCGATTCCATTGCGCTATTTGGAGAAGCCGCCGGCGGAATCGTCCAGCTTCCGCTGGACGAAATCGAAAGCTTCTTCTCGCTTCCCTTCGGTGTGGCAATTGCGCCGGACGCTTCCCGCGTCTATCTCTCCGCCAGCGGTTCCAACGAAGTTGCAGTGCTCGATCTGCGCCGCCTCCTCGCTGCTGCGCGCTCGTTCTCGGCCGCCAGCCTCACCAATGACCTTTCCGCGTCCGCGCGCTACGTCACCGCGCGCATCCCCGTTGGTCACAATCCCCGCACGCTCGTGCTCTCGCCCGATGGCGCCACGCTGTATGTCGCCAATCGCCTGGACGACACGATCTCCGTGATCGATACCGCCCGCGCCGCCGTCACCGGCTCCATCTCCCTCGGCGCCCCGGCCTCGCTCACTGCGGAGCGCCGCGGAGAACGCCTCTTCTATTCCTCGTACTACTCTTGGAATCATCAGTTCGGCTGCGCCAATTGCCACCTCGATTCCACTTTCGACAAGCTCTCCTGGGACCTCGAGCCGGATGGCTTCGGCATGGACATTCTGGACAACCGCGCGCTCGAAGAAATCGGCGACACCGCGCCCTACAAGTGGAACGGCAGCAACCCCGACCTCCAGACCGAGTGCGGCCCGCGCACCGAGCGCTTCTTCTTCCGCTCGCAGGGGTTTCGCGGAGACGATCTGGAAGACCTGGTCCATTACATCAAGTCGATTCCGTTGCGCCCCAACCGCTTCCGCCTGCCTAAAGGCGAATTGACACCCGCTCAGGAACGGGGCCAGGCCATTTTCGAGCGCACCAGGAAGAAGGACGGCACGCCCATCCCCGATGAGCTCCAGTGCTTCGTCTGCCACTCCGGCCCGTATTACACCAACCAGCAGATGGCGGACGTCGGCACCGGCAAACCCACGGACCGCTCCCCGCGCCTCGATATTCCCCAACTCACCAACGTGGTTTACAGCTCGCCTTTCCTGCACGACGGCTCGGCGCGGACCCTGGAAGAAATCTGGACGGTCTTCAACCCGAACGATCGCCATGGCGTCACCAACGATCTGACCAAAGATGAGCTCAACGATCTCATCGAGTACCTGAAAACGTTATGAGGACATTCACCAGTGCGCGCTCATTGTGGGGCAGCTTGGTAAGCTGCGGCGGATTGGTAATCCGCCCATGCCCGCGCAGAGCCGGAACCGAGATTGCCGGAAAGGGCCGCAGCCACCGCTCCCTGACGGTTGCGGCTCGGTTGGCTTCCGGAAAATGCGCGAGCCTCATGCTCCTCCTCGCCTGTACGCTCTCCGCTCAGGATCTTCCTCGTTTTCATTGGGAAAACTTCACCACGCACGAAGGCCTGCCCAACGACCGCGTCTACAGCGTTTGCGTAGATGGTGACCGTGTTTGGGCGGGTACCGATAACGGCCTTGCTCTTTACGACCACGGCAAGTGGAAGGTCTTCACTCCCGCAGATGGCCTCGCCCATCGCGCCGTCCTGTCTCTTGCTCTCGATAAGCGTACGCACGATCTCTGGATCGCCACCATGGGCGGCCTGAATCGCTATTCGGCCGGCCGCTTCGATACCTTCACGCAGCTTTCTAGCGGCCTTGCCAATGACGTGGTCTACGGCGTCGCCGTCCAGGGTGACTTCGTTTGGGCTGCTACCGCCGCTGGCGCGAGCCGGCTGAATACCCGCACCGGCGAATGGGCCATCTTCAATGAGCGCAACACGCCCATGTACGAAATCTGGACCTATGGCGTCTCTGCTGCCGAAGACAAGGTCTACTACGCCGTGTGGGGCGGCGGCGTGCTCGAATACGATGTCAAGTCCGGCCGCTGGAAGGATTACAACGATCCCGACGGCGAAACCGAAATCGTGCTTTTCAAGGACCAGGGCTTGATCCACGAAATCACCACGTCAGTGAGCTACGCAGGCGGCATTCTTTGGGCCGCCACGTATGCGGGTGCCAGCCGCTACGACGGCCGGAACTGGCGCAATTTCCTTGATAAGGATAGCGGCCTTCCCAGCAACTTTCTCAACCAGGTGAAGAGCCCTGACGGTACCCGTGCCTGGTTTTCGACCGACAAAGGCCTCGCCTACTTCGACGGCGAGCGCTGGGCTACGTATCGTTCCGCCCTCGACACTGGCCGTCCAGAGATGCTGGTTCGGGATGCCGCCGGCAAGGTTTCCAGTATCCCCGTTACGACCGCCCCCGCCCACCATTACACGTTCGGCGTGGATTTTCAGGGCGAAGATATCTGGGTGGCTACGGCCAAAGGCGTCAGCCACGGAATTCGAATTCATGAAGGAGCTTCCAACCATGACCATTAGCGACGTGCTGGAACAAATCGGCACTACCAGGCAGGTGCAGCGGAGGGCGATTAGCGCGCCTTCTGTTCTCAACGAGGCGTATTGCTACGAGCGGCCGAGTTCGTTCTCCCGGGGCCTCCGCATCGATCTCAACGGCCTTGTGATCCTACTCATCTCCGGCACCGCCAGCATCGATGAGAACGGATTCACGGTGCACGCGGGCGATTTCCGGGCACAGGTCCGCCGCACCTACCGCAACATTACCGAACTGCTCGCCGCCGAGGGCGCAACCTGGAAGGACGTAGTCCGCACCACTTGCTACCTGCGCGACATCGAGCGCGATTACGCCGCCTTCAACGAGGAGCGCACGGCGTTTTTTGGGGAACAGGCCCTCGATCCCCTGCCCGCTTCTACCGGTATCCAGGCCATCCTCTGCCGCCCCGACCTGCTGGTGGAGATGGAAGCTATCGCCATGTTCCTTCCGGCGGAGAAAACGGAGCGGTAACATGCGTTCGGCGGCTCTGTTTCTGATGTCCCTCGCTTGCGGCGCGCTGTGTGCGCAAACCCCCGCCGCCTGTTCCTGTGGCGCCACTCCGCTGCCGCCGGCGCCGATCCGCACCCTCACGCCCTACGCCAACACGCCTGAGGATCTGCGCCCGTTCGGCAAATTCACCCAGCCCTATTACGAGAACTACACCAAATCGCCCGAATATAACGGCCCCGCGCGCGACGTTCCCTCACCCGATCTTTCCAAGCTTTCTTCCGTCGATATCGGTTTCCTCGGCCCCATCGAAAATCATAAGGACCAGGCGCTCGGCCTCGCCATGCTGCACGGCGTCGAGTTGGCAGTCTCCGAAGCCAATGCCCGCGGCGGTTACTGCGGCAAACCCTTTCGGCTCAAAATCCACAACGATGCCGCTACCTGGGGCGCCTCCAGCAACGAAATCGTCAAGATGATCTATGACGAAAAGGTCTGGGCGATGCTCGGCTCCATCAGCGGCGATTCCACCCACATCGCCCTGCGCGTTTCCCTGAGAGCCGAATTGCCTATCATCAACAGCGCCGCGACCGACCCCACCATTCCCGAAACCGTCATCCCCTGGATCCTCACCGGCATTCAGGACGACCGCGTGCAGGGCTACACACTGGCGCGCCGGATTTACACGGATCTCGGACTGAAGCGGATCGGCCTGCTGCGTGTCAATGAGCGCTACGGCCGTTTCGGCGTGCTCAAATTCCGCGATGCCTCCCGCCGTCTCGGCCACCCGGTGGTCATCGAGCAGAAGTTCGAGCCGCTCGAAACCGGCTTCACCCGTCAGTTGCGCGTCATCAACGATTCCAATGTGGACGGCGTCGTCCTCTGGGCCGATTCCGCCGCCGCCGGCACTATTCTCAAGGAAATGCGAGCCATGGGCATGCACCAGCCGGTTTTCGGCAGCGCGCGCGTGCTCGGTGACGATCTTCTCCGCATCGCCGGCCCCGCTGCCGAGGGCCTGGAAGTGGTCTTTCCGTACGATCCGACGCGCGACGATCCCGCGTGGCTCGATTTCCAGCGGCGCTACGCCGCTGCCTATCATCCGGGCGTCAACCTGTTCTCCGCCGTCGCCT
>Ga0335072_10005808_pt1 | contig 18139 bp, 12 predicted proteins | sample Lox_Sample_21_FD_206725 | JGI IMG/M metagenome (GOLD analysis project Ga0335072, IMG submission 206725) | Soil microbial communities from Loxahatchee National Wildlife Refuge, Florida, United States - Lox_Sample_2.1 | ecosystem: Environmental > Terrestrial > Soil > Wetlands | place: USA... | reverse complement strand
GCTTGAGCCAGCGTCCTGCTCAGCGAGCGATGAGCTGATAGCCCTCACCCCGCACGGTCTTGATCAGGTCGAAGCCGAGCTTAGAGCGCAGCCGCCGGATGCACGCGTCGATGACGTTGGAGCCGGGATCACAGTCGTAACCCCAGACAGAGGCGAGCAGCCTGGTCTTGGACACGGACTCCCCGACGTGGTCCATGAGCTCGCGCAGCAGCAGGAACTCCAGCTTGGTGAGGGACACCGGCCCACGCCCGATGTCCGCGATCATGTGGCTGACATCCAGGGCCACGCCGCCCGCCCTGATCACCTCGCCCGAGGGGTGCGTCGGCTCGGCCCGCAGCCGGGCCTTGACCCGGGCGATCAGCTCCGCCAGGGCGAACGGCTTGGTCAGGTAGTCCTGCGCGCCCAGCTCAAGCATCTCCACCTTCGCCGGGACATCGGCCACGCACGACAGCACGATTACCGGCTGGCCGGGGCGGGCGGCGAGTAGTTCGCGGAGGGCCTGCCTGCCGTCGACCTCAGGCATCACCAGGTCAAGGATCACGAGGTCGTAGTGATTCTCCCGGGCGACGCGCAGCACCATGGTGCCGTCGTCCGCGAAGTCAGTGTCATAGCCGGCCGCGTTGAGCGCGCGGCCTACGAACGAGCGGATCTTGGGCTCGTCATCCGCGACGAGAATGCGCCCGAGTGATACCACCTTGTACCTGCCACCGGTATAAACGACTTTAGTAAACCCTTAATAAGGCTGTGGCCTCGATGCAGTGCAATCGATACGATCCAATCGATTGCTGCAATCGATTGCGTTGTTATGCGCAGTGTGCTCCCGCCCGCACGTATCGCTCGTCCTCACAATGACACGACCGTAACTCCATGACAAGATCTGGAGTTTTTGGTTTAGGCCGCAAATGATGAAATTTTTGTCATCTTGAGTCCAGGCGTTGCCCTGTCCGATGCCCTAGTCCGGTCGATCCGGAGCTGACGGCGTGGCCGGGATCAGGAGTTCGAAGGTGGAGCCGTGGCCTGGGCTGCTACGGACCCGGACTGTGCCGTGGTGAGCCTCGGCGATCGCCCGGGCGATCGGCAGGCCGAGCCCGAACCCGCCGGACTGGCGGATGCGGGGGGGAGTGGCCCGGGCGAACCGCGCGAAGATCCGGTCGAGGTCGGCTTCGGGGATGCCAGGCCCGGAGTCGGCCACGGTGAAGATGGCCTGCCCGTGCTGGATGCGGGCGGTGAGCTCGATGCGGTCACCTTTATCGGTGTGGTCGATGGCGTTTTCCAGCAGCGCGTCCAGTGCGGCGGCAAGACGGTCGCGGTCAGCGGGGATGCTGGCCTCGGCCAGCTCGCCGAGCTGCCAGCTGCGCGGCGCGTGGCCCCAGCGCTCTAGGGCGTCCATTATGACCGAGTCAGCGGGGACCGGCGCCAGGTCCAGGAAGCCCGGGTCCGGCGCGGAGGCGAGCAGCAGCAGCCGGCTGGCTAGCCGGCGGAGCCGGCCTAGCTCGCCGACGACCACGCGGGCGTCCTCGGCGACCTGCTCATCGGCCGCCTGCTCGATCAGCTCGGCATGGCCAAGTGCCACGGTGATCGGGGTACCGAGCTCGTGCGAGGCGTCCAGCAGGAACAGGTGCTGCCGTTCCAGCAGGCGAAGGTTCTCGCGCGAGACTCGCTGCACTTCCTCCATCGCCGCGAGCCGTTCCAGGAGCGCGGCCTGCCGCCGCCGCCCGTGCCAGACCATCGCGAGGAACATCAGCGCGACCAGCGGGACCTCGACCAGGTAGTCCGCTTCCTGCTGACCATCCACGACCTGGGCCCCGATGATCCCCCCGGTTGCCAGCGTCACCGCGGCCACCGTCATGATGGCAGGCTGCAGCCGCCACATCCGGAATCCGTAAACGAGCGTCAGGCTCACCCAGATGACCAGGAAGGGGACGGTCGACCAGGCCCCCATCTCGTGCATGCCGAGCAAGTTCACCCCGACGAATACCGCCCAGACGATGTCCACCCACGACGACCGGGCCCGCCGCAGCAATCGGCCCAGCCATTCCCGGCCGGCCCGCACCCACTTGCGGGCGATTCCGCCCGTCGTCCAGGCGATCATTCCAGGCACCCCATCTCCCGCGTCCCCGCCGCTCGTGGGGCACAGGCCCGCATTTTAAAACGCTATGAGGCAAAGATGCTCCGCGACTAGAAATCGTAGCGAAAATGAAAAAACAATCATCCGAGAGATCATGGACGCGGCCGGGCATGGCAGTCGTTCACGCTCGCGCGGGATGGCCACCGGATCGCTCAGCTGATCCTGCTTCGCCGCCGGCGGCGGCTCGTCCCCCGCAGAGCGTCACCGGGGCCGCGGTCGCTCGCAACGACGGCGACCCCAGTGACGCTAGGCGCTCAGGGCACCAGGCTGAACGCCTGGGCCAGGCTGCCGTTGCAGGCCTCCTGCACGAGCTGAACTCCGCTGCTGGCGGACGGGGCGTCGAGGCACAGGCCCGAGTTGTCGGCCGCGAAGGTGTAGTAGCCCGAGGATCCGAGGACGGCGTTGAACAAGGCGTTGGTGTTGCCGGTCCCTCCGTAGTTCCATGTCTGGAGCGTGTCTCCCGCGGCGGTGGCGCCTACCCCGCCGGTGATGTTCCAGGTCTCGCCTTCGGACTGGGCATTGTCGTTGACCACGTCGTAGTAGCCAGTCACCGAGGTCGGCACGAACTTCCACAGCTGGCTGGCCGCACTCGTGCAGGCCGACAGTTCCACGGCGGTGCCGTTAGCGGTCGAGCCTCCGGCGGCGGTCGCGCACAGCCCGGAAGCCTGGTTGACGACCTCGAACCACGATGAGGCGACGCCGGTGGGGGCGAAGCCCATGTCGTGGATGTTCCACCCGCCGTTGTCCTGGTCGACGACCAGTGTCTGGGTGCCCGCGGGCAAGGTGACGTCGGCGGTCACCGTCGTCCAGTTCTGCCAGCCTCCGGTGTCCGGGACGTTGATATTGCCCGACAAGTTGGTGCCTGCGAGGCTGGCGATGTGCAGGCCGTCGGTCACCCCGTTCGGAGAGGCGAGGCGCAAGCTCACCGCGTAGGTGCCGGCACCAGCCGCGTTGACCGTGTACCGGGTCCACTGCCCGCTGCCCGTCCAGCCAAGGTCGTAGCCGGCACCTGCGCCGGTCGTGTCGGTGGTGTCGCCGGTCGTCTCCAGGTCAACCCCATCGCTGCGGTAGCTGTTGGCCGTGCCATTGACCGAGCTGACGTTGTAGCCCACGCCTTGTCCGCCAGTGTCGTAGTTGGCGGCCTGCACGGTCCCGGGCACCTCGGCGGCGGTGCCGCCATAGGGGGCCTCGCCCGGGGGAGTGGCGCTATAGCCGGCCGCGACGATGTTCGCCTGCACCGCGTTCTGCGTCGCCTGCGAAGGGAAGCCGGAAACGTCGGCGGCTTCGAAGAACTCCCCATCGCCCAGGCTCGTATTGTCGCCCCCGGTGCCCAGCTCGATGGAGCCCTGAATCTTCATCGGGTCATAGCCGCCGCTCGGCAGCGCGCCCGAATAGGTCTGGATCAGGCCGCCTGACTGGGCGTTGCCGTACTGCAGGGTCATGTTGGTCCCGCCGTTGTTCTCCTCCCAGGCGGACAGGAACGTGCCGGTCTCGCTCGGGTAGGCCGGGGGGTTGTTGCCGGTGTTGCTGAAGTACATGCCGTTTTCTATGTCGGCCCCCACCCAGGGGCCGGGGCCGGTGCAGTTGCCCGTCCAGCAGTCCGTGCCGTAGTAGATGGCGTTCATCGTGGCGTTGCCGTCGTCGGAGTCGTTGGTCTCGCCCTGGCCGAAGTCGAAGCAGCACTGGTTGCTGGTGACGTTGGAGGACATGACCGCGTACAGCCCGTCGGGCGCCGAGCCGGTCGGCAGGTTCTTGGCGGAGTTGTCGCGGTAGCCGGTGCCAAACTTGTCGAAGTAGAGGCCGTACGCTGGCTGGCCGCCGACGTACACCGGCAGAGCCTGCGCGGGTGCGCCGATGTCCGCCCCGCCTGAGCCGGGACCCGCGTTCCCGCCGCTGCAACCCGAGCAGGAAGTGCCCGGCGAGATCGGCATGTTGTTGCCGTTGGCGGTCTGGTCGTATAGCTCGGTGACGGTGCACGTCGTGCCGGCGCAGAACGAGTTCTCCGGCGCCACGTTGACAACCCCGCCCGCCGATTCCAGGCCGACGTTGAGGTAGGTCGAGTCGGAGGCCCGCTGGACCTGGTACAGCGGCCCGTCATAGGCCTCGAACAGCGCCCGGGTGGTGCTGTAGGCCGCCTCGCACGGGGTGCCGCCGGAAGCGTAGATGTCGCACGCCTCGGGCGTGGCCGCCCGCGCGGGCGTGGCGCTGAACACCGGGAGGGCGAGCGCTGCCGCCAGCACAAAGGCCGTGGCCAGCCCCACCCACCGCCAGGTGAGGGTTTTCGAGAACATGTGTCAGCTCCCATGACCGGGGACGCAGGGCACGCGACCCGGCCTTTTCATCGGACGTTTCGGGATTCCTGACACCGAGGTTCCCCCCATTTTACGAACTCGTCAATCATCTGTAACGAAATAATTCGTTAATGATCCGATGTCTGGATCGCAGTAGCTCCTCCGCCGCTTGGGCGTCCACGGGTTCCGCTAGCAGCGGCCCCTGGCCGAGGTGGCAGCCCATCTCCATCAGCAGCGCCCGTTGTTCCTCGGTTTCGATGCCCACGGCGATGATCTTGGCGTCAATCGCGTGCGCGATGCCGATCATGATCTCGGTGAGCTTGCGTCCCTGGGGGTCGGTGACGGTATCCACGAAGGACTTGTCGATCCTGAGTACGTCAATGGGGAGCTTGCGCAAGTGGCCGGGAGAGCAGTAACCGGCGCCGAAGTGATCGATCGCCAGCCGGATGCCGAGTTCCTTGAGTCCCACCAGGTCAGCGGTGATGCGGTCGTCGGGTCCCAGCAGCGTGCTTTCTGACAGCTTCAGCACCAAGGCCGAGGGGGCGAGCCCGGTGTCGTGCAGGCAGCGTCGGAGCCCTTCGGCGAAGCCGGGGTTCCGCAGCTGCCGGGCGGACGCGTTCACGCCGAGCACCGGTCGCCGTGCCTCAGGGATCATGCGGTGCCAGCGTGCCGCATCGGTGAACGCCTCCCGCAGGGCCCAGGACCCGAGGGGGACGATCAGGCCGGACTCCTCGGCGACCGCCAGGACCTCCGCGGTCGGCTCCGTCCCCCACACCGGGTGCGGCCAGCGGACAAAAGGTTCAAAGCCGGCGATCGCCCTGGTGGCCAATATCACGACCGGCCGGTAGGCAAGGGTGAGCGCCGACGTGGCCAGCGCGTCCTTGAGCGCCTCGTGCAGCTCACGTCGCCGTGCCGTCCCGGCGCTGAGCACTGGCGTGTAACGGCGCCAGCGCCGCTTGCCCTCCGACTTCGCGGCATACAGCGACAGGTCTGCGTGCTCCAGCATCTCGCGAACATCGGAGCCGTCCGCCGTTGTTGAGACGCCCACCGTAACCCCGGCGAGCACGGGCCCGGCAGGCAGCGAGAACGGTTCGCCGAACGCCGCGACAACCCGGTCGGCAATCGAGTCCGCCGCCTCAGGGCTGGGCAGGTTCTCGACGAGCAGCGCGAACTCATCCCCGCCGAGCCGTGCGGCGGTGTCGGACTCGCGGGCTACCGCCGCCAGCCGCCTGGCCACGCCGACCAGCAGCTCATCGCCCACGGCATGCCCCATCGTGTCGTTGACCAGCTTGAAGTCATCCAGGTCGACGAACAGCACCGCTATCGTCCGCCCAGCCCGCCGCGCCAGCGCCAGGGCGTGCTCGGCCCGGCTGGTGAACAGGGCACGGTTAGGCAGCCCGGTCAGCGTGTCGTGGAAAGCCTGGTACTCGAGCTCGACGGCGAGCCGATGCTCTTGGGTGACATCCCGGACCGTCAGCACCTGGCCCCGGACCGCCTGGTCGTGCCGCAAGTCGGTGTAACGGACCGCGACGACCAGGCGCCGCCCGTCATGCCGAGTGATCCTGAAGAGCCCGTCGTAGACATCGGCGGTCGTTGCCGGATCGAATACGCCGTGCGGCACGACCCGCTCGCTACCCGCCACGAGGCTGCTGACGTTCGCTCCCTTGAGGGGGACGTCACCGTAGAGCCGGGTGGCCGACGGCGTCGCGTACTTGATGAATCCGTCGTCGTCGAGCACCAGGAACACGTCCGGGGCGTCCTGCACCAGCGTGCGGAACAAAGGGTCATGGCACTCGGCGGCAGCCTGCTCTGCGAGTTGGACCAGGCTCCGATCGCGCATCATGCTCACGTCCCGCAGGCCAAATGCCAGGCGGCTCCATGCGCCGGCCCGGCCCCGACTGCTCTTCTTCCTCGTTGGGGCAATCCTTCCCCCACAGCCGCAGCAGACACAGGGACGTTGTACACCGCTGGCCAGCGTTACCGGCGCTACGCCAGGCCGGTCATCAGCTCGCCCCAGGCGAGGGCAGCCGCCGATGACGGCTCGGTGAACCGGGCGAAGCGGGCCCTGGCTACCCGGGCGGCGTAGGGGTCCGCGGTGGCGTGCTCGCCGCAGCGGCTGAAGAACATGTGCGACCACCAGTCCGCGTACTCCTGGTACCGCCAGGTGCGGGCCAGGCACGTGCCGGAGTAAGCGCGCAGGCCGCTGTCGTCACCCGCCTGGACGTAATCGCGGGCCGCGTTAACGAATGTCTCGGCGTCGTAGAGGGCAAGGTTCATCCCCTTGGCGCCCATGGGCGAGATGACATGGGCCGCGTCGCCGAGGAGGTACAGCCGGCCGTGGCTCATCGGCTCGAAGACCTGGCTGCGCAGCCGGACGATCTCCGTCTCGGTGATCGGGCCGGCGGTGAGGTCCGGCCGCCAGAAGCGCTCGCGCAGCTGCGACCAGATGCGCTCCGGTGGCCAGTCGGCTGGCGTGTCGCCCGCCGGTATTTCCAGGTAGAACCGGGCCGCCTTCGGTCCCCGGGAGAAGCCGGCCGCGTAGCCCCTGGCGCCGATGGCGAAGCACGGGTAGCGCGGAGGCGGGGTGTCGGCGAGGACGGCCAGCCAGGTTACGCCGTAGTCGCGGGTGTAAGCCGTCAGCACGCCCCCGGGAATGCTCCGGCGGCTCACGCCGCGGTCCCCGTCACAGCCCGCGATGAGGTCGCAGGCGATCTCGTGGGCGATGCCCGCGTCGTCGGTGTAGGAGACGACCGGCCGCTGCGAGTCCAGGCCGCTCATGGCCACGTCGGCGGCCTCGAACCGCAGGTCCCCGCCGTCGTTGAGGAACGCGGCGACCAGGTTGCCGACGAGGGCCTGCTGCGGGGTCAAGACCCCGACGTACTCCTGGGCGTGGGCGTCGCGGCCGATGAAGACCGGCTCCCCGTCAACCCGGACCTCCATCGTGTTGTCCGCCGGGAACGTGCCGAGCAGGTCGCCTAGCCCCCACTCGGTGAACATCCGCACCCCGCGGTATTCCACGAGGCCGGCTCGCTGCCGCTGCTCGACGTAGGCGCGTGACTGCCGCTCCAGGACGAGACAGTCGACGCCGCTGCGCCGCAGCAGCATCGCGGCGGTCAGCCCGGCAACACCGCCACCCACGATCGCGACAGTCGTTTCCTCGCGTGTTGCCTGCGTCGTCATGGGGCGCACCTATCGGCGTGAAATGGTCACTGCGGCAAACCGGGCCAATCGTAACCCGGGACTGCGGGCATGAGGACATCACCGTCGCAGTTCGGATCCTCCGGCTCGAACCGGAAGCGATCCGGAAGCGGCGAAGGCTTCTGCGGGAAGCGCGCGCCATGGTCACCTCAGATCATGAACGACTCAGTACTTGGCCCGCACGTCAAGACAGCCAGGGGCTACCTGGATGCGGTCCGTGCGTGGCTCGGGGGGGACCGCGGGGTCCAGCAGGCGGCCGGCTACGGGCTGCGCATGCTGTGGCGGATCCTCGATGAGGTCCGCGGCGAGATCGACGGCTGGGAGATGGCCGAGCTCGCGGCCGTCTACGACGCACTGGCGCTCCTCATCGCGGAGGCGCTCGACCTGGACTCAAGCCAGGCATTCAACGCGCTGGCCGTTCTCTGCAGCGACGCCGAGGCACTCCGGCTGACGAGGGGGCAGCCGGAGCCGATATTCGCGCAGATGCAACTGCTGCGCAGCCAGGTCATCTGGATCACCGTGACTTATGGATCAGCGGCCCATGGCCGCGGTTGGCGGCTCACGGAGATCGCCTTCAAGAACGCGGCCGGGGACCTGAGGTCGACCAAGTCAACGGTCGACTTCAGATACGACGACCTGCCTAAACACGTCCGCGGCCGGATGACGGGCAGCGGGCAGCGGGCCATCCGCTACCAGCTGTACCCGGCACCCGAATCGCGCCTGTCTTAGTCGCTCGTCTCGGTGCCCGGCTGCCAGCTCTCCCGCCTGGTCTGGAAGATCGACGACCGCCAGCCGAACCGCGCGATCAGCAGCAGGATAAGGCCCACGACGACGAAGCCGAGAAGCGAGTAGTTCTGCGCGGCCGGCGCGGACAGGATCGACTTGATCGCGACATAGGCAAGGAAGACGATCGATGCCAGCGGCAACAGGCCGAGGGTGATCGCATCGCTGACGTTGCCGAGCACGCGTCGGCGGTAGTAGACCATCGCCGCCAGCGCGGTGATGCAGTAAAAGGTGGCGTAGAGGATTCCCGTGTTATCCAGGACATAGCTGAAGGCATTTTGCACGGACGTCGTGAGCAGGTAGACCCAGCCCAGCGCGAGCAGGATCACGCTGGCGACGACGGTCGCAACGGCCGGCGTCCTGAACCGCTGCGATACGTTCGCCAGGCTGGCCGGCAGGGCATTGTAGCTGGCAATGCCGTAAGCGATCCGCGCGCTGAGCACAATTCCGACCCCGGTCGCCGCGATCACCGACAGGGCAAGCGCGAGGGCGGCTATCTGGCCGCCATAGCCGTGCCCGGTCAATGTGTTGCCCAGGTAAACGAGAACCGAAGTGCTGCTGTTGTTGAGCTTGTTGTACGAGGCCACGCCTTGCAAGCCAATCTGCGCCAGGATGAACAAGACCGCCGCGATGCCGACCGCCATCATCGCCGCCCGGCCCGGGTTCTCCCGCCGGTGCTTGACTTCCTCGTTGACGTAGAGAGTGCCGTCCCAGCCGGTGAACATGAACACGGCGATCAGGAAGCCCCCGACCAGGCTGCCCTGGCCGCCGACGCCGTGCAGGCTGAACCAGCCGGACGTGATGTGCACGGTTCCGGCGTGGTGACCGAGTTCCCACGTCAGGCCCCACACGGCCAGGACGATGAGGATCACGTACTCGATGATCCCGATGATGACCTGGGTGCGGGCCGTAATCCTGATGCCGACGACGGAGATGGCCGCCATCACCACGACCAGGCCGGTGGCAATGGCGATGTTCGGCCACTGGCTGTTGGCTGACTGGTTGAATACGGCCAGCACCGAAGGACCGACAGCGGTGACCGGCGTCAGGGTGCCAAAGAGCGTGCCGGCCAGCATCAGCCATCCGGTCATGTAGCCCAGGTACGGGTTGATCGCCCGTCCCACCCACTCGAATGACGCGCCGCAGTTCGCGTTCCACAGGTTCAGCCGACGGTAGGCGTTCGCGATGATCAGCATCGGAATCGCCGTTATCAGGAGGATCAGCGGAGCGCCATAGGCGGTAGCCGAAATAAGCAGGACCAGGCTGAAAGCTATCGACACCGTGGGCCCGGTGTCGGCCAACCCAATCAGCGTGTCCTGAACGACGCTGATCGCCTCAGGCTCAAGCCGCGCGGGCGGAGCTGCCGTCGCGACGGGGGGGATGGTGCGGTCACTCATCGTATCTCCGGGCAGTCGCCATTTTGCTGGATATATAGAGACTTAGTAAGTTTCAGTGGTTTCGGGAGACACCGTACATGAAGCACAGCGCTACGTAAACACTGGACGCCTCCCGTCACTCAAGGCCATTGCCGGGCAGCGCGTATAGGCGGCTAGCGAAATTTCGCCGGGAGTTAGGCCAATCGTGTTGCCCGCCGCCGCAAGTTAATTCGATTTGTGTGAAAGGCGGCGCCGCGCCGGGTCGCTGAACTGTGCCGATGCAAAACGCGACGGGCCGGCCGCCGGAAGATCACGGCACCGAATCAGCCGCGTCGAGATCCCTGAGCTTGGCGCGGATCTGATCAGCTTCCGAAGCGTGGAGGTCTTCCAAGATCGCGAGGGCCTCTACCCAGAACGTGCGAGCCTCCTCGGGGTTACCGGCGGCGTGGCAGGTATCGCCGAGGTGGCCGAGAGTGTCGCCCACGCCCCAGCGGCTGCCGGCGGCGCGATGCAGTTCGAGTGCCCTCTGGTAGCACGCGGTGGCTTCGGCGTGATGGTCGGCCTGCTGGTGGGCATACCCGAGGCTGTCGAGCGCGCTGGCTTCGCCCTCCTGGCTGCCGAGGTCGCGGAACAGGTGGAGAGACTGCTCGCAGTAGCTGAGCGCCTGCTGGTGATCCCCGGCCGCGGCGTAGAGCCAGCCGACGGAGTTGAGGGCCTGGGCCTGACCGGGCCGGTCGCCGGCGGCCGCGTAGGACGTCAGCGACTGCCGGGCGTGGCCGAGGGCCTCGTCCGGGCGCCCTTGATAGCTCAGCGTGATGGCGAGCGAGTTGTGGACGTAGGCCTGACCAGCATGGTCCCCGCGCTCGTCGTGGATGGTCAGGGCGAGTCCCAGATGGACGTGGGCATCCTCGTAGCGGCCGATCCTGCCGCTGGCGTAGCCGAGTCGCTGATGGGCCATGGCCTCGGCCCCGCGGTCACCGAGCCGCTGCGTGGCGGCCAGGGCGACCTGCTCGGCGAGAGCCCAGTCGTGCCAGCGGCCTCGCATGTCAAAGAAGTCGGACAGCGCCCACGTGAGCTGCCACGCGTGGGTAGCGAACCCCGTTTCCAATGCCCGTTCGGTCGCGGCCAGCACGACCCGGCGCTCAGCCTCGAACCAGGCGAGGGCCTGTTCAGCGTCGCTGACGCGTTCCGGCTCCGCGCCCGGCTGGAGGGCGGCCAGCATGGGCGGGTTGCTAATGGGACGCAACTGCCGCGCTGCCGAGTGAGCCGTGTACAGGTAATGATCAAGCATCCGGCCGGTGGCCGCACGCCGCTGCGCCTCGCTGTCGGTCGACTGCGTCAGCTCAGCGGCGTAGGCGCGCAGCAGGTCATGGCAGGAGAACCGGCCAGGAACGTGCTCCGCCAGCAGGTGCGCCTTAGTCAGCTCGTGGAGCCCGCGACGTCCATCGCTTAGGGGCAGGCCGGCCATGCTGGCCGCGGCCGGGGCGCTGATGTCCGGGCCGGCGTGCAGCCCGAGCAGCCGGAACAGCCGGGCTACCGGCGGATCGAGCTGCTCGTAGGACCAGGAGAATACGGCACGGACATTGGCGGTCGCGTGCCCGGCGTCGAGCGTGTCCAGCCGGCTGCGGGCATCGCGCAGGCCGGCGGTCAGGGCCGCCAGCGGGAGCCCTGGCTGACTGGAGGTGCGAGCGGCGGCGATGCTCAGTGCCAGGGGCAGCCCGGCGCACAGCTGGATCAACGCACCCGCGGCGCCGAAATCGTCGGCCACGCGTTCCGGGCCAAGGCAGCGGCTCAGCAGCTCCTGTGCTTCGGCGTCGGTGAGCACGTCCAGGGTCAGCGCGGCCGCGCCCTCGGTCGCGACCAGGCTGGTGAGCTGGCTGCGGCTGGTGACGATGACCAGGCAGCCAGGGGTGGCGGGAAGCAGTGGCCTGACCTGATCGACGTCATGTGCGTTATCAAGCAGCACGAGCATCCGCTTGCCGACGAGGAGGCTGCGGTACAAGGCCGCCTGCGCGTCCAGGCTGGCCGGAATCCTGGCGGCCGGCACGGCCAGGGCATCAAGGAAGAGCCTGATGGCCTCGACCGGGGTCATCTGCGGCCCGGCCGGGTCGAAACCGCGCAGGTTCACGTACAGCTGCCCGTCAGGGAACCGCTCAGTTACCTCGTGCGCGAAATGCAGGGCCAGCGTGGTCTTGCCGATCCCGGCGGTCCCGTCGATGACCGAGATCACCGTCGTATGGCTCGCCTCGGCGGCCTCAGCGGCCAGCTCCCTGAGCCTCTTGAGCGACCCGGCCCGCCCGGTGAAATGCCGCGTCGCGGCGGGCAGTTGCCTGGGCACCACGTGGTCCGGAGCTGCCGCCTGATTGCTGCTGCCGGGGGCAGGCGGGCTGAGCGTCGCCGACGCGGACCCGGATGGCTCGGCGGCCGCCGCGAGCAGGAGCTCGCTGTCGCCGGCCAGGATCCGCTGGTGCAGCAGCCTGAGCTCGGGACCGGGATCGACGCCGAGCTCGTCGGCTAGGATGCGCCGCACGTCCTGGTAGGCCGCGAGGGCATCCGCCTGCCGGCCGCCGCGGTACATGCTCAGCATCAGCTGGGCATGGAATTGCTCCCGCATCGGGTGTGCCATGACCAGCTGGCGCAGTTCGGCCAGGATCTCCCGGTGCCGGCCCAGGTGCAGATCCGCGTCGATCCGCGTGATCAGTGCTTGCAGCCGCTGGTCCTTGATGGCGGGAGCCTCACGGTCGCGCAGCAGTTGCGACGGCACGTCGGCCAGCGGCTCGCCTCGCCACAACCTGAGCGCCTCCCGCAGCAGGCTAGCGGCCTGGTCCCACGTCCCGGCGGCGGCCGCCGCCTGGCCGCGCGCGGCCAGCACGCGGAACTCGCGGACGTCGAAATCGCCGTCGTCGATCCTGATCAGGTAGCCCGGTGCTCGCGTCTCGAGCAGGTCGGCACCGGATGGTCCCAGCGTCGAGCGCAGGCGCTGAATGCCACTGTGCAGGGCACCGCGCGCGCCGGCAGGCGGCTGGCCATCCCACAGCACCTCGGCGAGAGCATCCAGGCTGACTACTCGCCCGGCTTCGAGCAGCAGTGCCGCGAGCAGCACACGCTGCCGTGGCGCGGAGACCGGCACATCTCGCGTGCCGTCCCGGACTACTAGCGTTCCGAGCAGGCCGAAGTCCACGCCAAGGACCCCCTCCCGGCAATCTGCGCTCCGCACAAATACCCGCGATGTACCCGGCGCGGTGAGCCATCAATGAGCCGTTGTCACGTCCTGGCAGCGGTTCGTGACCTTTTGCTGGCACTGCGGCCATATTAACCCCGCGCGGCCGGCGGGGCGCCACAGTCGCGGCTTTGCGCTTTCAGGGGATCGGAAGGGGCTCGTGCGGCCCGGCACGGTCTCCCCACGGGCCGGCGACCGGGGCCGCTGCTCCCGGTATGCGCCGGCTCCTGTCTTGTTTCCTATTAAACAAGTCGATAAAGTCTCGTTTTGTCCGAAGTAATGCCAACTTCCCACAACGGAACGGAAGTCAGCGATGCGCACGCTGAAGATCTGGGGGACGGCCGCGCTGGCCGGTTCTGCCCTCGCCGTACTCGCCGGGATGACGTCGCCCGCCCGGGCAGCCACCGCGGCATCGACGGCCACGGCCCTCCCGCTGCCACCGGTCACGGTGCTGACCGACAAGACGGGCGACAAGGGCGGCGACATCTTCATCTCGCCGTTCGGTGATTCCTCCACCTATCAGAACGGCGCGGAGATCCTCAGCCCAGACGGGAAGAAGGTTCTCTGGTCCCACGCGGCCCCGGCGGGGGAGGAGGACTCGGACTTCCGCACCCAGGAATACGACGGCCATCAGGTCCTGACCTTCTGGGAGGGCACCGGCCTCGGCGGGGTCGCCAGCGGCACCGACTACATCTACAACGCGCACTACCAGCAGATCGCCGCGGTCAAGGCCGGGAATGGTTACAACGCCGACGGCCACGAGTTCCTCATCACCCCCTGGAACACCGCGCTGATCCTCTCCTATTCGACCGGGACCGCCAACCTCGCGTCCATCGGCGGCCCGGCCAGTCAGGCGGTCATCAACGGCTCCGTGCAGGAGATCGACATCCGCACGGGCAAGGTCCTGTTCCAGTGGAACAGCGAGGATCACGTTCCTTACAGCGAGAGCGAGCAACCGCTACCGGCGTCGGCCACCTCTCCCTGGGACTGGTTCCACATCAACGCCATCAAGGTGAACACCGATGGCACCTTCCTCATTGACTCCCGCGACACCTGGACCACCTTCGACGTCTCGCCGAAGACCGGGAAGATCATCTGGCAGCTCGGCGGCAAGGACAGCTCCTTCACGCTGAAGACGGCCAGCGGGCAGGTCCTCGACAACGCGGGCGAGCTCTTCTCCTGGCAGCATGACGTCGAGGGACATGGCCACGGCATTTACACCGTCTTCGACAACGACGCGGCGGGCACCGCGAACACCGGCTCCAACGTGATCGTCAACCTTCCCTACAGCCGCACCCTCACCCTGAAGCTGAACGTCCGGGCTCACGTCGCCACTTTGCTCGCCTCCGACAACCAGCCCGAGGGCCTCAGCGCCCCGTCACAGGGCAACACCGAGCTCCTCGCGGGCGGCGGCCAGTTCGTCGGCTGGGGCGCGCTGCCCTACTTCTCGCAGTTCAGCCCGTCCGGCCAGCTGGTCTTCAACGCTGAGCTCCCGGCCGGCGTGAACTCCTACCGGGCCTACCGCCTGCCCTGGCACCCAGCCAGCTTCCGCTAGCCGTTCAGCCCCGGGCAGCCCGCTTGGGGATGCCGGTAATCGGGCGAGGGACCCGGCCGGGATGCGGCCGGGTCCCTCGGTCAGGACCCGTTGGCTCGCTTGCCGTGGTTGGCCTTCTTCTTACGGCGTCCCTTCTTCTTGCTTGCTCGCTTAGACATGACACCTCCCTTCAGCCGGGGCTACAGCGGGGAGGGCCGGGTCAGAAGGGCCAGCGGTCGCGGCGGCCCGCCTCGATCAGCGGGATGACCGCGAAGGCAGCGTCGGACAGGCCAGTGAAGACGTAACGGCCTTGGGCGGCGCCGCGGCCGGGGGCGCCTGGCTGCGGCGTGCCAGCGACGTTCCAGATGTAGACCGGCACGCCGGCGGGGGCGGCGGCCGCCGGGTGCTCGCCCTGCCAGGCCGACCCGTGGGGCTCGTCGGTGACGATGACGACCCGGTCATGCCGGTCGAAGCAGGCACGCACGGCCGCCGCGGCGTTGCCGTCGCCCATCTCCCCGAAACGCCCGAGTAGTTCGTTCAGGTTCTGGCCCGGCGAGAACGTCAGGCGACGGTGACCAGTGCCGAACTGGACCAGCGCGGCGCCGGCGGAGCGCAGGGCAAGGCACGCGCCGAAGACCGCGGCCTGATCGGCGACCGTGGCCGCCGAGCCCCGCGCGATCTGGGTGAACATCGAGGCCGACCGGTCGACCAGGATGAGCGTACGACCGCCGACGGCGGGAACCAGCGCGAGCGCCGCGTCAGCGGCCGCCTCCAGCGGGCCGTCCCAGCCCGGGGCGGTCACCTCGCGGCGCGCGGCGTGCACGGCCAGCGGGCCTATCCGTTCCGCGGCGACGCGGGCGGGATCAGCCAGGACTTCCTGGCCGGTTAGCCCGGCCGCGGCCAGTTCGCGCAGGCGGGCCAGTCGCTCGCGGTAGCTCATGCGCGGCAGCAGCGCCGACCAGGCGCGGTCGTCCGGAGCCTGGCCGGACAGCCAGCCGGGCAGCAGCGCGGCGGTCATGCCCGCCGCCCCGAAGAGCCCCATCGCCTCAGACGAGTCGAGCAGCGCCCGCCGCTGCGCGATGCTCAGCTGATAGAGGGCGGCGCGGGCGCGCGCCATAGTCATCCCGGCCGGGATCTCGGTCGCGCTGCCCCAGCGCCGCGTCAGCGCGTACTGGAAGAGCTCCTGCTGCTCCCGGCTGCCCGCCTTCGGGTGGGCCAGGCTGATCACGTCCGCGAACCGGGCGTCTGCGCCGGACCGGTCGTACTCGGCGAGGGCCTCTTCGTCGTAGAGGCGGGTCGCGGCGTCGGCGAGGCCGTGCCGGATTGGCTTGGGGACGGTCTTGCCATAGCGGCGGAACCAGTACGCCAGCATCAGGCCCGGCTCGTCGGCCCGCTGCAGCGCGGAGTCGATTACCTTCCGGCTGCCACCCGAGGTGGTCAGCCCGTTGGCCAGCCGGGTCCTGACCATTTCGGCCGACCCGACGACGGCCGCGGACGTCAGCTCGTCGAAGCCGCGCAGCCAGGCCAGGAATTGCACCAGCCAGCCGTCGTCGGACAGCGCTAGCTTCCTGACGAGCCCGATGAACCGCTCGTCGGGCTCGTGGTACTGGTCTGTGCCCTCGGCCAGGGCCGTGACAGCCAGCAGGAACAGCTCACGGTGCGGGGTGGTGACGTCCGCGCGAACCCGTGACGTGACGGTCGTGCTCATGCTTGTTTTCTCCAGAGTGGATCGTTGAATGGCCCGGTGGCCCGCGGCGGCGGGCCGCGGGCATCCTGATGGCATCCAGTCGGCGCGTGCGCCGGCCGCCGTGCCCGACTGCGGGCGTGCCTCGCGGGCGGGATCCGGTGGTGGTTAAGGGGCTACGCGCGCAGCGGCTACGAGGACTGCGGTCCGCTATGAGGCGGACGGTCCTGGTGCCAGGCCACCGGGCGGGACGACCAGAAGGCGACACCGTGCTCGGCCCGCGCGTCCCGGAAACCAGTGGTCATGACAGCAAGTCAACACCGGGGGATCAGTGCCCGGCAACATCCCTTGCGCAACCCAAGCACGCCTGCCCCGTGCTGGCCGCGGGCCGGGCTAACCGGGCAGCGCCCGCTGGTATCGCTCGGCGAGCGCGCGTACCTCGTCGGCCAGTTCCGGCGGTGCGTCCACCCGGAAGTCCCACCCGAGGAAGCCTAGGTAGACCGCCATCGTCGCCAGGCTGTCAGACCCGGTGTCCAGCGTGCATGACTCGCCGGACACCGGGGTCACGGTCCCCACGTACGGTCCGATCCGCTCGCTGACTGCCTCGGCCGGGGCGAAGACGGTCACCCGCGCCCGGTACTGCCACGCGCCGGTCGCGACCCGCCGCGCGACCCAGTCGGCGACGTCGGCGGCGGGCAGCGGGCGCGGCGTGAACCGGCCGCCACCGGGGGCCCGCGGCGTGATCCGGTCGACGCGGAAAGTCCGCCAGTCGCTTCGGCCGACGTCGAACGCCACGAGGTACCATCGCCGCCCCCAGTTCACCAGTTGGTACGGTTCGGCCTCGCGGTCGCTGACCGACCGGTCGTGTGACAGGTAGCTGAACCGCAGCCGCTCCTTCGCCCGGCACGCGGCCGCGACCGCGGTGAGGACGTCCGGGTCCACGGCCGGCGCGGCCGACGCGAACGGCACCGGCGTGATGATCGACCGCAGCCCGCCGACGCGGGCTCGCAGCCTGGCCAGCGCGCGGAGGGAGGCTTCCTCGATCCCGGCGATCGCTCCCACCGCCGCGGTCCGCAGCCCGACCGCGACGGCGACGGCCTCTTCGTCGTCCAGCAGCAGCGGCGGCATCGCCGCGCCCGCGCCGAGCCGGTACCCGCCGGCGGGCCCGCGCGTGGCCAGCACCGGATAGCCGAGCTCACGGAGCTTGTCCACGTCATTGCGAACGGTCCGCGGCGACACCCCGAGCCGCCCGGCGAGCTCGGAACCGGTCCATTCGCGCGGGGCCTGCAGCAGCGAGAGCAGCCGCAGCAACCGCGCCGACGTTTCCAGCATGACTTCTAGTCTGCCGCATTATTAGGAACATAATCTGCCTAATAAAGGCCTAGCGTTGAGGTACACAGCAAGGGACAAGGAGGCACACCCATGGTGGACATGAAGCTGGAGCTGGTCGCCATCCCCGTTTCCGACGTGGACCGGGCCAAGGCGTTCTACACCGGCAAGGTCGGCTTCAACGCCGACCACGACCACACGGTCAGCGAGGAGATCCGCTTCGTGCAGCTGACCCCGCCCGGATCGGCCTGCTCGATCGCGATCGGCAAGGGCATCGTCGATGGCGAGCCGGGGAGCGTGCGCGGCCTGCAGATGGTCGTCGCGGACATCGAGGCCACCCGCGCGGAGCTTGTCGGGCGCGGCGCCGAGGTTAGCGATATCCAGGACCTCGACTGGGGCCGGTTCGTTTTCTTCGCCGACCCGGACGGCAACAAGTGGGCGCTTCAGGAACTGCCGTCACGTGGCTGACCGCCCGACGCTGAGCCTGCGCGCGCTCAACCGCGCCGCGCTGGGGCGCCAGCTGCTGCTGCGCCGGCATGAGATGCCGGCCCGGCAGGCGGTGCGGCACCTGGGCGGGCTGCAGGCCCAGGCGCCGC